>Ga0265297_10009456_pt1 | contig 12554 bp, 11 predicted proteins | sample Munlanlwell13791_FD_192502 | JGI IMG/M metagenome (GOLD analysis project Ga0265297, IMG submission 192502) | Leachate microbial communities from a municipal landfill in Southern Ontario, Canada - Leachate well 137-91 | ecosystem: Engineered > Solid waste > Landfill > Unclassified | place...
AAACGAAAGGCAGTTTTTATGTTTGAAACAAAATATACTATTCCAAAATCTCGTTATCGTGCATATTCTTCATAAAAGTCACGAAATCGTTTTTCTGGTCCGATTCCATCCATTCCATACTCTTACGTGGATGAGCGTTTAATGCTCCTGATATGAGGTAAGGGATGTGATATCCCCAGTCAATATCTTTTTGCATTGGATGAACATAATCCTGAATAACCTGCAACAAAGGTAACAGGCGGTATTTTGGATTTTTTAAAAATGCAATCAGAATTTCAATCGGACAATTTCCTGCTCCACGACCAAGTCCGAGCAATGTGGCATCGAGCATAGTGCAGCCTTCCATAATAGCAGTGTATGTGTTCGACATGGCCATTTGCATATTATTATGTGCATGAATTCCAATTTCTTTTCCGGGTAATGCAGCCATATATTTACGAACCAAATGTTGTATTGATTCCACATACATGCTGCCAAAACTATCAACCGCATAAAATACTTTCACGCGCGATTTGGCAATATCTTTCAATGCTTCGTCCAGTTCCAGTTCCCCAACGGTTGAAACAGCCATCAAGTTGATACAAACTTCGTAACCTTTATCCAGACAATGATGCGCTAACGCAATGGCTTTATCCACCTGATGAACATAACAAGCTACACGGATCATATCCAGTAAACTATCTGCTGCCATTGGTATATCATCCAGATCAATGCGACCGATATCAGCCATAGCCGAAAGCTTCAGAGCGGTTTCGTTTTTACCCACGATGCGTTCAAGGTCTTTTTGATGGCAAAATTTCCACGGCCCCATTTCCTGGCGGCTGAAAGCCTTTTCGCTACTTAAATAACCGATTTCCATATAATCGATACCGGCTTCGACGCAAGCGTTGTAAACTCCACGAACGAAATCGTCCGAAAACTGCCATTTATTCATCAAACCGCCATCACGAACGGTGCAATCCATTACTTTAATTTCCTGTTTGTACATGCTTTTATAATTTCCAATTACTTAATTTCCAATTCCCAATTATCTCATCTTTAAACCCCTTTAGGGGTTTGGGGTCTCTTCTCAAGAATATCCAACTCTTTTCCAATATTATGTTCTACCAAAAACCGGTAAATTTGTTCAAAAGTATCCTTATCCAATCCGTGCTTTTCGGCCCATTCTCCCCGTTCTTTTATTACCTGATCTTTCCGTTCCTGAGCAACAACACTTTCAACGTCATTTTTGAATTTTACAATTTCACTGACATATTCAAAGCGTTTCGCAAAAAGGGCAATAATTTCTTTATCGATAGCATCTATTTGCTGCCTGATTTCGTTTTTATTGTTACATTCGGAGGGTGATTTGGTCAAACTCAAAGCCATCGGATATTCTGTTTTGTTTAAAAAGTGCTACAAAAATACGGTTTATATTTGAAAGTTTAATGCATAAATCCTTAATAAGTTTCATTTTGATATTTATTGTTCGCGTTAGGGGCTCGACCTGAAGTGAAGCAAAAAAAAACCGGCGATAAGATTTAAAGCCTTATCGCCGGTTAATTTTGAATTGTAAATTATGCATTATGCATTATAATAGTTCCACACTTCTTTTTACAAAGTTTGCCAATGCCTCACCTTTGAGCATATTATTTGCCAATAAAGCCAGGTCAATAAGTTGACGTACCTGTTTTGTTTCTCCTGCAAAAGATTTCAGAATTGCTTTCTTGTTGACGGTTAGTTCATCAATTTTCTTTTGCAAATCTTCCAGTTCGGCTTTCTCTGCTGATGGAATTTCTTCGTCTTTTTTACCTTTGTGACTGTCTTTCAGTTTATCGTGTTTATTCTTTACTTCTGAAATTTCAGTTGCAATAGGAGCTACTTCTGATCCACAAGCAGTTTCTTCGTCAGTTAGTAATTTCTCAATAATCGGATGCGCTGTATTAACGACCAGATTATAGCTGTCGGGCATTTCGCCATAGAAACTCATCATGCCACCGCCACCTTGCAGTGCCGACATATCTTTCATCCGGCGCATAAACTCGTTTTGAGTAACGAAAACAGGATTTGATGTTGGTGCCAGTTGCTCGAAAGTAACGATAAAGTTGGTTTTATCCATTTTAGGAATCTGAGATTCGAAAACCGTCACCATGGCATCCCGTTGGTCATTGCTTAAAGCTACTTTTGGGGTATCATCTTTCTCAATTATTTTATCAATCACATCGCTGTCAACACGTACAAAACGGGTTTTCTCAAATTTTTGTTCCAACTGGCTTATCACGTGAACATCCAGTTGTCCGTCCATAATCAGCACATCGTAACCTTTGTCCTGAGCATGTTGGATATAGCTGAATTGTTCGTCGGTACTGTTGGCGTAAAGGTATATTACATCACCGTTTTTGTCTTTTTGGTTTTCACCAACCAGCGTTTTATATTCTTCAAAAGTAAAGTATTTGCCGTCAACGTTTTTCAATAAAGCAAATTTCTCGGCACGTTCGTAGAATTTTTCGTCACTCAACATTCCGTATTGAATGAAAAGTTTCAGGTTATCCCATTTCTCTTCAAATGCAGCCCGATCGGCTTTGAAAATTTCGCTTAAACGATCTGCCACTTTCTTGGTAATGTGACTCGAAATTTTCTTCACGTTGGCATCGCTCTGCAGGTAGCTGCGCGATACATTCAACGGAATGTCGGGTGAATCAATCACTCCGTGTAATAAAGTTAAGTATTCGGGCACAATGTTTTCCACGTGATCGGTAACATATACCTGATTGCAATACAATTGAATTTTATTGCGTTGCATGTCAATGTTGTTTTTGATCTTAGGAAAATACAGAATGCCGGTGAGGTTAAAAGGATAATCCACATTCAAATGGATATGGAATAAGGGATCTTCCCCCATTGGCATCAATTCGTGATAGAAGGCATCGTAATCTTCATCTTTCAGGTCGGCGGGTTTGCGTGTCCAGGCAGGATTGGTGTTGTTGATTATATTGTCCTGATCGGTTTCCACGTTTTTGCCATCTTTCCATTCTTTTTTCTTGCCAAAAGCAATTTCAATCGGAAGGAACTTGCAGTATTTCGATAATAATTCCTGAATTTTCGATTCTTCCAGGAAATCTTTGTTTTCGTTATCGATGTGTAATACGATATCTGTTCCACGGTCGGCTTTAATGGTGTCTTCCAGTGTATATTCAGGATCACCTTTACATGACCAGTGTTGACCGGTTGTATTTTCCTGATACGATTGAGTGAAGATTTCCACTTTTTTCGACACCATGAATGAAGAATAAAAACCTAATCCGAAATGACCGATAATAGCTTGTGCGTCGTCTTTGTATTTTTCCAGAAATTCTTCGGCACCTGAGAATGCGATTTGATTGATATATTTATCAATCTCATCGGCAGTCATTCCAATTCCGCGGTCCGAAATAGTTAATGTACCTTTCTTTTTGTCGATGGCAACACGTACGGTTAGGTCGCCCAGTTCGCCTTTAAAGTCGCCAACGGCAGCTAACGTTTTCAATTTTTGTGTGGCATCCACGGCATTCGATACTAATTCACGCAAAAAAATCTCGTGATCACTGTACAAAAATTTCTTGATAACGGGGAAAATATTTGCACTCGTTACCCCAATGTTTCCTTTACTCATTGTAAGTTTTATGTTAATTGATTAATAGTTTCATGTATAAGTCGGAGTGCGGCCAAGGTTGCATTCCGACTTATTATATTTTCATTGAACTTCCTTAGTCAAATAAAATGCCACGGAAAGTTTGGTGACAGAATGACAGACAATATCCGATTCACACTAATTTTCAGAAGGAAATGACAATAAGAATGTCATTTTTTTTAATAGTGAATAGAAGAAATTATTTTTCAGCTATTAGAATATCCTTAGAATTTAACTTGTGATTAAAATTAGTGGGGAAAATCAATTCATTTTGGTGTATTTTACCTGAAATTTGCGACCTTATACCGATATATACTCTATTATTTCATAAAATAAATTACTTTTGCAGAAATGTAATCCTGCTGTAACATATTTGTAGTAAGAAAAAGTTATCAGATTTCCGGCATACATTTTTTTTATATAAACGTTTGATCCATTTACAGTATCTAAATTATTTTTTGTGAGAAACTATTTTATTCTTTTCATTGGCTTACTTTCGCTTTTTTTATTTTCTTGTGTTAACGATGAAGGTCAGGGCGGTATATCAGTTATTGAGGGCAAAGTGTTCAAAGTACTTCATTACGACATTACTAATAATTTAAAAACAGATACTTTTCCGGCAGCAAAAGAGGATGTCTATATCGTTTATGGTGATGAACCTATTTACGGAGACAAAATGGAAACCGGTTACGACGGTTTTTTCCGTTTTAAATATCTGACTGAAGGAACTTACAAAGTATTTGCCTACAGTACATATCCCGAAACAGGAAAAGAAGCGGTAATCGATACGGTTACAGTTGGAAAGGGTGAAACGAAAAATACAACGAACCTTTATATTCATGAAGGCAAATCGTTGGAGACTTCATATATAAAGGGAACAGTCCTGGCAAAATATTACGACAAAGCTTTTCTGACGGGTTTCATACCCGCTTACGATCTGCGTGTTTTTATTCGTGTGAAGGGTGCTGCTTATCAATTCGATGAAATCAGAACGGGATTAGATGGCGTATTTATGTTTCAGGGACTGAGTCCGGGGGATTATGAAGTGTTTGTCTTTACGGAACAAGCAGGTGAAAAAATATTATCTCCGGTCATTCAGTCTGTTACAATTACCAAAAAAGGAGTTATTGAGACAATGGAAACTCCGTTTGAAATAATTATTAATGCCTGATTCCATTTAAAACATAGGTTGGAAATCAATGGAACCAACTTTGAAATATTACGAACATTTAACGACTGACAAGTCAAAATACTTAAAATAATCACAGATAAAAATGATACAAATTTCATTGCGTACAAAGCTCTTATCCTTTTTCTTGTTGGGGTTTATTTCTCTTACATTGGCGCAAACTACTTCACCCGAATCATTAGTTGATAAACATGAGCGGCATAAAAATATGACTGTTCGGGAATATAATACGGATGCAAAAGGAAAGAACCGTTGGATGGATCATGTTACCGTATATAATGGTAAGGGATTGAAAATTGAAGAAACGGAGTATGCAACTTACGGAATGAAAGAACGTGTTGTGTTTGAATATGACGGAGAACGATGTATAAAAGAAGTTGTCTTTGATGAGCACAAAAAAGTATCCCGTATCCGTAAGTATGAGTATAATGCCGATGGAACCAAAAAAACTCAATATAACTACCTGCCAAATGGACGTTTGTATTCAACAAAACAATATCAATATACAAATTGAAAGTCCGGAAATAATTTCACCGGTCAATAATTCGTTTACCCGACTAATAGCATCTTTCGATTCTATTTCGTTGGCTGAGATGGATACGGTGAAATTAATGAACCGGATTGATACGAAGTATATAATTAACAGGTCTCTGCTGCCCGAATTACTGAAGAAAGCCCTGTCTAATTATCGTATAGTTGAAATTGGCGGGAAAAGAATAATTCCCTATTCCACTATTTATTTCGATACCGATAATACCGAAATGTATTTGATGCATCACAACGGAAAGCTGAACCGGTATAAAATACGTATGCGTTCTTATATTGATTCGGGGATTTCATTTCTGGAGATAAAAACTAAAAACAATAAAGGGCGGACAACAAAAAACAGAATAGGCATTACAAATGAACAGTTTGAATCGATGAGTTTAGAAGAAAAAGAGCAACTTTTTCTGAAAGAAATGGATTTTCAGTCTTCGGGATTGGTTCCTCAGATTCAAAATGCATTTAAAAGAATAACGCTTGTGGATAAAGATCTGACAGAGCGGGTTACATTGGATATGCGTTTATCATTTCAAAATATACCCAACGGTCAAAGTGAAGATGTTGAAGATTTGGTCATTATTGAAATGAAGCAAGATGGAGCGGTACGCTCACATTTCAGAGATTATCTGAATGAGTTGCGGATTAACTCGGTAAGTATGAGTAAATACTGTTTGGGAATGATGCTTGTCAAACCCGATTTAAAAAGCAACGGATTCAAAAATAAATTACGAAAAATAACTAAAATTACGAATACTCATTATGATTCAATCTGATTTTCCTGAGTTTGATCCTTCCATCGCTCAACAATATGGCGATTTGTCTTCCGGTCCCGCTTTCATGGGAATACCTCTGTTTGATAACGATGCACTGATACAGCTTTTTTTGCGTTTCGGATTTAATATGCTGATATGCTGGATCATTATTCGTTATTTCTATTACAAAAAAAGCGAACGTAAGGATTTTGTCTATACTTTCGCCCTTTTTTCGGTAACAATATTCCTGTTGATTTACCTGTTGAATGATGTTAAGCTTCAAATAGGAATGGGATTGGGATTATTTGCTATTTTTGGCATACTCCGGTATCGCACGGAACAGGTTTCCATTCGTGAAATGACCTATTTGTTTACGATTATTGGAATTTCAGTCATAAACGGTTTGGCCATGACACTCAGTTATTCGACTTTAATTGCCACCAATCTTTTATTTCTCTTTGTTACGCTGGTCGAGAGCCGGTTAGTGGTTAAGCATATATCTTCAAAGATTGTTTTATACGAAAAAATTGATTTGATAAAGCCCGAAAAAATAGAAGAATTAAAAGCGGACCTTGAAAACAGAACAGGTTTGACTATACTAAAGATTGAGGTAGGTCATATTGATTTTTTGCGGGATGTTGCCTTTCTAAAAGTGAATTATCTTTTGGAAGGAAATGAACCCAATTCCATTGATGCGATGACCAAACTGGGCCAATTCAACCAAATTGTTTGATGGCTAAGATCTTTCCGATATTGTTGCTTATTTCCATTGGTTTGGTTCTGCCCGGTTTTTTGTTAGCACAAACCAGTGATATGGGCGGCATTGGTTCATTGTCGTTGTCTACGGATTTAGGGCGGTCGTGGGATGCAAAACTGGAACAGGAGCTCCGGGTGAATCAAAATTTCAGAACGTTGGATCGTTCACTGACTTCGATTGGAGTAGACTACACAATCATTAAGAAGCTGTTAAAGGCATCGCTGGATTACAACTTTATTTACCAGAAGCAAAATGAATTTTATGAAATAAGACACCGGTCGTCCGCCGCACTAGCTGCCCAACTGTCCATCCGTTCCTTTGATTTGGAACTACGCACTAAAGGGCAGGCCACCTGGCGTGACGAAAGCAGGGGTGATTATAAGTTTAATCCCAAATATGTCTGGCGTAATAAGCTGGAATGTGCTTACTCCATCTTCGGTTCTCCCTTAAAACCCTTCCTTTCTGCTGAAATCTTTTGTCCGTTGAACAGCGAAAACGGATTTTATATGGATAGTTACCGCGTGATAGCAGGAGCTAAATATAAATTTTCCAAACACATATCTTTGGAGGCTTTTCTTCGTTACGATCAGGATATTCAACAGCCCAACCCTCACAACATTGTGTATGGCGGCATTGGTTGGAATTATAAATTATAATCGCCGTGTATTTTTTTGACGCTGACATGTCTTCGATTCTGTCAGGTCACCCAACAAACCTGTCAGTATGCCTGCGCCTGACCGTTCCAAATATCGCGGTTTCCATCCCTCAAAAATCACTAAATTACTCGCTTTCCGAACGAATTACGGGAATTAATTCCTATCTTTGTGCCCGAAAATTAGATGTTTAAAAAAGAAAAAATGTAATTTTATGAATGTAGTTACAAAAACCATCACATTGGGTGATGGACGCACCATTACTATTGAAACAGGTAAATTGGCTAAACAAGCCGATGGTTCTGTTATGGTTCGCATGGGCGACACCATGTTGTTGGCCACCGTTTGTTCGGCCAAAGACGCTGCTCCGGGAACGGATTTTATGCCGCTGTCGGTTGATTATAAAGAAAAATTTGCCTCTTCGGGTCGTTTCCCCGGTGGTTTCCTTCGTCGCGAAGGCCGTGCTTCGGATTATGAAATTCTGGTTTCACGTCTGGTCGACCGCGCTTTACGCCCTTTGTTTCCGGATGATTTCCACGCTGAAACTTTTGTTACCGTTACCATGTTTTCGGCTGACGGGGTGGATATACCCGATGCATTGGCCGGTTTGGCTGCTTCGGCTGCTTTAGCTGTTTCGGATGTACCTTTCAACGGACCTATTTCCGAAGTACGTGTTGCTCGTGTAAATGGCGAATTCGTTGTGAATCCGACTTTCGAACAACTGGAATCTGCCGACATGGAAATCATGGTTGCTGCCACGCTTGATAATATCATGATGGTGGAAGGCGAAATGAAAGAAGTGAGCGAAGAAGATTTATTGAACGCCATGAAGGTGGCTCACGAAGCTATTAAAGTTCAATGTCAGGCTCAGATTGAATTGATGGAAGGAGTGGGAAAAACGGTAAAACGTACCTATAACCACGAAGAAAAAGACGAAGATCTGAAAAAAGATGTTTGGGCAAAAACATACGATAAAGCTTATAAATTAGCAACCGCCTGTGATACTGACAAACACTCACGCAGTGATAATTTTGAAGCGGTAAAGGCTGAATATATTGAAAGCCTTGATCCTGAAGAAGCTGCTGCTAAAAAAGGATTGATCAGTAAATATTACCACGAAGTGGAGAAAGAAGCTATGCGTCGTTCTATTCTGGACGAAGGCAAACGCCTCGATGGTCGTAAAACAACTGAAATCCGTCACATTTGGTCCGAAGTGGATTATTTACCCGGAACACATGGTTCGGCAGTATTTACCCGTGGTGAAACACAGTCGTTGACTACTGTAACCCTGGGTACCAAGATGGATGAGAAACTTGTTGACGAAGCGTTGATTCGCGGAAAAGAACGTTTCTTGTTACATTATAACTTCCCTCCGTTCTCTACCGGTGAAGCCCGCGCTTCCCGTGGTGTTGGCCGTCGCGAAGTAGGTCATGGTAACCTGGCTTTGCGTGCATTGAAAAATATGATTCCTGAAAACTATCCTTACGTTATCCGTGTGGTTTCCGATATTCTGGAATCGAACGGTTCGTCGTCGATGGCTACGGTTTGTGCCGGAACATTGGCGTTGATGGATGCAGGAGTTCAAATCAAGAAACCGGTTTCGGGTATTGCCATGGGATTGATTTCTGAGAATAAAGGTAAAAACTTTGCCGTTCTTTCAGATATCTTAGGTGACGAAGATCACTTAGGTGATATGGACTTCAAGGTAACCGGAACAAAAGATGGTATTACAGCTACGCAAATGGATATTAAGGTAGACGGACTTTCGTACGAAATTCTGGAAACTGCCCTGAAACAAGCCAAAGCAGGCCGTATGCATATTTTAGGTAAAATACAGGAAACATTGGAGGCTCCCCGTCCTGATATGAAGCCAAATGCTCCACGTATCGTGGTGATGTTTATTCCAAAGGAATCGATTGGTGCCATCATTGGACCTGGAGGAAAAATCATTCAAAATATGCAGGCTGAAACAGGTGCTATCATTACCATCGAAGAAGTGGGTGATCAGGGACGTGTGGAAATTGCAGCCAACAATAAAACGGCCATCGATGCTGCTTTATATAAAATTAAAGGCATTGTTGCTATACCAGAAGTAGGCGAAACTTATCCTTCGAAAGTAAAATCGGTGATGCCTTACGGTGCATTCGTTGAATTTATGCCGGGTAAGGAAGGTTTGTTGCATATTTCCGAAATTGATTGGGTTCGCATTGAAACCATGGATCAGTCAGGTATCAAAGAAGGCGATATGATAGATGTGAAATTGCTCGAAGTTGATCAGAAAACAGGTAAATTCAAACTTTCACGCAAAGCATTGTTGCCACGTCCTCCAAGAGAAGATAAACCGAAAGCTGAATAAGTTGACAGTTGATAATTGACAGTTGACAATTAAACTCAAAAGCTGCAATCCAAAAAGGTTGCAGCTTTTTAAGTTTATATGGTTTCAATGCCCCATAACGGAATGTTTGTCATCCAGTCTTCTTCCTTATAATCGGCTAGTGAAGTGCGAATTGCAATTTCGGGTTTGTATTTCTGACAGAATAGTTTAAAACTTTTTGCTTTTAGATTTTCTCCGGATTTTACTTCAATTGGGATAATTTTCCCATTATCCTGAATCACAAAATCAACTTCTGAGGTACTTCTGTCATTTGTCCAGTAACCAATTACACGGTCAGATTTCAATTTTAATTGCTGCATTATATACTGCTCGGCAATTGAACCGTTGAATTGTGTAAATAAAGCATTTCCATCGATGATAGACTTGCTGTCAATTCCTGACATAGCTGCTAATAATCCTACGTCATGCAAATAGAGTTTGAATGCTGATAAATCCTGAAAAGCGATTAAAGGCATTTCGGGTTTAGTTATACGATGACACTTTAGTAACAATCCACTGTCAGTTAACCATTGAATGGCCAATTCAAAGTCCTTTGCTCGTGCTCCATCTCGAATAAAACCGTAAATGAATTTCTTATTTTCTTTGGCTAACTGTGATACAATGCTTTGCCAAACTATTTGTATGCGTGGAACTATTTCATAAGGTGCGTGTTTTGAAAAGTCTCCCTGATAGGATAACAGAATTCTGTTTTGAATATGTCGCACTTGTTGCATATCTTTCATTTCAATGTATGATGCTACTACTTCCGGCATTCCACCCACAAAAAAATAGTATCGCAAATAATCTGTAAGTTTGTTTTTAAAAATTGAAAGTGTGATCCAGTCTTTTTGTTTTAAAACTTCTGTAAGTCTCTCCTCACCCAAAGCCAATAAAAACTCAGTAAATGACATGGGATATAAATCAATAAAATCAACTTTTCCTACGGGGAACGATGTTTGTTTGTGGAAGGCAATTCCCAGAAGCGAACCTGCTGCGATAACGTGATATTCAGGAGCATTTTCACAAAAATATTTCAATACGGAAACTCCGCTTTCGGCTTCCTGTATTTCGTCAAAGATGATTAATGTATCATTGGCAATGATTTTGAACTGGGAATGAATTTCTAAAACATTCAAAATACGTTCAATATTAAAATCTTGTAAGAATAATGATTTTAAATTAGGCGAATCTTCAAAATTCACATATACATATTGTCGGTAATCCGTTTTAGCAAATTCTTTCAGAAGCCATGTTTTTCCTACCTGACGTGCTCCACGAAGGATAAGTGGTTTTCGGGAACTACTGTTTTTCCATGACTGCAATTCACTTAGTTTGTCTCTTTTCATGATTATAAGTTGAATAAAGTGTTGCAAATATACACTTATTACACGAAAAACATGTTTTATAAGTGTAAATATTGCAGGTTTTATTTGTTGACTATTTTATTTTTTGTGTTTTCATGCTTAGAAATGCTTGTTTATTTCTAAAATTGATTGGGTTCGTATTGAAACCATGGATCAGTCATGCATCTAAGAAGGCGATATGATTGATGTGAAACTGCTCGAAATTGATCAGAAAACCGGTAAATTCAAACTTTCACGCAAAGCATTGTTGCCACGTCCTCCAAGAGAAGACAAACCGAAAGCTGAATAATGACCCCTAACCCCTTCCCGATAGCTATCGGGTGGGGAATAAGAACAAAGCTGCAATCCGAAAAAGTTGCAGCTTTTTTTGTGACTATATGCCGGTCAATACATTTTTTCTTTTTACTTTTGCAAAACATAAAAATTAAATTTCAGATAATAACAACCATTTTGATGAATCCAAAATACCTGCTCATAGCCTTATCTTTTCTCACGCTGACATTATTCGCCGGCAATCCGGTAGACGATTTTGTTGATAATAATTTACTTGAAAACGCGAATGTTACTTTGCTGGTCAAGGATTTACAAAGCGGGCAAACTCTTTATCAATACCGGTCTCAAAACAGTATAACTCCTGCTTCAACCATGAAACTGGTGACTACTGCAACTGCTCTCGAATTACTGGGATCGGATTTTCGGTTTGAAACAAAGTTAGAAATTGATGGTACTGTCACAAAAGATGGTGTGTTGAACGGCAATCTTTATATTCGTGGTGGCGGTGATCCGACTCTTGGTTCTGAAAAACTGGGCGATACCAATTTTTTAATCCAATGGGTAAATGCAGTTAAGAAAGCCGGAATCAATAAAATTAATGGACAAATTATTGCCGATGCGAGTCTTTTCGATGATGAAGGTGTAAATCCCTTCTGGACCTGGGAGGATATTGGTAATTATTATGCAGCCGGTGTTTATGGAATCTCTTATCTGGATAATACATGTAAAGTCTATTTTCGAACAGGAAAAGCAGGAACAACAGCAGAAATACTTCGGACAGTTCCTGAAATCCCGGGCCTTTCGTTCGATAATCATTTACTGAGTTCCAACATTACATTCGACAGTTGCTATTTCTATGGTGCTCCGCATGCTAATGTCCGGAGGATCTTCGGCGAAATTCCTGCCAACCGTTCCGAGTTTGTTGTAAAGGCTGATATTCCAAATCCCGGTTTGTTGCTGGCGCAGGATTTCTCAAAGGCTCTCACAGATCATCAGGTTG
>Ga0265297_10009457_pt1 | contig 12554 bp, 7 predicted proteins | sample Munlanlwell13791_FD_192502 | JGI IMG/M metagenome (GOLD analysis project Ga0265297, IMG submission 192502) | Leachate microbial communities from a municipal landfill in Southern Ontario, Canada - Leachate well 137-91 | ecosystem: Engineered > Solid waste > Landfill > Unclassified | place...
GCCGCGGAAGATGAAGCGATGCCCCCGCCCCCCATGCCGCCACAGCCAGTCCCCCCGGGAGACGACGATGTCCTGCCGCCACCGCCGACAGCCGGCCAGGAGGACGGACAACTGCCCCCGGGCGCCCCGCCCGCCGCCATGCGGGGGCCGCATCAGCCGGGGCCCCTCCCGGAAGGACGGTTGCTGGACCGGCTGCGCCAGGACAACCCCAAGGAGTTCGCACGCCTGAGCGAGTTGCGCAGTAAAAATCCCGAACAGTTCCGCAAGGAGGTCCGCAACCTGCTGGGCGGCCGGATGTTCACGGGCCGCCAAACCGAAGAGGACAAGGCCTGCCAGGAACTGGCCGCCAAATATCGCGCCGCCAAATCCGATGCCGAAAAGACCGCCCTGCGCGCCGAAATCAAGACGGCGGTCAACAAGGCGTTTGAGAAACGGCTGGCCAGCCAGCGCCAACGGCTGGCCGAGCTGGAGAAACAGCTGAGCAAGATCCGCGACCAGGTGAAGCAACGCGAAGCCGACCGCGACACGATCTGCGCCCGGCGGGTGGAAGAGCTCACCCGCGACCCGCGCTACAACTGGGGCGGCGGTGAGTGACTGGACTCAAACCCCCGGGGCGCCGGTCGTTTGAGTCCACGCTTCAGCGTGCATTATTCATGAGGTACGCCGCGATTCGCCGCGTACCTGACGGCACGCGAAATCGGGGGTGACAAAACAGGGGCTGAAGCCCCTGCCTATTCCCGCCCCGTCCCGCTGGGACGGGAATACCGCACCCGTTGAGTTCTGCCAAACTCCAGTGAAAGCCCCCGGGGCTTTCCTCTTTTTTGGGGGTAACGAACTTGGAATGATCGGCGTCTTGCGGCATGGAATGCCGCCTTGACTGTTACGGGACAACTCCCACATTAACCGCCATGCTCCGCCAAGCCATCCTACTTGTCCTGTTTTTCGCCACCGTGGCGACCGTCTACGTTTTGGCGGTAGGCATTCTGGTTCGACGCTGGGCGGCGTGGCACCCTGGCACCCCCCGTTCGGAGACACCAGCCCGCCGTTGGTTCAACCGGTTGGTATTGATCCTGGCAACAGCCGGTACCTTGTGCATTGCCTATGGTTGGCTCATCGAACCGTTTTGGCCGAAAATCACGCATCGGCGCATGGTCTTCCCGTCCCTCAAGGGCGCCAACCGCCCCATCCGTCTGATCCATTTGTCCGATTTCCATTGTGATGCCCGGCCACGGCTGGAGGAACGCCTGCCCGGCTTGGTCGCGTCCCTGCATCCCGACCTGATCGTCGTTACCGGCGATTTCACCAATTCCAAGCGGGGCGTGCCCGTAGCCCAACACAGCCTGCGGCAGCTGGCCAAACTGACACCGGTCTTTGTCGTCCGCGGCAATTGGGACAACGACGACTACAGTGCGTCCCTATTCGATGGCACCGGCGTCCAGGAACCGACAGTGACACCGGCATGCCTGCCAGTGGCCGGCACCAAGGTATGGGTGGCCAGCGTGGAAATGGGTGAGGAATGGCGGATCGCCAAGCTGGCGGACAAGGTTCCGGCCGGCGAGTTTTTCCTGCTCCTCCACCATACGCCCGACGTCATGCTGGAACCACTGCCACCGGGCCGCATCCATCTGGTCTGCGCCGGCCACACCCATGGCGGCCAGGTGTGCCTGCCGTGGTACGGTGCCGTGACCACCCTCTCCCGTACTCATAAGCGTTTTGAGGGCGGCCTGTACCGGATGGACGACATCTGGTTGAACGTCAACCGGGGGCTCGGCATGGACGGTGACTGGGCACCGCGCGTGCGTTTCGGCAGCCGGCCGGAGATCACCCTTTTGGAACTCGCCCCGACGCCGTGAGACGTCGGTCGCCCCGCGGAAAAAACGGTTGCCCCCCGGGGTCCAAGAGAGGCGCACCGAGCGAGGTTTTCAGCGCGCCCCAACACACGGCATGCCGTGTGCCGGTCCCCCCAGGCGCCCGCTCAGGCGCCGCGGATTTCCACGCAGGGGACGTAGTCGCGGAGGATGGCGGCCAGGGCGTCCAACTGCTCGCGGTGGGTGCGTTTGACCGTGCGCAGGGCGGGATCGGGAAGATCCTCGTGCGGCAGGAACGGCTGGAGCACAAAGCGCGCCGCGCCGGCGGCCTGTTCGCCCATGGCCCGGATCTCCGCGGCGTCATGCACGCCGTCGATCACCGTGGTGCGGAGTTCGTAAGGCACCTGGCCGGCCTTGAGCAGCGCCAGCGAACGGGCGATGGCCCGGGTTTCGGCGAAACCGGTCATGGCCGCGTAACGTTCCAGGCGGCATTTGAAGTCCATGGCCACATACTGGAACTTGTCCAGGTGGGCGGCGAGGACGTCGGGCTGGCTGCCGTTGGTGTCGAGCTTGACGGCAAAGCCGTGCCGGTGCAGCAGCGCCACCAAACGCGGCAGCTCCGGCTGCAAGGTGGGTTCACCGCCGCTGATGACCGCCCCCCCGGCCCAGTGGTTGCGGAAAATGCGGCAGACGGTGTCCAGGCGGCTCCACGTCATGCCCGGCCGGGGGGCTCCCAGCAGGGTAAGGTTGTGGCAAAAGCCGCAGCGCATGTTGCAGCCGGCCGTGAAGAACACCACCGCCACGTGCCCGGGGAAGTCCAGCAGCGACGGTTTTTTCAGGTAGGCGAAAACCGGGGAATGCGTTTCCTGGAGCCGCGGCCGGGAACCGGCACCGCTCCCCTCGTCCGAGCGCGTTTTCCCCTCTTTGCGGGCCGCAGGACCGCCGCCCAGCCCCCCCGCCCAGGGGTGCAGAACCGGCCGGCGGGAAGCGTGTCCCCCGGTTGAAACCGGCGGCGGCAAAGCGCGGGGTTCCGGCTTCGGGGACGGCGTCAGGCCGTTTTCGGGCACCGTTGCCGGCAGGGGGGGGGCCCCGGCCGGGGCGGCCGTTTCCGGAACCGCGACGCCCGGCCGCGGAGAGGTTGCGGCATGCTCCGGCGGCACCGCCGCTTTCCGCGGCGACGATTCGCCATGCGGCCGGCCCGGCGCCTTGACCGACGGCAGCCGGCCCGGGCTCTGCCAGGTGCCAAATTTCCGCTTGGATGGAACGGGGGTAACCATGGGGACGACAATCATTCGTTGCGGCGGCCGCCGAACAGGCCGGCCCGCCACAGGTAATACAGCAGAGTCAGGGCGGCCGTGACGGCGGCCGCCACATAGGTCAAAAACGCCGCATTGAGCACCCGGCCGGCGTCAGCCGCCTCGGCCGGGGTGACAATGCCGTCGGCCGCCATGCAGGCCTTGGCGCGGGCGCTGGCATCCCATTCCACCGGCAGGGTGACCAAGGCGAACAGGACGGCAATTGAGAACAGGGCCGCCCCCAGCAGAACCAGCCGCGGATTGTGGAACAACAACCCCGCCAGAATGAAGACATAGGACAAATTGCTGCCGATGTTGGTGGCCGGCACCAAGGCGGAGCGGAGCCCCATCCAGCCCGAACCGCACGCATGCTGCAAGGCATGCCCGGCCTCATGGCAGGCCACGCCGACAGCCGACAGCGAGTAACTGTCATGCACCTCCGGCGACAGGCGCAGGACGCGGTGCAGCGGATCGTAATGGTCGGACAGAAAACCGTCCGCCAACTCGATGGTGACGTTGCGCACGCCGGCCCGTTCCAGCATCATCGCGGCCGCCTCAGCCCCGGTCAGGCGGCGGCCCGACGGGATGCGCGCATATTTCGCGAAGGTGCTTTTGACATAGAAGGTGGCACACAGCGACAGCAGAAAGCCGGGCACGATAAACAGCAGATAGGCGAACATGACCCCTTTCCACTCCTGACTGGCACCGGTGTTTGAAAACAAGATAGCCCGTTTCCAAGATGAAATCCATGGGGGCGCCGGAACTTTGGCCGGGGGCGCGTGTCAGGGTATATTCATCCCGGTCTTAAACCGCATCTTTGGCTGTCATGTTCCGCCACCGGACAGAACGCGGCGCCGCAGCCACCCTCCACAAGAAAGCACACGACACCATGAAGACAACCGTAACGCTGGCAACCCTGGTTCTCGGCCTGGGCACGGCAATGGCCATGGCCGCCACCGACGAGGCGGCGGACGCCCATGCCGGCCACAACCATGGCGCGCCGGCTGTCAAAGCCGGGCCGCGGATGGAGATGGCGCCGAGCACCGAATTGCCGGCTGATGCCCCGGCGGAAATCAAGCACATGCGGATGCTGCAGAAGACCATCAAGGTCAAGGAAGGCATCGTCAAGAAGAACTTCCCGGAGGAAATGAAAAAATTCGAAGATGAAATCAAGGAACTCATCCAACGGCGGCGCGCCATGTTCGCCCAAAAGGATCCGGACCTCAAGGCGATGTATGATGAATTGGATGCCATGATGGCCAAGATGAAGATGCCGGCCGTGGGCGAGAAGATGCCGATGCCCGGCCTGAAGCCCGTCGCCCCGCCGCCGGCCGCGCCGGCCGCGGCGAAGTAAGCGCCCGCCACCGGTTCCCAGAACGGTTGTTTTCCGGCCGCGTCAAGGTTGCGGAGTCCGCATTTTGGGGATCCGCCGCCTTGGCGCGGCATCGGCATTGGAGGGATTGATTTCACGCCATGGACTCCCCGGCAGCAGCACGCGGTTTGATCCTGTTTGACTTGGACGGCACCCTGATTGACTCGCGGGCCGACCTGGCGGCCGCCATCAACCGGACCCGGCTTGAGTTCGGGTTGGCGGCGGTGGCGGAGGAGCGCATCGCGGCGTGCGTCGGCGAAGGATTGCGCAACCTGGTGACACGGGCCATTCCGGAGTTGGCCGCCGACCAGGCCGACAACGCCGTTGCCGCCGCCCGGCGGCATTACGGGGCGCATCTGCTGGACGCCACGACCCTGTATCCCGGCGTCCGGGAAACGCTGGAACAGGTGCACCGGGCCGGCTACCGGCTCGGGGTGCTGAGCAACAAGCCGCACGAGTTCACGGTGGAAATTTTGGAGCGGCTCGGCCTGGCCCCCTTGTTCACCGTGGTCATGGGGGGGGCGGCCGGACGCCGCATGAAGCCGCATCCGGAGGCGGTTCTCGAGGCGCTGCGGCAAAGCGGTTGCGCGGCGGCGGATTCGTGGGTGGTGGGCGACCACTTCACCGACCTGGAAGCCGGACGCCGGGCAGGAGTGCGGCGCTGCTTCTGCACCTACGGTTTCGGGAGCGCCCGCGAGGAACAGGCAGAGCTGGTCGTCCACAGCCTGCCGGAGCTTGCTCATCACCTATTGGGCACGGTAACGCCAGACGCCCCGACCCGGCCGTGGAGCGGCTGGTTGCTGGGGGCGGCGGTAGCGGCCTGCATGCTGACCGTCGTGGCCACGATGCTGGTGGTGCACCGGATACCGATGCCCTGTTCCTCTGAAACGGCCGTCCTGAGCTGGAAAATCCCGTCGTCCGACCTGTTTGTCCTGTTCAAACTGCAATGCCTGCTGATGGGTGGCGGGGCGGCCACCGCCCTGACCGCGGCCTGGCTGGCCAGCCAACGGCGCCGGGCGGCGCCGGAGTGGGCCTTGGCCCGGCCGGGACGGCCCCTGCTGCTGGCGGGGGGTGGGCTGCTGGCCGTGGCCGTTTCCACGCTGCTGTCCGCTTATCCGCAGACGGCGGTCTGGGGATTCCCAGAACACGGGGAAGGCCTGCTGGCCAACGTCGGCTACCTGTTGCTGTTCGGGGCGGCCTGCCTGCTGGCGGCCAACGCGGCGGCCGCCTCCTGGCTGGCCGCCGGTGTGCTGGCCGGCGCCACCGGTGTCAGCCTGATCGCACTGGCGCAAGCCATGGGTTGGGATCCGTTGCTGAGCGACTGGGCCAGACCGCTGATCGGCGTCGCCGGCCTCCGCCACAAAAGCGCCGGAATCCAAGCCAGCGGCACCTTGGGAAACCCCAACTATTTTGGCAGCCTGGCCGCCCTGGCGGTGCCGCTGGCCGTCGCCCTGATGATTGACGGCAGCCGGAAGCGGGCAGGCCGCTGGGCGGCGGGCGGGGCGGCCGCCATCCTGCTGGCCGCGCTGGTCGCCTCCCAGTCGCGGGCCGGCCTGGTGGGCGTGATCGCCGGCCTGGCGGTGCTGGGCTGGCTGTGCCACCGGCGCCGGGGCGGGCACTGGTCCAGGCGCGGGCTGGCCGTCGGGGCGGGCGTCATCTGCCTGGCCGCCGGCCTGCTGCTGACCGTCGACCTGTTGCGGGGCCACCCCCTGCTCACCCGGTTGACCGGCGGCCACATGGACGGCCTGGCGAACCAGGCCGGCGTCACCTACCGCGTCGAGGAGGACGGGACGCTGTTCCTCGAATCGCCGCGGGGGATGGTGCGGGTTGAAGTGGCGGCCGACGACTTCCATTTCCTTGACGGCGCGGGGCGGGAACTGCCCAACAGCATGCCGCTCAGCAAGCACAACCGGCCCGGCGCCATCCCGATCTCGCTCGGCCCGACCCAGACCAACTGGTCGCTGGCCTGGCTGCCAACCCTGGACGGACTGGTGTTGCGAGCCCGGGAAAGCTCCAACGTCATCTATTATTTCCTGGCGGAGTCGGACGGGTTTCACCCGGCCCTGCCCAGTGACAACAAGAAACATTTCACCCGGATTCAGCAGCTACAACCGCCAGCCGCCGCGGGGGCGGAGGCCGCCCCGGCCTGGTGGATGCGCCTGGGATCGTCACGGGGTTACATCTGGGTGAAGTCTCTGCCGATGCTGCCATCCTGCTGGCTGTCCGGCCACGGGCCGGACACCTTTGCCTTTCTCTTCCCGCAACAGGACCAGGCCGGCAAGCAAGCGGCCTTTGGAACGCCGGGCGTCGGCGTCAGCAAGCCGCACAATCTCTATCTGGGACTGCTGGTCGGCGCCGGACTGCCGGCGTTGCTGCTCTTCCTGGGGCTGGCCGGACTGGGCATGGGCCGCGCCGCGCGAATGGCCGCCACCGCCGCCTGCCCCGCCGGGCTGTTGGCGGCGGGGCTGACGGCCGGCCTGGCGAGCTATCTGCTCAGCGGCCTGTTCAATGACGCCATTCTCGGGGTGGCCCCCGCGTTCTGGCTGTGCCTGGGAATGGCCTGCGCCGCCGTCGCCTGGCCCAGCGTCACCCCCTCCCCCGGCGCTCCCCCGCCGACGGGTTTTTACGACATTAAGGCCCACCGGCGGTGCCGGAATTACCGCCGGCGGGAAATGCTGCAACGGTTGATTTGGGGGGCCATCAAGCCGCTGTTCCGTTTCAGCCCGCGGATCTGCTTTGGCTGGCGCAACAGCCTGCTGCGGGGGCTGGGCGCCCGCATCGGCCGGGACGTGCACATCTACAACTCGGCCGTCATCTATTTCCCCTGGAACCTGGAGGTCGGCGACGACAGCGCCATCGGCGAGCATGCGCTGGTTTACAATCTGGGCCGGATCCGCATCGGCGCGCGCTGTTTTGTCTCCCACGGGGCGCACCTCTGCGCCGGCACCCATGACTACCGGCGGCCCGAGTTTCCCCTGATCAAGCCGCCCATCACCCTGGGTGACGACGTTTGGGTGGCGGCCGATGCCTTCATCGGCCCGGGAACCCGCATCGGCAACGGCGCGGTGGTCGGCGCCCGCGCGGTGGTCGTCCGGGATGTGGCCCCCGGCCGGATCGTGGCCGGCAACCCGGCCAAAACGGTGGCGTCCCGGCCGGCGGCCTGATACCAATTTCATTTCAACCGTCATGTTTTCTCACGGAGGCACCAGAGATCACAAAGAAACCATAATTAATTAGACAAAAATTAAATATGGTTTATTTCTCCGTGCCTTTGTGTCTCCGTGAGAGAACGATTTTGAAGTAAAATCGTATGAGCGCCGGTCAGCGCCGGTCAGCGGCGGTCGGCCCAGGCGGGGCGCCCCTCTTCCGTGCGCCATTCGACCAGCTGCAGGCCATGCTGCCGCGCCGCCGCGGCCAGCAGGTGCTGCCGTTCTTCCCCCAAATGGCAGAGCACAACCAGCGTCCGGATCGGCGGGTGGTCGAGGTGCCGGTGGATTTCATCCAGCGTGCCGACCACCGGATAGCCGTACACCCGGCGGCCGCGCAGGTTCACATCATCGTCCAAAATGCCCACAATGCGGCACCCCTCGGAGAGCAGGAACGCGGGTGACTTGCGTTCCCGCAAAAACAACTGGCAGCGCCAGCCGCCCCCCACCAGCAGGAGATTGTCCGGCGCCCCGGCCGCGCCGTGCGGCGGCCGGATCAGGCAGAGCAGGTCCCGGAACAGGTGCGACCACAGCCGGATGCCCAGCAGGAACGGGAAGGCCAGGAGGCCATGCAGCAACGGCCGGTAACCGGCCGCCGGGGCTCCGGTCTGAAGCACCGCCGCCGCCACCAGAAAACCGGCGGCCAACGCTCCCGTCAGGACGACAAAATCCCACGGCCGGGCCCGGCTCCACACCCGGACATAACAGCCGGCAACCACCAGGAACAGGAACGGCACGCCCACCGCCACCGGCGCCAGCAGGATGAATTCCTCCCGGGGCAGCACCCAGGCGGTGGTGGCGGGGCCGGCGGCCAGCCAGTTGCCCAGCCCCAGGGATCCCAGCAAGGTCACCGCCAGCCAGACCGCATCCAGAACCGGATACAGGATCATCGGCAGGGCGCGGCTGGGCGGCCGGCGCAGGCCGCGCACCACGACCTGGCCGCTGTCCCACATTTCCAGCTGGGCGACATGGCGCGCGACCAGCAGGGCCGCCACCACCACGGCGGCCGTCACCAGGATCATGCGCACCCCCTCCACGACCAAGATGGCCAGCGCCAGCAGGCAGAGCAGCAGATTGGCGCCATAGAGCAGGAGGGCCACCTGCCGCTGGGTGAACCCGCGGTCGAGAAACCGGTGGTGCAGGTGTTCGCGGTCCGCGCCCATCATGCCGCCGCCCGGCGGGGCGCTGCCGGGCCGGCCGGCGGCGAGTCCGCGAACGCCCCGCCGCCACACCGCCAGCAGCACGTCCAGCATCGGAATGCCCGCCACCAGCAACGGCACCAGCACGGCCAGCAGGCCGGAGGCCGATTGCGCCGCCCCCACCGCCACGGCGGCCAGGACGAAGCCCAGGAACATGCTTCCCGAGTCCCCTAGAAAGACGCGGGCGGGATGAAAGTTGTAGCGCAGGAAAGCGGCGCAGGGTCCGGCCAGGGCCAGCAGCACCAGCACGTCCGCCGGCTGCCGTTGCACAAACAGGATGACCGCAAAGGCCACCCCCGAGAGCAGCGCCAGCCCGGTGGCCAGGCCGTCCATTCCGTCAATCAAATTGAAGGCGTTGATGAACAGCAGGAAGAACAGCAGGGTGAGCAGCCAGTCGGCCCACGGCGGCAGCGGGCAGCCGCCGATGCCGCCCAGCGTCTCGCCTGAGAGGACGACAAAGAGCAGGCCGGCGCCGGCCTGCCAGCCCAGTTTCACCAGGGGCGGCAGGCCGCGGCGGTCGTCCCACAAGCCGCCCAGCAACAGCCAGCTTGAGGCGGCCAGGCAGGCCAGCCACCAGCCCATGTCCAGCCGGCCGGCAAACGGAAATTGCCAGGGCGCCAGGAACAGCACGGCGCAGGCGGCATGGAAGCCGGCGAAGACCGCCACCCCGCCGCCGCGGGGCGTGGGCTGGCTGTGAATGCGGCGGCCGCCCGGCAGATCCAGCAGGCCCAGCCGCGGCGCCAGCCGGATGACCGCCGGCACCACCGCCCAGGCCAGCAGAAACCCCGCCAGCGGCACGATCAGATACTTGAGCCCGGGTTCGAAAAACGACCACGACATGGGAGGATGAACTGCGGAAGTTTGCGGACAATTTTGCAGGCCAGGGTCCACGGCGCCGGCCGCAGGCCATTGACCGACCAGGCCTGGCGGTCAAGCCGGTGGACGGCCAAGCGCCGGCGCAGGCCGCCGCCGCTCATGCCGCCGGCGCGCATGTGCACCAGGGTCCGGGGTAAATATTGGGCGGGAACCGCATTCTTCAACAGGAAGCGCAGCAGGAGTTCATAATCGGCGGCCGTTCCCAGGTCCAACCGGTAGCCGCCCAGTGTCCGGAACAGGTCGCGGCGCAGGAACACCGCCGGATGGGGCGGCATCCAGCCCTGATAAAAGCGCGCCGGCCGGAAAGGCCCGGAACGCCACTGCCGGTAAGGCGCGGCCCCGGCCAGCCACCAACCGCCGTCCGCCTGCCGTTCCAAGGCCGACGGCCGGGGTGCCCGCACATACAGCAGGTCGCCGTAGAGGCACGGCGGCGCGCCGGGGCATGCCAGGGCGGCGCACACCTGTTCGAGGACGTCCTCGCGCGGAAAATAATCATCCGCATTGAGGATGCCGACCACCTCGCCGGTGGCCAGGGCAATGCCCTGGTTAAGGGCGTCGTAGAACCCCCGGTCGGGCTGGGAGCGGACGCGAATGGCGCCCCCCCCCGCTCCGGCCCGGGCGTGCGCCTCCGCCAGCGCCAGCGTGCCGTCCGTCGAGGCCCCGTCCAGGATCAGGTGTTCCAGCTCGAACCCGGCGCACCGCTGGCACCGGACGCTGGCCAGGGCGGCCGGCAGGGTGGCGGCGGCGTTGCGCACCGCCGTAATCAGTGACAGGCGCATCACGCACCTCCCCGGTTTTGGGGCCGCGACCACCCGGCCGGGGCCAGAAAGCGTCCCGCCAGCGACCCAATTTTCCAGCCGGTGGCGGCCCACAGGCTGACCGGAAGACCGCGGCGGCGGGCCAGCCGGTACATGACCGCGTAGTTGCGCAGCACCGCCCACAACCGCCGGAGCTGGCCGAAGAAATAGGCCGTCCCCACCGAACGCGCCCCCACCAGGTTGGCGGGGTGCTGCCGGTAGAGCGTGGTGGCCTGCGGCACAAAATCGACCATCCCCCGCCCCGCGACCTCGATGGCCAGCCACCAGTCGTGCATCACGGCTTCCGGGGCGATCGGCAGAACCGCCTCGCGGGCGGCGCGGTTGAACAGGGTGCAGCACCCGGCGACGACATTGCCGAACAGCACCCGGTTGAGGTTCCGGGCCTGGCGCGGATCCAGGCGGGTGCGCTGCCAGAACGACTCGGCCAGGACGGCGAGCGCTTCATCGACCACCACCGCATCGCTGAACACCAGCAGCGGCAGCCCGGGGTGGGCGTTTTCCAGTTCCCGCATTTTTTGCATCATGACCGCCACCTTGTCCGGCCGCCAGACATCGTCCTGGTCGCAGAACATGAAATAATCGCCTTCCGCCACTTGCAGCAGCCGGTGGAAATTTTGGCAGGCCCCCAGCCGGCCGGCGGCGTCCGTGACGAGCCGGATCCGTTGCGGCTGCCGCTCGGCAATGGCCGCCAGCAAGACGGGAGTACCGTCGGTCGAGGCGTCGTCACGGATCCACAGGCGCCACCCGTCGTCGCTTTGCCGGAACACCGATTCAATCTGTTCGCCGACAAAGCGGGCGCCGTTGCAGGTGGCCATGAGGACGGCGATCTCCGGAGGCCGGCCCGGGGGGCGGTTTTCCCGGCCGGCGGCGGCCAGCGCCGGGGGCGGCGGCCCCCGCTTCACGCACCAATCGTAAACCTGGGCCATCTCCGCCGCGGCGCGCGTCCAGGAATAGCGTTCCTCGACCAGCAGGCGGCCGCGCCGCCCCATTTCCCACCGCTGCCCGTCGGTCAGCGCCATGGCCTCGCGCAGGGCCGCGGCCAACGGTTCGGTGCCGGGGTCAATCCACCAGCCGCACTGCCGTTCGGCCAGTTCCCGCCACGGCGCGCCGCGGGTGGTGATCACCGGCACGCCGCACGCCAGCGCCTCGGCCACCACCAGCCCGAAATTCTCGGAATGGGTGGGCAGGACGACCAGGCTGGCGCTCCGGTAGAGGTCCCATTTCGCCGCGTCATCGACGGGGCCGGGAAAGGAGAAATCCGCATCGAGTCCGGCCGCCTGCACGGCCCGGCGCACCTCGGCCAAATGCCCCCCTTCGTCGGGCCCGGCAACGACACACCGCCAAGACGCGGGACGCAGACGGGCCCAGGCCTCAACCAGCCGCAACAGCCCCTTCTTGGGGTGGATCCGGGAAAGAAACAGAACCGTGCGGGGCGGGCGGCCGGGAACCGGTTCCCGCCAAGGCGGCAGGTCAACCGCGTTGGCGACCACGGCCAGCGGATTGCGCAACCCCAAGCCCCGCAGTTCCGCCGCTTCCGTGTCCGCCGTCGCGTGCAGGACGGCGGCGGACCGCAGGTCCCGATGTTGGTACAGGCGCCAGGCCAGCCGCTTTTTCCAGGCATGCTGGCGCAGCGCCCAGGGGGTCAGCATGCCATGGGGCGACACCACCAGCGGCACCCCCTGCGCCCGGGCGGCCGCGCAGACCGCATGCATGGCCGGCGACCATAGCCCATGCACATGCACCACGTCGATGGCCTGCTCCCGCAGCAGCCGCGCCGCCGCCCGGCCGACCCCCAACGGCCGGGCCATCGGGCGCCCCCCCCACCAGAACGCCGGCAGCCGGTGCAGCCGGCCACCGGCCGCCGCCGGCGGCAGCACCTCGGTGTCGCCCGCCGGCGCCGCCAGGGAAAGATGATGGCAGACGACCCCCTGCGCCGCCAGCGCGCCGCTCCACCCCGCCACCGCGCGGGCGGTGCCGCCG
>Ga0265297_10009458_pt1 | contig 12554 bp, 12 predicted proteins | sample Munlanlwell13791_FD_192502 | JGI IMG/M metagenome (GOLD analysis project Ga0265297, IMG submission 192502) | Leachate microbial communities from a municipal landfill in Southern Ontario, Canada - Leachate well 137-91 | ecosystem: Engineered > Solid waste > Landfill > Unclassified | place...
ACGACGGGCGCAAGGCAGAAAATGGCCGCGACTATCGCCCTGAAATTCATGTCAGTTCCTGTTGGGGTTGCTTCCAGAAAGGTTGCGAATGGCGCGCCGTTGCGGCCCTTTTAGCTCGTTTGTCAGTGCGTTCCTCTTTTGTCGTAAACGTCCCACATGTCGTTGGGCATGCTGGCCGGAGGCAGGTTCAATTCACGGTAGCGTTTCAACGCGCAATGACCGTCGAAGAAGGCGGCGCCTGAGGCCAGGCCGCCCTGGTGCCGGTAACCGAAACTCATCATCGCCTGCGCGGTTTCGCGCGTTGCACTCCAACTGTTACAGTCGACTTGGGCGAGTTTGGTGGCCGGCGCCTGGATCCTCGTCAGCCTGTAGGCGTAGCCATTGTTCACGCTCCAAAGGTCCGTGGCTCCCGCGTCGTAGAAGCCGGACATGTTGTAGCCGAAATAGTTGAATTGCACCAAGCCATTGTATTTTGCCGGATTCTGGAGGCTGGGACAGGCGAGCCCCGGCGGCGTGGTGTAGTCGTTGTAGGTGTACCAGTCGGCTTTGAACGGCGAATCGCCTTGGCGGATCAAATTGATGCCCGCATAAAGTTCAATGATCGGCGCGAAGTTCCTCTGGTAAAGACCGTCATACGATGTGATCACATGGACCAACAAGGACCAGCAGTCGTTGTTTTCGTTCGCGTATAACATGTTCGCCGTGGCGAGCTGCCTGAAGTTGCCGAGGCATTTGATGGAGCGGGCGGTCTCCCTCGCCGAACCCAACGCCGGCAGCAGCATGCTCGCCAGGATGGCGATGATGGCAATCACCACCAGCAATTCTATAAGTGTGAAATAAATCGTTGTGGTTTTTTTCATGGCGCCGCCCCTGTTTTCTGCTGCCGCGAAAAGTGCCGCACCGCCATCCGGTCTCATTGGGGGGGGCGGACATGCCGGACCGGTCCGACCGGCCGGGCGTGTCTGAAGCCCCCCCATCTATCGTTGTCCGGCGAAATTTTCAGTGTCGGCGGCGCAGCACCACCAGCAAGCCCAGCACCAGCAAGCCCACGGACGCCGGTTCGGGGATGATGGTCGTGGTAATGACGATTCCGCTGTAAGCCATATACCAATCATAAACGGCGTAATTCGGGGTATTGAATCCAATACCAATTCGTCGAGTGTCATCCGACAAATTATACGTAAATGAAATGGTTTTCCAATTAGGCTCATACTGGGTTGTATCAATGTTGTTATTCAATATGACCGTATCTGCTCCCAAAACTTCGCCGGGAGCAAGTTTATAAATCACCGGATCCCAGGATCCATTGCCGCGGTTTCCCGTATAGGCAACGCTGATTTTTGTGATCACCTCATTCGCCGGTGCAGTCCACACTAAGGCACCCCGATAGAGTCCAGCGGTACGGTTGTTCGGATTATCAATATTTGTCTCGATAAGAAAAAGAGGTTCCGGTATTAGCGTAAATGAAGACGTTTCCCCAAGTCCCAGAGGTCGGTGTTGGAGTTGGCGTATAGGTCGCCGCCGTCCATACGCCGTCCTTCAATCCACCGGCGGTGTAATTGTAGGTCACCGTCGCGCCCGACGCGGATACGCACCAGCCGACGATGGCGGCTGCCCATGCAGCACCGAAAAGTTTCTTCATTTGAGTTGCCCTCATTTTACGATTCCCTCAGGTTGATTTCACGCCTTCCAGGCGTCGCCGCGACGTTTTGCGCGGCAGGTTATGCACCGACTTCGGAACGGGGGTGTTGGCGGTTTCTCACCTCCTTTCGCCGTGTTGATGCCGCCCGGTTTTTCTCGGGCATCGCGGATCCGACTTTCTTTTGCTTTTAACAAATATACATTATCGCCATCTTATTCTATGCACGATTTCGACAATGAATAACACAATTCCGACAAAATCGATAGATTCTTCGGCACTCGCTCCTGCGTCTTCCAGCCAGCTCAATCTGTGGCGCGACAACTTTGTGTTCTGGCGCCCGGACCTGCCGGTGACCATCCAGCGTATTGCCCAGTGTGACTGCGCCCTTCACCGGCACGAGTTTGTCGAGATCGCCTTCATTCTGCGGGGCAGCGGCTGGCACCGGTTCGGGGGGGGGCTGCAACAACCGATCCGGCCCGGCCAGTTCCTGGCCTTGTCCGGCCGGCAGTCCCACGGGTTCCAAAAGGTTTCTGGAACGGCGGTGGTCAACGTGCTCTTCCGCCGGCAGTTCTTGCGCGCCCACCAGCGGCAGTTGGCCACTCATCCCGGCATTCGCCTGCTGTTCCCCGATTTTCCGGCCCTGGGCGAGGGCCGCACACCGCCACGCCTGTTCCAGCTTACTCCCGACCGCCAGGAAAGTTGCCTGGCCCTTGTCCATGAGCTGGAACGGGAACTGCGCCAGCAGGAGCCGGGGTTTGTCCTGATGCTTCACGGCTTGGCGCTGGAACTGCTCAGCCGCCTGGGCCGGTTTGCCGCGGAGAGTGGTGGCGGCCCCGATGTCGCCACCCTCCGCCGCCAGCGGCTGCACGCCGCTTTTGAACTGCTGGAGCAGCATTATTCGGGAACCGTGTCCTTGGAACAGCTGGCCCAGGCCGTGCATCTCTCGCCGCGTTCCGTGGAACGCCATTTTCGCGAAGCGGCCGGGCTGTCCCCCATCCAGTACCGCTTGCAGACCCGGCTGGCCCAGGCCGCCCGGCTGTTGCGGGAGACCTCCCTGCAGGTCCGCGAAATCGCCACTCGTTGCGGGTTCGGCAACCTCAGCTATTTTGCCCGCAGTTTCCGCCGCGCCGCGGGCCAGTCGCCTCTCCGTTACCGGGCGGCTGGAAATGAGGCAATGGACACCGTGACCCGTCCCCAATCCGGAAGGCGCCATCGCGCGGCCGCCCGCAAACCGCGGTAAAATGGCCGTGCTCCTCCATCCTTGGCGGGACGGCCTTTGCCCTGATGCCGTCTGGCACTACCTTACCGCCCGGACGTGAAAGGGTTGCGATCCGGGAGGCATGGCGTTCCGTGCAAATAAAGATTTTGGGCTCGGCGGCGGCCGAGGGCATTCCCGCCCTGTGGTGCGAATGCGAAACCTGCGGCCAGGCCCGGGAAAAGGGCGGCAAGGACATCCGCCAGCGGGCGTCGTATCTGATCGATGACGACACCATGGTCGATTTCGGGCCGGATTGCGACGGCGGGCACATGGGGGCCAGGGTGGTCGTGAAATTTGCGGAACGGCTGAAGGCCATGGGGGCGCTGGCCGCCGGGGCGCAGTTGTGTGTCTCGCATTTCTCCCACGGCGGAAAAGCCCTCCATGACGACCTGCGGCGCTTTTTCGAGCCGCATCAGATCCGCCCCGCCTACGACGGTTTGACGCTGACAACGCCGGACGAACGCTGACGGGTGTATGGCAGTTTGGTGCGAACGATATTGGGGCTACCCGACACACCAGTCATGCATTCGGCGGATTCCGCCATTTGACGCGCCAGATTGACATGGCTATGATGGCGTCATGGAAGCCATCGCTTGGAAAGCTTCTCTGATCCGGCGCGGCCTGCTCCGGCCGGCGCGAGCGCGAATTGGCAGCAGGAAGAAGGAACTATCAATTTAACCGACTACGACGCACTCAAGAAGAAACTCTTGGAGAAGTTTGTCAGCAACTGAGGGAGCCCCAAGAACAAGCCGAATTATGCACCTCCACGCCACCGGTTGCTTGAAGGCCACGTTTGAAGAGGCTTACTGGTCGGGCCAAGGATCTCCACTAAATCTGGAAATTGAACACAGTCGCGAAAAATCACAAAATTAATACCCGCCTGTCCACGGTCAGCGGTAGCTTTCGACGGGTAGCGAATGGCGGAGAAGAGCCTAGTCTCGTTCACGGCCAGCCCCAGCAGTTGCGTCAAGGTGGGAGTCTTGGTCCGGCGCCAACTTTTGAACAATTCCTGAGCACTAATCTTGAGTGCTTTCAAGGTTGTGGCCGAAGTGAGGTCCAACACGCGTTGTAAAGCCACGGCGACACAGAAATCGGTGGCAGGCTGATTAGCCCCCTGAAGTCCTTGCCAAAGGCTTTCGAACTCAACCCGCGTGATGTTTGTGTCTGCGCCAAAATAAACGCAATCCACTCCGGCAGGATTGTAGCGTTGGGGTTTGCCCGAAGTATAAAGCCAGTTGGGCGGGGTATAAGAAGCCAGCGCTTGGAACGTGACTCGTCGAAACAACGTTGTGTTCACCGCCACTGCCGGGGCGGTGGCGAGCATCTGCTTCAACGAGTTGAGGTCATGGCTCAAGTCGGCGCCCCAATCAGCATGTCGTCCACGAGATCGGCCACAACTTGCCGTTCGCCGGCGGCGAGAAGATCCAACGGTTTCTTATTATCCAATTCCGAATTTGGCATCCGCAACCACTTCAAGAAAAAATCGTTGGGCACAACGGCGCGCAAACGGGCGACGCGCTCAAAGAAAGCAAGTTCATCCTGAAGCGAATTCGCGTCGGGCGTCTTGTTCAGGGCCTGCCGAGTGCGGCCAAGCCAAATGGCAAGTTGGTTGAGGCTGACGCCAAACGTGGTGGCGACGGCCTTTGCCGACAAGTTACCGCCGTTTGCCACGCGCAAATCACCCGTGGCTTCGATAGCCTCTTTCACCCGATCAAGCGGACTTGGTCGGGGCGCAATGGGGAGGTCGAGTTTGGCCCGGATATGTTCCAACTGCACGGCGAGGCCAGGCAGCGTTTGTGTAAATATTAAATTCACCAAGTGCGGATTGGGGAACGCCCGCAATTCGCGGTTGATCTGCGTCACCACACTATTAAAATGCCGCTTTTGCGCTTGGTTTTCCCGTTGTCGGACTCTCGCCCGTTCTTTGACCGAAAAGAGGACATAAGACCGGTTTGGAGACTTGGCCTGTAGGTGAACCAGTCGAGGCATGATGGCCTTTAGCTCGGAGGGCCGGGTCGCATCGCTCAATTGCACCAAGGTAACATCCGGAGAACTGGCGGTTGCCGCATCAATTAAGCCGGAGGGCCTTGCCTCCACGTGCCAGCCGGTTAGTTTTTGGTGTTCAAGCCCGCGGAACGTGTTCGCGGTTAGCTTCGCCTGCGGTGTTGTAAGCAACAATGTTTTCATCTACAGTGAATATAAACCACCTGTCAACTATTTGTCAACCACTCTTCTGGTGAGTGTCGGGACGGGTGAAGCCTGCCGTGCCCTCTTTGTCCTCAAGGCCCTCTGTTTTTGGGATCGGAACCAAAGTCCTCCGAAAACGGTGCCAAATAAAAAACGCCGAACTGGGGCGGGTACAGGGACGGTGAATTGTGACCATCGACAGCGTGGTCATGGATTTTTCTGGTTGTTCAACCGACGGTCAGACGGAAAACCGTGGTTGAGGCCGGGGGAACTACCGGTTGTTGCCGGTGGACGTTGGGAATGGGTTGGATGGAGAGCCGTTCCGGAGCGGCAAAATCATTGGTCTGTTCCAGCGCGCCGCCGCCCAGCATCTGGCCGGAAATGGCGGTGATCTCGCAGCCGGTGACCTGGATAGCCAGCGTCAGGGCCTGTTCCGGATGCCGGTTGATGACGTTGAGGATGACCTGCGTCCGATCCGCCATGACGCTGGCGGAAACGTCCAGATACGGGACTTGCGGATAGAACTCGCCGGCAAACGTCGGGGCTTGGCACCAGGCGTCAACCGCCACCAGGCCGCGGTTGGCGAGGAACAGTTCCTGGACATAGGATATTCCCTGCCGGTAAAACCGGTCGCTACCGGGCTGGCAGACGAGAGCCGGCAGGACATTCACCAGTTGCGCCATGTTGGCCAGGGTCAGCACGTCGGCATTGCGGACAAAAATATTGAAGTAGGCCGCCACCAGCAGCGAATCCGCCAGGCTGTACTGCTCACAAAGTCCGACGGCGGGATCGCCCTCCCAGGTCCGGTACCACGGATTGTATTCGTCCAGGGCGAGGCCGATCTGTTTGTTCAGGTTCTTATGGCGATGCTTGATCAGCCGGATGTCTTCCCTGACGACCCGGCAGGCATCTTCAACCTCCGCCATGTATTCCGTCAGCTTGTGATGGACCTTCAGGGCGCCCAGCGTTTCCCATTGCTTGCCGCCGCAGCCGCTTCTCCCCATCAGCCCGATATAATGATGCATGGAGATGTAGTCGACGTAATTGAACAACTGGTCCAGGACGTCCCGGTTCCAGTTCATGAACTGGTGGTTTAGGGGGAAATGGCTGCCGGCCAGGACCAAGCGGATCGCGGGGTCCGCATGTTTCATCACCCGGGCGAATTCCCGGGCCCGGCGGATATAATCCTCCGGCGTCGGCGCATAACCGAATTCCCAGTCGCCGCTGATCTCGTTGCCGAGCGCCCAATATTTGACCTGGTGGGGCTGTTCATGGCCGTTGGCGATCCGCAGATCCGCCCAACGGCTGCCCGCCCGCCCGTTGCAGTATTCCACCCAGTTCCGCGCCTCTTCGGGAGTGCCGCTCCCCATGTTGACGCAGATAAACGGTTCCGCATCGATCTGGCGGCACCAGGAGACAAACTCGTCGGTGCCGAAACTGTTCTGTTCCCGCCATTCCACATTCCGGTAGCGGGTCAGCGGGCGTTTTTCCCGCGGCCCGATCCCGTCCTGCCAATGGTAATAAGGCGCGAAACAGCCGCCGGGAAAGCGGACCACGGAAACGCCCATGGCCCTGGCTGCCGCCATGACATCCGTGCGAAACCCCTCATGGTTGGCGGTCGGACAGGCGGGATCGAACACGCCGCCGTAAATGCAGTTGTTGAGGTTTTCGATAAACGAACCGAAAATACCCGGTGCCACCGGTCCGATTTCCCGGTGCGGATGGATCACGATGTTTGCGGGCGACGTTTGCGCTTCCATAAATCCGCCTCATGCCGTCAGGTTTTTCAAACAGATTGGTCTCAATATGGTTCGATCATTTTTCTTATGCCATCCCGACAACTTGCCGGCTTGTGGGGCTGGGTGAATGATGGTACGTTCCTAGTTCTTGCAGATAGGCGGTTGGCTGCCGCCCGTCTTGAGGGATTTACCGTGTTGTCCTAAACGACGGTTTTGCGTTGACAGATGCTGTTAATCATCGCCATTTTTGTTGCTTTCCTGATGGTGCCGCTGGCAGTATCCGTTTATTTTGAGATACGCAGCCGGCGCTGTCCGAAGTGTGGTGCTTTCATGCGGAAGGCCGAAACCATCATGAGCCCCATTCAATATGGCCATCCTCAATATCAAAATTGGATAGAAGAATTCGGCTGCCCCACTGACAATGTTGATGTGCTGAAATGCCCGAAGTGTGGGTGCCGAAAAGAACGGCGCGAACCCGTGAGGGCTAACTCACCATAGAACGCCAAGAATCGCGATCCTGCAAGGGAACAGAAACAGGGAAATGGTGGGGGTTCATGAAAAGCACAACCCAATTACCCATGCTTGCGACCCAGTTGTTCTTTGTCTTGGCCTTGGGATTCGGAGCGGGTGCGCTTCTCGGCCGCCTTTTCGGATCCCACAATGCCGAACCAGGCGCTTCACCGAAGGATGATCAAGAATAGTGCCGATTGGTAATTGTCGGGCCGTAGAGGCGGGGGCAATTTCGACACCGAGTTGAGGCTCGGTGTGTCCAAGCCGTTTTTCCGCCACCGGCGGCAGGAAAACGGTTTGGAAAAGGATGGGGCGCGGGGGAAGGAAACAACCTTTCCGCAAAAGGTTTTTCCTTCCCCGCCGCTCTGTCTTCCCACGCGCCAACGGCGCCGCCGTCAGCAGCGGTAGGCGACGGTGACGGCCTGGCCGGTGGCGGCGCTGCGCTGGACGTGGGCGATCAGCTCGTCGACATCGTAACCGGTGGTGGGCGGCTGGGCGCCCTGTTGGCCCTGGGCGAGGTTGGCGCAGAAGAAGCGCATCGCCTCGTCGAAGGGGGAGACGGCGTCGAAGCGGTATTCGTGGCTCTGGCCGGTGGCGTTGTCATAGTGGACGAGCACGGAGACCTTGTGCAGGGGATCGTCCCACAGGGCACTGTAGACGTCCAGGCGGCCGTTGGCGCCGGTGATCTGGACGTGTTCGTCCCAGCCGTCACGGAGGAAGCCGATCTTGTTCAGGGGATGGGCGAGCGCCTCGTAGTGGACCACGCCGTTGGCGGTTTCGAGGAGGGCGGCGGCGAGGATGTCGTAGTCGCGGCCGGCGGGGGTGTTCACGGTGGCGTAGAGCCGGTGCGGGCGGCCGAGGAAGAAGCCGACCAGGTCCAGGAGATGGCTGCCGCCGCAGACCAGGATGCCGCCGCCGTAGTTTTTGCGGACCAGCGACTTGCCGCCGGGCGGGGTGAAGAAGAAGCCTTCCTTCGGGTTTTCGCCCCACTGGTCGCCCCAGCACTGGTGGGCGCGGATGTGGGTGGTGATAAGTCGGCCCAGCGCGGGCAGCAGTTCCTTGGCCTTGGCCATGGCGGGCATGAAGCGCTTCATGTACGAGGTGTAGAGGATGGTGCCCTTGGCGGCGGCGGCCTGGACGATTGCCAGGGCGTCGTCGGGGTTTTCGGCCAGGGTTTTCTCGCAGATCACCGCCTTGCCGGCGGCAATGGCGGCCAGGCAGATGGTTTTGTGGACGGCGGAGACGGTCGTGACATCGACCAGGGTGACTTCGGGGTCCGCCACGATCTGCCGGAAATCGGCGGTGTAGGTGGCGCCGAACTTGTCCGCCCACGGCCGGGCCACGGCCTCGTTCAGGTCGCAGACCCACTTGATGCGGGCGCCGGCCTTTTCGAGGCCGCTGAAGTGGAACCGGGAGATGTTGCCGCAACCGACAACGCCGACAGTGACTTGCTTCATGGTGGGAGCCTTTCTGTTTGCAACCGTGGGAGACGAGGAATGGAACATCATTGATTTGAGAGCGCCAACGGCGCGGTTTCATATCAGCCTGGGGCAACGCCCCAGGGAAAAGACAGGGAACTATGAGCCCTGAAGGGGCGTTTCATGAGGCGGGCTTTCAGCCCTCACGTATTTCACCATCATAACCTGGGGCGTTGCCCCAGGCTGGTATGGCATCGGGCCTTTGGCCCTGCCGAACCATGCGGCATTCACCTTTCTCATTATCATGGAGTTGAAAGCTTGAGCATCGGCGCCAGTTGGGCGGCGAGGTGGGCGGCCATGATCTGGAAACCGTGGTCATTGGGATGCAGGCCATCCTGGAACAGGGTCAGGTCCGGCGGGATCAGGGGGACGCCCTCGACGACGAACAGCTGCGGGTCGTGCCGGTCCCGAGCCAGGTCGCGCAGGGCCTGGCGGTACTGCTCCAGCGGTTCCGAACCGGCCCATTTTCCAGGCACGTCCAACGGGGTGATGATGACGATGGGGATGGCGGGGCGCTCGCGGCGGATGGCGTCCAGGACCTGTTGGTAATTGGCCGCGAAGGTGGCGGGCGGGATCTTGCCCAGGCAGTCGTTGACGCCCAAAAGGATGGTGACGACGTCCGGCTTCAGGGCCGCCACCCGCCGGCCGTCGTCCGGAGTGGCGGCGCGGCTGCCGAAGCCGAGGTTGACGAGCTGCCAGTGCATCTGTTCCGCCAGCTGCCAGGCATAGCCGCCGGGGGCGTCGGCGGCGAGGAAGCCGTGGGTGATGGAATCGCCATAGGCGACATAGCGCGGCTTGGGCGGCTCCGGGGGCAGCGGCAGCAGGGTGGCGCCGGCCGGCAGGCACAGGCCGCGGAAGCGCACCGCATCGGCGTACGGCAGCACGACGGCGCAGGTGCGCGCGGCGCCCTGGCCGGCCGCGGGCAGCGGAATCCGCACCACGCCGCCGGCGTCGCCGGGCCGGGTGAAGCTGCCGGCGCGGCGGCCGTCCACCAGCAGCACGCCGGTGCTGTGGTAATGGACGCGGCCGGCCATGTCGTCCTTGGGCAGGTACTCCACCAGCGCCTCGCCGGCGGCGGCCGTGGTGCGGAAGCGGATGACGCCGCCGGGGGCGTCCTCGGTGTAGCCGGGGGCGGTATCGGCGACGGTGCGGTGCCAGGCGGCGGCGTCCGGGGTCACCCGCAGTTCGGCAAAGCCGGTGTAGGCCAGGGCCGGATGGTCCGGGGGAATGGTGACAGGCAGATCCGGGGCAGCGTCCGCCATGAGCGGCATCTCCAGCAGGGCCCGGCCGGCGCACCGGCCGGCCAGGCGGTTCACGGATTGACTGCGACCTTGATGGCGTCGGGGTTGCTGCGGGCGGTGTCCAGCGCCTCCTGCAGGCGGGCCAGCGGGAAGGTGTGGGTGAGCAGGGCCGGGCCGTCGATAACGCCCTCGCGCAGGAACTGCAGCGCCTGGGCGCCGAACAGGGCGGGGGAGGCGAAGGAGGCCCGGAGCTGGAGCTTCTTGAAATGGAAGTCGTTGGCGTCGAAGGTGACGTTGGCGCCGTCGCCGAAAGCGATGCCGATGAAGCTGATGATGGCGCCCTTGGCGGCCACCGCAAAGGCGCCGTTGAGCGTCTTGGGGGGGGCGGTCACCAGGATGCGGTCGATGGCGCAGCCGAAGTCGTATTTCTCGACCGGCGTGGCGGCGGGGTCGAAGCAGACGTCGGCGCCGAAGCGGCGGGAGAGCTCGATGCGCTTGCCGCGGCTGGCGAGTTCGGTGGTGAAGATACGGCGGGCGCCGGCGCGTTTGGCCAGGGCGGTGGCCATCAGCCCGATCGGGCCCTGGCCGAGGATGAGGACGTTGGACAGGCCGGGCTGGAGGTCGGCCAGGCGCACCAGGTCGATGGCGACGCCCAGCGGTTCCTGCAGGGTGGCGACTTCCGGAGCCAGGTCGGCGCACGGCATGGCGCTGACCGCCGGGGCGATCATCTTTTCGGCGTAGCCGAAGGAGTTGAGGAAGAAAAAGCTCTGGATGTCGGTGCACAGTTCCTGGCGGGCGTTGCGGCAGGCGTCGCAGCGGCCGCAGGGGGTGGCGGAGTCGAGGACGATCTTCTGGCCGACAGTGAGGCCGGTGACGCCGGGGCCCAGCTCCAAAACTTCGCCGGCGATCTCATGGCCGGTCATGACCGCTTCCTGGGCGGCGGTGCCGGGATTCTCGTGCAGGTCGGTGCCGCAGACGCCGCAGGCACGGACACGAACCAGGATCTGCCCGGCCTGGGGGCGGGGTTCGGGCTGGTCCTTGAAGAGGACGGTGCGGCCTTTTTTGAATGCGGTGAGCATGAGGGGGACTCCTGGTGGGATTTGGGCAGGCACGGGGGCCTGCCCCTACGGCGGTGGCGGCGGGTTGGGGATGGCTATACCTAAATTATAATTTCATTTCTTAAAATAAACGTGCTTTATTATGGCATGAAAGGTGTAAAAAACTGACATGTACATCCCGCCGTTTGTGCATTTGCTGCCGGCGGCGTGCTGGGCGGCGGCGGGGCCGCTGGCGCGCTCGCGGGAATTGACGCCGCTGTATGTGGAGCGCTTTGTCGGCCCCCACGGCGCGGTGTGCCGCACCACGCACGACTACTGGGAGTTGCTCTACGTGCTGGACGGCGAGGGCGAGATGCTGGGGGACGCCACGTTTCCGCTGCACGCCGGCCTGGCCTGCCTGATGCCGCCGGGGACGGCGCACATGGAGCGCTCGGCCGCGGCCATGGATGTGTTGTGGGTCGGGCTGGCCGGCGCCCGGCTGGACACGGGGCGGAGCGGTGAGGCCCCAGGCGTGGCCCGCGCCCCGCTGGACGCCGAGGGGCGGCCGGTGGCGGAACGGTTGTGGGCCCTGGCCCAGCGCGGGTTCGGACCGCTGGGCCCCGAGCTGGACGGGCTGGCGCTGGCGCTGGTCGCGGGCTTATGGCGCCGGCTGGCGGAGTCCGCCACCGCGGGGTTGGCGGCGGGCGACCGCATCGCGGCGGCGGTGGCCTGGCTGAGCACCAATTTTGCCGCTGACTTGGACGTGGCCGACCTGGCCGCGCAGGCAGGCTGCAGCGAGGGGCATTTCCACCGCCTGTTTCATCAGCGCACCGGGCAGACGCCGGGGCAGTACCTGACGGCGGTGCGGCTGCGCGAGGCCTGGCGCTGGCTGCGCAACACCACGGTGCCGGTCCACCGCATCGCCCGGCTCTGCGGCTACCATGACGCGCATTACTTCAGCAATGTCTTCCACCGGCACACCGGCCTGACCCCGCGGGCGGCGCGCCGGCTGCCGGAGGGGGAGGGAATGAGGGAGGAAAACGCGGAACAACGGAATGACGGAATGTACGGAAAAACGGAACGACGAAACGGCCGGATCCCGGTAGGCACAGGGGGGGCGCCATAACCATCAGGTTTCGGAGTGCGGGGTCAGCCGACGGCGTCGAGGGCGTCGGCGGGCGGGACGCGTGGTTCGGCCGGGGTGGCGGGGGCGGGCGGCGGCGTTTTGCCGTCGGCGTCGGGCTGGGGGGCGGCAACGGCGTCAAGGTAGAACATCTCGGCAATCAGCTCCGGCAGGGCCTGGTGGCGCAGAAAGTCGAGCATGTTGTTGATCATATGCTTTTCCTTGACGTAGCGCACCGTCTTGTAATAGTGGCGGCTGAGGCGGCGCTGGAAGACGCGGTCGCCGGCGGGCAGGGCGAACATCTCGACTTCGAGGTCGACCCGGGCTTCCCAGGTCTGC
>Ga0265297_10009459_pt1 | contig 12554 bp, 2 predicted proteins | sample Munlanlwell13791_FD_192502 | JGI IMG/M metagenome (GOLD analysis project Ga0265297, IMG submission 192502) | Leachate microbial communities from a municipal landfill in Southern Ontario, Canada - Leachate well 137-91 | ecosystem: Engineered > Solid waste > Landfill > Unclassified | place...
TTTATACGTAATACTGCCCTCATCAATTGAAGAGGTATTATTGAATTCATAACGGTTCTCGTTATAACACTGCGTACTGTCATTGACTGTAAATTGGGCTTCCGGGCTGGGATGAACAATGACCGTTTTGCTTAAGGTGTCCGTACATAGATATTCGTTATTCGAAATAAAAGTAACAACAAAAGTATCATGATTTAAATAGGTATGTGTCGGAAGGTCTGCAGAGGTGGTATCTCCGTCACCAAAATACCATATCAAAGCTCTGTTTTTTGTATTCCTGAACCTGAATATATTCCCTGTAAGGCATTGCACCGTATCGCTCATTATATTGAAAACTGCTGAGGAAGAGGGAAACACATATACCGTTTTTTCAAAAGAATCGGTGCAACCCAAATTCGATAATGAGATAAGCTTTATCTTGAACGTGTCCGTTATACTGTAAACATGATCAGGACTTACTTGAGCGGATGTTGTTGCATCCCCGAAATCCCATGTATTTGAGAAACTTCCCGAAGAAATGCTGGTGCCGTTTGTGAATTTGAAAAAGTTCTCATTAAAGCACTGCATACTGTCGTTGATACCAAAGCTTACTTCAGGGCTGGGAAATACATAATTCGTTCCTTTTGAGGAATCGGTGCAACCGAGATCGGAGGTGGCGGTCAGTACAACATGAAATGTATCTGCCAACGAGTATGAATGATTGGGATTCGCAGAAACGGATGTACTGCCATCCCCGAATCGCCAAAAATATGTTTGGGTTCCCGTATGTATATTTGAACTGTTGGTAAAGGTAAAAAGGTTTGCATTGTAGCATTGTACAGTATCTGATATGGTAAAAATGGCCTGCGGATTGGGAAATACATATACATTCTTGTCCAGTGTATCTTTGCATCCTTTTTCGGATACGGTTATCAGCCGCACCCTGAAGGTATCATCCGTTGCATAAATATGCGATGGTTCTTTGACGCTGCTGTTGTTTCCGTCTCCGAATGTCCAGTTGTAAGTAACATTCCCTGAGTCTATGGTAGTTTTATTATCAAAGGCAAAATAGTGGCCGTTGAAACACTGGATGCTGTCGTTGATGGTAAAATCAACAACAGGTGTTGGGTTCACCACCACGGTAACGGAGTCAATATTACTGCACAAGGGTGCAAAGGAGATGTCATCCAGGGCAAAATCATTACCACTGGCCACCGTATTCTTATTTACTATGGATATTGTGGCAACGGTGTTGGTGTCGGAATACCAAACTGTATAAAATTGCTGCCACTGACATGTGGTGGAGGTGGGATTTATCAGGTTACCCAATTGCTGTCCATTGATTGAAAACTTCAATTGTGCCGGATTTTGCGATACTACACTGGTGATCCATGTCGAAAAAGCATAGTTCGTATTTTTGGTCACATGTATGGTCTGCTGCCATACCACCAAATCATTGGTTACCGATCCGTTTACAACAAACATGTTCCCTGTTCCGCTTGTATGATCCCCGCATGAGGCAAAAGCGGAATGAACTGTATTCGGGTTATTCCCTACCCAGTATCGTCCCTCAAGCAACAAACTGCTTGCTGAATAAATATAGGAGCTTGTAAATCCGGTATTCCCCAAACTGAAATCTCCATTATAGATTAATTCATTTGCCGGATTTGTGGCTGTGAGATAATAGGTAGTGGTCTTTGCCGGTTTGGCAATCGGTGTTGCTGAAGTCGAATCACTTAAAGAGGATCCCGGTGTCCAGGAATAGATCAATCCTCCGCTTCCTTTTAAGGTGGTGCTCTGTCCGTAACATATCGTATCATTTTTCCCGGCATCTACCGTTGGTAATGGAAACACGGTTATAAAAGTAGTTGCCGTGTCGTAACAACTTACTGCATTGACTCCTACTACGCGATATGAAACTGAAGTGTCGGGTGCGACTATTACTGTGTCGCTGTCAGTGCTTGATGAGATAAAACCTGTTAAGGGATACCAGGAATATGTTTTTGCTCCATTTACATTGATCTGCACCCATTTGCCATCACACAATGTAATGTTTTCAAGATTCAGACTAATAACAGGTGAAGTTCGAACTGTTGCATTTTTGGCTATGGAGTCCCTGCAATTTTTGTCAGAGGTTGCAATTAATGTGATTTTGTAAGCAGAAGCTGCTGCATAAGTATGAGAGGAGTTTACAGATGAAGCTTGGGCACCATCACCAAATTTCCAGATATAAGATAAAGACCCGGTTGAAATCGTTGTTGTATTCGTAAAATTGAACTTATTGACATTCAGACACAGGCTTGTATCGGAAATAGTAAAACCAACGGTTGGTTGAGGGAAATTGGAGACCATTAACACTGTATCCAAAGTTATTTCACAAGCTGTGCTATTGTTTTCGGCAATGAAATGAAAATAAGTGGTATCATTTACACTTCCTGTTGAGAAATAAAGTGTATCCGGACATATTGAAGACTGAAATTCGCCAACGGGCTGATTCGTTTTGTGGTTATATAACCTGTATTTTACACCGTATTCAGGATTCGCCAATTTAATAACAGTTGAGTCAGATTTGCAAACCTGTGCATTCTCCACAAGAGAATTTAGTTTCTTCCCGAAATGAAATAACAGATTGACTTCTTCAGCGGACAAGCTTCTATCATATAACCTAACCTCATCCATGCCGCCTTTAAAATACTTCCCCGGAGACCCCCAGCCTGTTACATACTCCCTGCCTATTTCCAAAGGAATTGAATTTGATCCATCATCAATGGAGCCAAGGGATGCATATGCTTTAGCAACCAAGCAACCATCAACATAGAGGTAAACACTATCCTTCGTGTTATCATAAATCCCGGAAATCAGGTGCCATTTCCCGTCATTGTAAGCATTTGTACTTACGACACTTACGGGTATTGTTGTTGTATTTGCTCCAATCTTAAATACAGCCTGGGAACTCGTGTTAAATTCAAGGGAATACATTGCCTTATCATTTGTTCCGCATGAAGTTACACCACACCGATACCAACTTGCTACAACAAGGTTGCTTGTATATGTTCCCACAGGTACATTCACCCATGCTGATATTGACCAGCTTTTATTCCCGGGAGTGAACTTTGTATTAAAGAGTTTTTCCAAATAATTTGTGGTACCATTAAAGTTATATGCATTCCCGTAAATGCCGGTGGTTTGTGTTGCTCCATAAACAGTGGCATGCAAAGCATTTCCACTGACATCATTTGCATTTCCATCAAAAGGATAATAGGCAACCAGTCCATTTTTCAGGAGGGTAGTTGAAGGAATTTCCCCAATATCCATCGGCATTCTGTAAATTGTTACCTGGCGATCCATTGTATCTTTGCAACCGAGATCAGAATAAACGATATGTCTTATTGAATATGTCCCATCTGTTGTGTAAGAATAGGATACATCTTTTGCAGAGGAGGTATCCGAGTTCCCCAGATTCCAGTAGAAACTGTCAAGGCTTCCATAAAGTAATGAAGTGCTGTCTTTCAACACAAAAGTATTTCCTGACAGGCATTGTGAAAGGTCATTTACAGAGAATTGGACATCCGGTACAGGCAGGGTTCTCAAGCCCTTAATCAAGGTGTCCCTGCATCCATAAGAGGAGGTGGAAACCAATCTTACATTGAAATTACCCACACTCGAGTAAGTATGAGATGGCGATGCGGATGAAGATGTTTTGGTGTCGCCAAAATTCCAGTTGTATGTCATTGTTCCTGAAGGAATTGATGAAGAATTTGTAAATATAAAATTGTTTTCATTTTGACATTGTGTACTGTCATTGATACTAAAGTTTGCATCGGGCATGGGATAGACGTACATTTTTTTGGTCATCGAATCCTTACATCCGAAAGGTGAAACAGCAACCAATTTCGTATTATAATTACTATATGTACCGTAAGTATGGGAAGGATCCTTAAGTGTGGAGGTAAACAGATCACCAAAATCCCATAAATAACTTAATGAACCGGAACTGATGGTTGAAGAGTTTGTATAAGCAAAGGTGTTGCCGGTTACACATTGGGTACTGTCATTGACCACAAATTGGGCTTTTGGCATGGGATAAACAGTAACCTTATAATTTGCCGTGTCGCGGCAGTTATATTGAGAATTTACTATTTGCCTGACAGTATATGTTCCTGAAGAATTGTATGAATAAACAGGATTTTTGGTTGAGCTGCTGTCGCTGTTCCCAAAAAACCAGCGATAACTTAATGTTCCGTACTTAATGTAGGTAGTATCATTAAAATCAAATACATTGCCTGATAAACACTGGGTCGTATCATTAATAGTAAAGCCTGCCAAAGGCATAGGGCGCACATAAACATATCTGCCGAAAGTATCAATACATCCTGAATCAGAAGTGGTAATCAATTTGACAAGATAATTGTCATCCATACTATACGAATACAAGGGGGGATTTATCGAATGAAATGTATCTCCATCGCCCATTTCCCATAAGAAGGATAGTTTACTACTTGTAGAAATTGAGGAATTATTGTCGAACTGAAATTCATTAATATTAAAACACATGCTTGAATCGAGAACTTCAAAATAAGAATCCGGAGAAAACAGCACTTTAATTTTGCGCGTTGTGGAATCCATTCCTCCATGATCAGAGATTTCCACCAGTTTGACAGTATAAATCCCTGGTTTACTGTATTTATGAGTTGGACTGGCCAGATCGGATGTGTCACCATCTCCAAAATCCCAGTGGTGCCATGGCACCGTTCCTTTTTTTATGGTTGTTTTATTGGTAAAAATAAACTGATTGTCACCCACACATTGCATGGTATCGTTAATTATAAAATCTGCATCAGGGCGAGGGTAGATAATAACAATATGATTAACCGTATCAACAATATTACATTTCCAAATATACAGCCGAACCTCATAATCTCCCGTATCACAATACTTATAAGAAGGATTGAAAGCACGGCTTGATCTTGGCTGTCCTGCGCAGGTATCAATAAATTCCCATAGTACAGAATCAATACGCATGGAATCTGCAATGAAAAATTGTGTTACCATATCTTCATATTGCCCGTAATAACTGAAACCAATACTTGGATTAAAATAAGATTGCAGGAAAGTAGGTAAGCCAAGACATCCGTAAGCACCGGAGCTCAAGGTCAGGGCACTGCGCACATATCCGCATGATGATCCGAGTTTCTGTGGGTAATTAATAACAGAGATATAATTTTCAGTATATCTGACAATATATATCTTTCCGTTACTTGCTAACTGGAGTGCTCCAAAATTTCCATAGGTTGCATAGGCTTCGTCAGCAATTGTCTTCTGCGAATTTTGAATTGCTGTTTGGTTTCCTGCCAGCAAGTTCCACTGGTAAATCCTGTTGTATTCGGGATTTGACACCGATCCATAAGAAGCCCAGGTGGAGCCATAAAGAATATTCCCGTCAGGACTGAACTCCACTCCATAAGCACCCTTATAGTTATTGGTCAGCTTTATGGGATTTGACAACTGTCCGGTCGTATAATTAAAATCATATACCTCAAAAGAACCCGTAGTTGCTCCACAGGAGGTTGCACTACTTACATTTCCGCAACCATCATAAGTGATTGCCAAAGCGATCCTCCTGCCATCAGGGGAAGCTTTCATGTATCCTCTGGAATTTCCATATCCAAAACCGTCTGCCCCTTTGTGTTCCGTACCTATTGTTGTCACGACCGGGGTAGTATTGATTCCCGAAGGACTTAACAAAAAAGCATAAAAATTCTTCCCTGCAGTACTGGACCCAACCGTATAACCATGTCCTATCACCCAAACATCAACATTATTGCAATGTCGAACTGCAGTAATTTTTTCTGCCATCTTTACTCCGCTTGGTGAAAGCAGGATATTCTTTTTGCCCGAAGGGACGTCTCCCAATCCTCCATTCAGCTTCATATCAACAATGGTGTATCGTAAACCATTATTAAGATTATTTTGCGTAGCATCAATTGTAAAGACAAAAAAGGTGTCTTTGGATGTTGGATGAGGAACAATAATTCCGGATTGCGTGGAGGAATAATGACCCAGTAATCCGGTTTCCATAACCGCATGATTTCTGTTCCAAATGGTCATGCCATCTGTATAAAAAAGTAAATTTCCTGCAGTATCTGAGATTGTGGCCGTACCTTCAAGATTATTTGGATATGAGATGGCACCCCCGGAAACGGCTTGAGGTGTTTTGTTTACAAATTTTACCCCGCACCTGTTACCAAAAAACCAGTTGTCACCTTCCTTTGACTGTCCGAAGATGAGGTATGAGGCAAATACAAAGCTTACCAGAAAAATCAGGATTTTTGGTACATAATGCCTGTTTAGTAATCGCTTTGTTCCTGTCATATAATATAACCCGAGTTTAGAATTTAATGAAATTCAAAACATTATCAGTTTTTTCGCTGATAAACCGAAGCAAATAATTGCCTTTAGGGTAAGCAGAGACATCAATGTTCCCGAAATAGGCAGATTGATCCTCTTCAAGCACCATTTGCCTGATTAATTTCCCATCTGCTGAAAGCACCTGCAACGTCATTTGCACAGGTACAGTAGCATGAAGTTCAAAATTTAATATTTCCCTGACAGGATTTGGATATACTTTTATCATAAAATCATTTCCCAAATTAGCAATTGACCCTGTATTAATTACTGTTATTAAGACGGTATCCGCATTGTAACAGTTGTTTGAGTCGGTCACTTGAACAAAAAATTCATGAACTCCTGAACCATGTGCTTTCCCCTCCACTAAAAATGTCTGGTTTACAGAACTGTCTTGCCATATATAATCCAAAAATCCTGATCCGGCATCCAACAAAAGACTGGAGGTATCAGCAATGGATGTATCATGTCCAAGAGTGAGAAAAGCCGGATGCAAAACACGGATATTTCTGCTACTTGTATCCAAACAATTAAAGTCACTTTCAGCAAACAGTTGAACAACATAATCACCACTGTAAAAATAAGATTTTACAGGCTCGAAATCGGTAAGTGTATCCCCTGCTCCTGTTATCCACCTGAATTTCAGAGTGCCCTCTTCAATGGAGGAAAGATTGACAAACTCAAATGAATTTCCATATAAACATTGAATACTGTCGGTTACAAGTTCAAATGAGGCTTTTGGTTGTGCTTTTGTGTAAACAGTTTTTTCAATGGAATCGGAACAAGAGAAATCAGATATGGCAACTAGTTTCACGATAAATGAATCAACGGTGGTAAAACTGTGTTCGATATCTTTGGATGTCGCTGTATATCCATCACCCAACTCCCACCTGAATGTCATTTTCCCTGTTTTAATTTGGGAAGTATTTGTAAAATCAAAGTTATTTCCATTAAAGCATTGAATAGAATTATTAATGTCGAATCCGGCAACTGATCCCGGGGCAACGGTAATTGTTCGTATAAAAGTGTCCTTACATTGCATGTCCGAAAAAGCTGTTAGTTTAACCTGAAAAGAACCATCGTCATTGTAACTGTGTGCCGGATCTTTTAATGCCGATGTTTGTCCATCTCCAAATTCCCATAAATAATCAAGTAAGCCTGCTGACAATGTAGAAGAATTATTGAAATTATATTGATTTCCTCCGATACACTGGCTGTCAAGCGGAACGCTGAAAGCTGCATCAGGCATGGGATAAACAATTACTTTTGCCTCAAAGGTATCGGAACAAGTTTTATTTGAAACCGATGTAAGCCTAACCAGGTAGGTTCCTTCGGTCGCAAAGGCATGCACCGGATCTTTTTGATTTGACGATGTATTGTCACCAAAACTCCAATGATAATTTGAAATTATCCCCTTTGAAATGGATGATAAATTCTGAAAAACAAAGGAATTTGAAAACAGGCATTGTGCTGAATCAATTACTGTAAAGCGGCTTTCCGGCATCGGGAAAACATCAGTTTTTGTAATAAATGAATCCTTGCAGCCGTAATTTGACAAGGTGAGTAATTTAACGCTATAGGTTCCTGTATCCAAATATTGATGCGATGGATGGGTGGATGTTGATGTTGAAAGATCTCCAAAAGCCCATTGATGTGAAATTGTTCCGGAGCTGATTGTTGACGTATTGGTGAACTGAAAATTATTTCCTGACAAGCACTGTCCGGTGTTATTCACATTATATGAAGATTTTGGCATAGGTCTGACATATATCATTTTAAATGCACTATCCACACATGCCTGATCACTATACACCTTCAACCTGACATTATAATTTCCATGTGCAGTATAAGAATGCGATGGAGAAATCACTGAGGCTGTTTTCCCATCAGCAAAACTCCATGAATAGGTGATAATCTGGCCTTTAGGTATAGTACTCGAACTTGCGAAATTAAAGACATTTCCTGCCAGACACTGGGAAGAATCACTTAGTGTAATGCTTGCTGAGGGTTGATCATAAACATAGACTTTTTTAAAAGCGGAATCTCTGCAACCCTGATCAGAACCGGCTAACAGTTTTAAAGTATATTCTCCGGAACTATTGTATGAATGACTTGTATTCCCTGTATTTGCAGTATTTCCATCCCCGAATGTCCAAAAGAACTGGTTGACCTGTCCACTTGTGATGGTGGATGTACTGGTCAACGTAAAAGTGTTGCCGGACAAACATTGTGTACTGTCATTTATTGCAAAATCAGCTTCAGGTTGTGGAAACACCAACATTTTTCTTGTCAGTGAATCTTTGCAGTTTTTGTCTGATATCACTAAAAGTTTGGCATCATAAGTATTTGGCGCAGCGTAAGCATGATTTGCCACTGAGGTGTTTGATGAATTTCCATCCCCGAACGTCCACTTAAAAGAGGTAATGGTTCCTGAAGACAAGGTTGATTTATCTGTAAAAGTAAAATAGTTGCCCGAAAGACACTGACTTGTATCATTAATAGTGAAATTTGCCTTGGGTTGAGGAAAAACAAAAACAACTTTGCTTATGGAATCTTTGCAGCCAAAGTTGGAAATGGCCAGCAATTTTGTCTGAAAGGTGCCGGTAGTATTGTATTTATGAGTTGGGGAAATGTTTTGTGAAGTGGAATTGTCACCAAAATCCCATAAATAGGTCATGTTCCCTGAAGAAATACTGGACTGGTTTGTAAAGGAGAAGTTATTCAGATTCAAACAGGCTGCGGTATCTGATAATTTGAACTCTGCAACGGGATTGGCCCGAAGGGTTACCAGAACAGTATCAGAACAGGAATATCCAAAAGGTGCACTGACCGTAAGTGCATAATTTCCTGTATTTTTTACTGTGAGTTTATTTGTAAGGGATAATGTGTCTCCGGTTGTCAGGTTTTTCCAAAGAAAGGTGTACCCATAACCCGTATCCACTTTCATTGTAAAAGAATCTCCGTAACAAAAGCTGGTATCTTTTCCCAATGAGAAGAAAGGAATATCCAATACTTTTATATCATCAATTCCTATATCACTGGTAAATGAGCTTCCCGTTACCGCCCTGATGACAAAGTTGTTAAGATACCTGAAGGTGTCCAGTTTTATCAATTTCTTATACCAAGTGTTACCTTTATCCCCGGATATTCCTGTTACGATATTCATTTTCTGCGTCCCATTGGAATCTATATCAAAATTCAACGATCCTGTAGTTGTTCCATACATATGGTACAGGACTTCAAGATAAGGATTTGTCATCTTCGAAATATCAAAATCCACAGAAATGATATCGGCTCTTTTATTATAATTGCCACTGGACTCAGTATAAAGGTAATAAGAGCCGTGATATGCTGCATCGGGACCTGTATTCACGGTAAGTGTGGGCCCTGTCAAGCGCGTCCAATCCATTTGGTCGGAAGTGGATTGTTTCCAACCACCCAGATCAGCACTTTCAAAACTTTCCCTGTAAGGATAATTTCTGATGACCGAGTATTTATAAACGAATGTATCATTGCTCGTGTTGCCGTCACCACCAGCATTCGGATTACTTGACCAAACGGTAAGTGTATTTGCACCATGAGGGAAATTATACGTACCAATGCTTAGGGTGGTGGATGAAGAACTGCTGAGATTGCCTGACCAGCTATAAGTGTTGGTCGTTCCGGAATTTACCTTGAAATTGATTTTTACCGAAGTCAGATTATTCGTTCCGTAGTTTATTATGGTGGCTTTCACCGTAGTTTTATTCAACACTGAAACAGAAGTCACCGAAACATCATTAGCCAGATTTGCCGTTATACTTACATCATCAATACATACCCCATAACCATAAGCTGCAATCCCTTCAAATGCCACATAATAATCACCACTTGGATTGGGGAGGCTAATGGTACGCTCAACCCATCCAGTTGTTTCCGTGGTATAGGAAGCCAATAAGGTCCATGTTCCTGTGGATGAGGTCTTATAATATACCTTTAATTGATCCTTATCGTTACCAAATTTCATCCGTGCCTCCCAAAACTTTAAGGTAATATTACCCAAACCCGACAGATTTAATTGAGGAGTAACCAGTTTACGGGTGGTAGCTATGGAAAACAAATAGGCATTCCGTGTGCCTGTTTTTGCCGATGAGGGATATCGTACTCCATTGTCGTAATAGCCTCCGTTATTGATTGTCCAAACATCGGATCCGCTGACCGAAACCTGCGACCATGTTGACGGAATACTTGAGGACGCCTCAAAACCTTCAGTAAGAACAGTAACTGTTGTTTGAGAAAAAACCGGCTTAACAGAGAGTAGAATAGCTATTAAAGTCAAAAATACAAAAGCTTTAAATCTCATTATTTTAATCACTTCAAATCATTATATACATCTTTACTTAAAGTGCAAAAATAAGAAGTTTTACTGATCTATTCAGCGACTGATAGGTGCAATTTTGCCAATTAAAACAAATATCCAATTATCTTTTACTTTATTCTTTGGAATAATTCATTTTTTACCCTGGCAACAAACTAAGAATTAGATTATTGCATATCTTAATTGTATCCCTAATCTCAATTAAATATGGATTGACGCTAAAAATTCGGGTAAGGTTTAGTCGTGTTAAAAGAATCTTTCTTTTAATACTAATTACGCTAATCTTTAAGTGTTAATAAAAGGAATCCCTTTTCAGCAATTCATCAAGGTTTCAATTTCTCCAACTTCTGCAGGCAGATTTTCCATCAGGTCCATATTCCCATTTTCAGTAATCAACAGGTCGGTTTCAATCCGTATGCCCAGGTTTTCCTCACTTATATAGATGCCTGGTTCGCAGGTGATCACCATACCTGGTTTCAGTTTGACATGCTTGGTGCCTGCATCGTGCACATCCAATCCCAGAAAATGAGAAGTACCATGCATAAAATATTTCGCAAACAAGGGTTGATCAGAGGGCTGACTTTCAAACTCTTCTTTTGTAAAAAGTCCTAAGGAGATCATTTCGCTTTCCATCAGTTTATTGACTTCACTATTGATTTCGTTAATGCTCAATCCTGGTTTTATCAATTGTTTCGCGAGTTTAAATACGTTCAGTACGGCTTCGTAACAGTCTTTCTGTCTTTTAGTGAATTTACCGTTAACCGGAATGGTGCGGCTTAGGTCGGCTGCATAATTCGCATATTCAGCACCAAAATCCATCAGAAGCAAATCACCATCTTTACATTCATCATTGTTATCTGTGTAGTGCAGGCATAGCGCATTTGGACCGCTGGCTACTATTGGCTCATAAGCATGGCCATTGGCTCTGTTGCGTATGAATTCATAATCAATTACAGCTTGTATTTCATATTCCATTATTCCAGGCTTTACCGTATTAAGCAGTTTCAGGAATGTATCTCCAGTGATCCGGCATGCTTCCGAAATAAGCTCCATTTCTCTGTCTGTTTTTATTAACCTCATTTCAGTCAGCAGAGGTGCAAGTCGCAGGTAATTATGGTTTGGATATTGTTCCCTGAGCCATTTTGTAAAACGCATATCCCTGTATTCCACTTCCGTTTTAAATCGTGGGTATTCGTTTGCATTCAGGTAGACATTTGCAGTATAGGTCATCAGTTCATGTAGTATCATCTCAAATTCTTCAAGCCAGCATATCGTTTTTATTCCGGAAATTCTTGAGGCATGATCCTGAGTGTACTTATATCCTTCCCAAACAGCAATTTGCGGATTGGTTTTAACGATAAAAGCGACCTCTCTGTACTTAGGCAAAGGGCAATCAGGATAAATAAGCAACACCGTTTTTTCCTGATCCAAGCCCGAAGCCCAAAATAAATCGCTGTTTTGCCGGTATGGCATTGTTTGATCCCCGTTTCTGGGGAACTGGTCATTTGAGTTAAGAATTACCAACGAATCCGGAAGCAATAATTTCTTAAGCCTTTCTCTGTTCTCAACAAACAAAAGGCTGTTTATTTCCTTATATCTGCTCATGAAGTTTTATTTTTTCAGCGTTCCGACCATGTTTTCCGGTCTTACCCATTGATCAAATTGTTCATCTGTCACCAAGCCCAGAGCAATGGCAGCCTGTTTTAATGTTGTTCCCTCCGCATGTGCTTTCTTTGCAATTTTGGCGGCATTGTCGTAACCAATATGCGGGTTAAGCGCAGTGACAAGCATTAATGAATTATCAACATGCTGT
>Ga0265297_10009460_pt1 | contig 12554 bp, 21 predicted proteins | sample Munlanlwell13791_FD_192502 | JGI IMG/M metagenome (GOLD analysis project Ga0265297, IMG submission 192502) | Leachate microbial communities from a municipal landfill in Southern Ontario, Canada - Leachate well 137-91 | ecosystem: Engineered > Solid waste > Landfill > Unclassified | place...
TATATTTCAAAACAACATCATTCTTCAGTAAAGGCTGAGTAACTTTCCACGAGTTGCAGTTCTCAATAATCTTGTCCCAATGATTGCCTTCCATGTTGGAAATGAGAATACGATTGTTGGGATTGTTTTCGGCCTTGACCTCAGCAAGCGTTTTTACGGTGCCGCCTAGAAAATACCTTCCGCTTGTCTTGACCACTTTGCTGTCCAATTCATCATCCTTGCGCTCCCGTGTGATGAAATAGAAGGCAAATGGCGTGGCCCCGTACCGCTCCGAAATGGAACTTGCCATCTTTGTAGCCTTCTTGACATCCCAAGAATCTATTGCTTTCTCCGATGTCTCGTGAACGAAGGTGCCAGGACTCTCAAACACAACAAAATCTTTTTTCATTTTTTTCTCCTATCCTAACTTTCCATCATTTAAAATGTCTCCCACGAGACCACCCACAAGATTGCCGCCAATAAGCCCACCAACAATACCATTGTTGGTGCCCAAGCCAATTGCCATAGAAAGACCAAAATCACCTTCATCCTTTTTCTTTTTCTCTTCCTCTTTTTCCTTTTCTTCATCATCTTCAGGGTCAAACATTTTTATTCTCCTTCGTTTATTTTATGCTCGTCTTGCTTCGGGAATCCCAGGAATCTTAACTTTCTTTCTGAAACCTCTTAGTCTCTTGCGGTGTTTGTAAAGTGTTTTTTGTTCTAAGGTTTGTTTATCTTTTTCAATTTTTTTTACGCCAGGGACAGTTGTGGGGTCTATGGACGCATTAAGATTCGGGGTTGTCCATCCTTCCCCTTTGAATGATACTGTAGCCGCTGTAGGCAGTTTATCAAATCCTTCGGTGCTCCCGCATTTTGGGCAGATTGCTACCGAATCAGATTTCAATTTGTAAAAATCAAAATCTGTATTACACTTTTGGCACTTCAGGGTAAATATGGGCATAATCGCTTCGCTCCTTGAAAATCTCAATATTGCTGAATACCAATTCCTTCATGAACAATTCGATGGTAGGGGCAATTGTCAACTTTCTTATCTTGTATGCTTGATACAACTTCGTAATAAAATCCAATTCATCTTCAGAAACTTTGTAAGAAACCCGCAAATCTTCTTGCGTAACTCTTTTACTTATCTTTGAATCAAAAACCATACCTTGTCTCATTATTGAGATATCCCTTTTGTTTTGTCTATATTGATTTCAATAGGCTGATAGTTGACTGCCAATTTCATGAATTTAGAATTCATGACTGCGGGAGCATAGTAGTGGTTCTGCTTTTCGGGCGGTGTCGATGTTCCGTTGTTGTAATAAAACAGGGTTAAATATTCGTTTCCATTTGCCAACGCAAAATAATATTTATAAATTTCCAACCCTACACGAACATTAGTTCGTTTATCAAAAATATTTTCCTTAGTCAACCTTTTTTCATCTTTCCAAACATCGTAGTAAATTTGCATCAATCCATATGAGCAAGGAACTTTTTCCAATTCACCAAAGTAATTCTTTCTCCAAATTTGGCTGACTGCATAAGGATTGAGTCCTGATTCTTGATAGGCGATGCTCAAAGTTTTCCACGGGCTGACATCTGCCCTTTTAGACTCTTCATAGATAATGGAAATCGTTTCGAAAAAGTCTTTATCCTTGGCCTCGTAAATTGTCTTGATGAACTTGTAGTAATTGAAATCTTCCGTCAACTTGGAATAGAAATCTCTTTCATTCCTAACATCCCGATGTTGATAAGCCAACCAACTTAAATTGGTTTGCACTCGTACTCGTACTTCGTGTTCTTTGGAATATTCATCAAGAACTTTTAACAACGAAAATGAGAGAATGCAGATAACTCCCAACAGGATTTTTACCGCATTCCTTTTTACCCAATGCGGTCGTTCAACATAAGGGTCAACCAAACTTCCAGGCTCAACCTTGACTTCGGTTGGATTTTCACTCGTTGCCTCCGAAGCATTTAATAATAAATTTTCGTCCACCTTGTTCCTCCTTTGGTGTAGTTTTTAGAACTGCTTAAAGGGTAGCAATGCTTCGGCGGCGAAGTAATCACTACTATTTAGTGTATGCATGCTACCATGATAGCATAAATTTAGGTGGATGTCAAGTTTTTTGTTTTTCAATGTCGTTCCAAAGCAAAAATAGAATGCAACAAAGGGCATGGGAAAGATGATTTTCCCCTGATTCCTTATCGTTTATCTCTCCTTGTTTCCAAGCAACAAGATGTCTCATGGCGGCGGCGAAATATCGCTTCTCTCGTTCGGGAACATATTGCCAATTATTATCAGCATACTTCATCGCTCCAAAAGTAAGAATTTTCACCACCTTTTCCACTTCACGCCACGGTAATAAATCCCAACGAAGTTTGTCTGCTCCATTATCGAATTTTATACCTAATTTACCTTCTTTTGCGGCTTGTCTTGCCTCTTCCTGTTCTTTACTTAAAACTAATGTCATTCGTAAACTCCTTTACTATTATACCACAATTTGTTATTATTTATGCGTGTTTTTTATCTTTAACCAATGACCCACTTGCATAATATTCAGTCATGGTAGGAAATTGCCCCATTAATACACCTTCCTGAATTCCTGCATAATGATGGGCTTCCTGATATTGCAATCCTACATTTAACATCAGGTATGCTTCAAATAATTCATGGAAAATGATATTGATGATATGGACTTTTTTAGCCCTTGTTTCCCTATCCACAAATTTTGAATCATAATCGATTTCAATATAGGCATCAGTTCCCTTCGGGGGCCAATAGCAATCCCCTTCCCTTTTTTTGATTCCTATTTTTGTCAATCGAACATCTTGAAGTTTGTTCAGATTTTTTATCAAACCTGTACCTTGCGTCAGTTTTATTCCATATTTATATTTGGATAATTCTAGCATCTTCAGTACATAGTTGAACAGATTGTTTTTATACTGTTTGTTCAGGTTCTTTCGAATCTCAGACAATGTTGTTTCGGTGAAATCATCAAGATATTTTATCATTTTCCGTTGTGCTAATAAAGGTAAATGAGTAATCAAATTCGGAAGCATCCACTTCACTACTTTTTGTAATAGTGATTTTCCATCCATCTTTTCTGAACCAATCCAATACTTCTGCATCTGTTTGCATATACTTGATTTCTTTTGAAGAAAATATATATCCTTCATTAGCATCAAAGTTATTAAATGAAATTGCATTGCCACCAAAATAATTGGCAATCATGGCACTTCGCATACGTATTACCAAATCATCAATTTTGTCTTTTTTGACATCTTCTAAAGTCATATTTTTTTCTCCTTTTCTTGAATATCCCAAGCCGTTGCAACAGCAAGAGCTGCCCACATATCGGCTTTCATTCCATAGGTTTTACCCTGATTTTTCTTTGTTCCCTGTTCGCCGTAAATGTCGATAAGCCTTTGACGAATGTTCTTGTCCTTGGCCCTGCTTGTTCCACACAGAATATTTTTGATTGTGTTACGTTTGATGCGTTCGACTCTGTAGCCTAACTCCAAAAGATGTTGCATAAATCTACCGCTCCATACCGCAGTTTCAAATACGGTTTCACCTACTATCATTCCCATTCCTGCAACCTGTTCAATCACCGCAACATCAGGCTTACTGAAATCATCATCAAAGAGTGCTAAGCATTCATTATTTTGCAGAATTTCTTTTTCTAAAATTTCTTGCTTCACCGTGTCCAAAAGTACGAAAGCAGACTGAGTAAAACCTGGGTCAACTGCTAAAATTATTGACATTTATCCCCCCTTAAATTCTTATAAAACAAAAAGACTTTTTCTAACTCTTCAACATTCGCATTACTTTTAATAGTGTTGGCTTTATGACTGATAACCATAATATTACCTTTCACATATCCTAATTCTGGAATTATTCTATCCAAAGATGGAGAATTATCATGTGCGTATTTATCACCCATTATAAGAGGAATCCCCAAAACTGGACAATTTGTTGGCACAATAATATCTGACAATTCAATTGAAAAAGGCACCGAATATTTTTTTGCTCTGACTTTAGCCGCAAAAAATAATTTCTTTGATAAATTTTGTTTAAAATCTGCATTTCTTCTTTTGTATTTTGCCACATATTTGTCGTGATTTTTTTGTTTCCATCTATCTTCATATTCTTTACATTTTTTTCTGTTCTTTTTTTGCCATTGTTTCCAATATTCTGCTCTTGTTTGTTTGTCCATATATGTATTTATGGTTTTGAGTAAACTCTATTCCTAATATCAACATTATTTCTTCTCCACAATATGTGTATTTAATATTCCGTACTGTTCCATGATTTCCTTGCAGTTATCACAACAATAATAATGTCCAATCAAATATAAGTCCGCTCCATTGGCTTCCTTACCTGCCTTCCTGCAAGCATCAACTTCAGCATGGGCCTGTTGTTTACAAATGTTTTTACACATTTCGTAACCCACGCCCGTAGGCAGGTCTTTTCTTGGACATACTTCTTGTGGATTCTCGCACCAATTCGTTCCCACAAAAACCTTATTTTCAGGAGTTATGATTACCGCTATAGTTTCCTGCTTAGCACATGCTCTCTCATCCCTCAGAATATGTGAGAACATCGGAAGTATTTCTAGTAAACTATAGTCTTTCATTGTTTTCTCTTTTTTGTTTTGGATTTAAGAATTTTATCACACAATTTTACAATGTTCATTTGGCTTTCCATAATAGTCTCTAATAATTGCCTCTGTACTTGTTGTTCTGCCCTGAATTCACATTCTAACTTTTCAATATATTCATTTGTACGATTTGCCATTCTTCGTAAATCACTTTTCATTGTTTCATCATAAACAATAACTTCCGTTGTCGAAAGATTCATCAGGGTTTTTATAACAGATTTTATTGTTGCTTCCCTAATTTGTTCATCCATTTGTTTATCTGTGGTTGCTTGTTTTTTTAATTCATCTTTTTCTTCTTGTGTTTTTTCCATTTTATTTTTCTCCTATATTGAACACTTCCCGAATCCGCAATCAGGATTGGTGCATTCCTCACACCCGCCTTCCTTCTTTAACGTTTTCTTTCCACAACTCGGACAAGTTTGCAATCCATCCGATTTTTCTTCCTTTTGAACATATGTGGTAACAGCGGTAACAGATTTAGTCGGTTGCTTGATTCCCATATGGTCGCTGATAACCTTTGACAATTTCAGCAACAATCCCTCTTCATTCTTGGAAGATTTCTGCAATTGGGTAATGACAAATTCGGCATCACTTGTGCGCCTGAATATTGCAGACAATAAACGAGTAATGACATTCAGATATTCATTAGATTCTTTCGAATTGATGAAGATTTCAAACGGACGGAATTTCGTCCCTTCCAAAATGTTGTTGATGGTGATGTAAAACGTATCTTCTCTCTCGTCCTTTATCTGATAAGTTTTTCCCACAAGTTCGTAGGGACGGGATTTTTTTGTAGTGAGAATATTTTCCCTGCACCCGTCCCTGTAAATGGTGATACCCTTCAAGCCTTCCTTCCACGCCATCATATAAATATTGAAAATATCTTCTTGCGTGGCTGAGGAAGGAAGATTGACCGTATTGGAAATTGCCGTACAAATGTATTGTTGAATCACCCCCTGCATTTTAATTCGGAATTTCCAATCAATATTGTGAGCGGTAGTCCAAATGCTTTCATCCATTTCATACTTCTTATCCAAAAACCTCTTATAAAGAGGGTGGTAAAACTTCATTGTTTGCGGAGTGCTTACATCCCCCAAATTAACGGTTCTATGATACTCTAGGGAGAAAATAGGCTCTGTTGAGGATGATACACCTGCTAACAGAGCAATCGACCCTGTAGGGGCTACAGAGAGCAGGGTGAGGTTCCGTAGGCCGCTTTTCGCCTTGTCCTTGATGAAATCAGGCATATTTTGGACAAATTTAGACTTCATCCATTTATCATAATCCCACATCTTAAAACTACCTTTTTCTTTACCCAATTCGCAAGAATATTCATAGGCTACGTTTCGCATGGTCTCAAATAACTTCTTGGCAAAGTCGATGGCTTTATCCGTGTCATATTTGATGCCGAGCATAACGAACATATCAGCAAGACCCATAACACCTAGACCGATTCTTCTAGACCGTGCTGATTCTTCTATCTGTTCCTGAAATGGGAACAACTTATATTTGATAGATATTTCATTTACATTGTCTAAAAAACGAACTGCATACTTCACGGTCGTTTTGAAAGATTCCCAATCGAATTCCTGACGGCTAGTGAAAGCCCACTTGACAAACTTCGTCAAATTGATGGAGCCGAGATTGCAGTTCCCCCACGCAGGTAACGGTTGCTCACCACAAGGATTTGTTCCAATCAGCGGACTCTCATCAAAATATTCATTAGGAGTCCAATGCAGGATTTTGTCCCAAAATAAAACCCCAGGCTCAGCAGACCGCCAATTGTTTTCTATAATATTACTGAAAATGGTTCGGGCTTTGATAATCTGTTTGACTTCTTCTCCCGAATCTTTGACTTTAAAATATAATTCCCAATCACCATCGGCTTCAACTGCCTTCATGAATCCATCAGATAATTTGACGCTGATGTTGGCTGAAGTGATTTTGGTAATGTCTTTCTTGGCATTGATGAAGTTTCCCAAATCGGGAGACTTGTCGGAAATCGAAAGAAGCATCGCACCACGCCGACCTGAAATTGCAATGTTGGTAGTAACGGCTGAATACAGATTCATGAAAGGCACAACACCGTCCGAATAGATTGCAGAATTGTTGACCTTAGAACCTGCGGGACGGATTTTCGACAAATCAATACCCACACCGCCGCCGTATGAATAAACCCTTGCGGCTTTTTGAATGATATCAAAAATGCTTTCCAAATTATCTTCAGGACTTGGAAGAACGAAACAATTGAAAGGTGTGATTTTTCTTCTTCCTGATTTATTTTTGATATCTTCTGTTAGTGCAAATAAAATTCTCCCGCCAGGAACAAACTTCCAATCTCGGAGCAAATCATAGAAATTGCCGTCCCATTCTTTTTGGTGCTCTTCCCTTTCCATTTCGGCAACCAACTTCGCTAACCGTTTCCAAACGTCAACAGGAGATTCCCCATTGATTCCGTATTTCTTGAACCAAATCTTAGCGATGTTAATATCGCCTAAAAAGTATTTTTCAGCAATCGACAGCAATTCCATATCGTCCATCTATATAATCTCCTATTGTTTTATTTTGCTACTAAAAATCCAACGACCAATCCAATAATCAAAGCAGGAATTGCTTTCTTGGTGAATGAACTTACTTTGGTCCAGAAGATTTTATCCTTTTGATTCTTGATGATAATGTCTTTATCCACTATGATTTGATTCAACTTTGCAATATCATCATTCTTCAAAGTAATAGTAGTTTCAGCATTGGCAATCAAGCCTTCTTTTTCTGTTACTGTAGCCTTACAATTCACCAAGGCTTCTTCAGAGTTTTTCAATTGCTCTTTTACCTTATCGATATCTACCACAAAGGTATAAAGTTTGCCCCTATCTTCCATTGTAATAACAAGCATGTTATCTCTGACTTCAGCATTGATATTATATTTTTTCAATAAATCAATAAGTAATTTATCCTGTTCATCGACAGATAATTGCCCGAACTTTTTTAAAAGAGTGGCATACTTTTGGTCAATCTTCAGTTTGTCCTTTTCAATTTTCTCTTTATCTTTTTGTAAATCTTCCAAATGCTTGTTGATTTCTTTCTTTTCGTTATCCAATTTTGTATATGCCGCTTCTTTATCTTTCAGTTGTTTTTGCAGGTCAGAGATATTTTTATTTTTCTCTGCAATCGTTGCATCTTTCTTTGCAAGTTTCTTATTTGCACAACTGTTCAAACCACCACTAAAAATAAGTAGTGTGGCAATGATTGCTACAGCAATCCAATTTTTTTGCATAAAGGCTAATGCCTTTTTAAAAAATTCAATCAATTTCGTATTCATTTTCTCCCCCTAAATAATTTTGTCCACTAAAAAATCCGTAACTTTTTTCGCAGTTTCCTTTACCTTCTTGTTGTTCACAAGAACCACGACCGTTGCAATAGCAACTGCCCACCAAAACACTTTCTTTTTAGTCATTTTATTTCTCCACTTCTTGTTCATATTTTTGCATCATTTCATCATTAGGTGCAGGAAACGTAACCTTCAACACCTGATGGACGGGGTAATACTCCATTACGCCGTTGACAGCATTTCGCCAACCGTAATTGACGATTCTGTGTGCGTGTTCCCTTGCTTTGACGGAATCTTCAACGTAATACTTGAAAACTCTTCCGTCCTGTAAATACACCTTGATTTGAACTTTGTCCGTTTCAATAATTTCTTTACTCATGTTCATCCTCCTCATATATTACCCATCTATTATTTTCATCATCCCAATGCCGAATGTCGTAGAAATTAATATTGAACCATAAACCAAGAATACGAAGTTCAAAATTAAATCCTGAATGACTTTCATGCCAAGTGATTTTAAAATCACAACCAAGTCCAAGTTCGTTTTCCATCCAACTTAATTGGAAACAAACCGCTTTGTGTTTGGAGATTTTAGGTTCCCACCAAAATATGTCTTTCATTCCTTATCCTTTTTTAATGTAATTAGTATATCAGATTTATGTAATGGGCAATGTTCAGGGATTATATAATTTTTATCATTACATCCATTATCTTGAACAGTACATATAGTCTCTTTAGTTTTGTCAAAAATACAAAAAGGACAATCTGTAATACTTTCTATTTGTATGATTTCTCTCGCCATTCCTTTCCCCATTTGTTTCTTCAATTCTTCACCCATTTTCAAAACATTTCGTATTCCTTCTTCTGTTTCAGGACTGAAATGACCTTCCCAAATTTCTTTTTTCATTTTTAATAATTCCTCAAATCTTTCATGACGATATATCTATCCGATTTCTCGTCTATATTTACGTATTTTATCTGTTCACTCTTGAAATCAAATTTATCTGCATCAGGGGTTTCTTCAATCTCTTTCATGAATTGTAAAAAAGTAGCGACTAAAGGAACTACTACTGCATTTCCCAATGACTTCAATCTTTGTTCTCTATGTTTGGATTTGGTGAGTTCAAGTTCGTCCAATTCAACGGGAAGCCCATCATCCACTCCACAAAATTCGGTTGCAACTTCAAACCAATTCCTGTTCCATCCTGCAAAGCCTGTTGGACTTGTTCTCCCATGTTGAATTTGCCCCTGTCTATCGTGTGCGCTCTGCAATCCTGTTCCTTCGGCGTTCCCAACATCGGGATGCTCTTCACCACATCGTGAAGTTGCGCCCCGTGGCTCTTGCCCTGTTTGCTCGTTCTCACAAAACTCGTTTCGGTTGCTTCCGCTTGAACTGCTCCCCCTGATGTATCCTTCGTGCTCGGAGTCGGGAGCATTTGCAATGCCATTCCCAAACTCTTCCCTGGCTTCCCCTTCGCTCTGCCCTCTTCGTAATCCTTCACCCGCTTCTGATAATTTTCCACCGATTCGTCGTGATTGCCCCGCATGGCATGAATCCCTGTCGGAGTCGGCAACATCTTTTTGTTTTGCATGGAGTATAAACCATACTCTATATCTTTTGTGGGGAGCGTTTTTGCCAACTGCACCAACAATAAACGGTTGAACTTCGTAACCGAGGCCTTCCATGTCAGCGAACACCGACTCGAATACCAATCCTTGTTCAAGAGACACAAGGCCGTAAACATTTTCAATGATGCACCATGTCGGCTTAAAGTCTTGTATAACTTTAAACATTTCATTCCAGAGCCAACGGTTGTCTTTTGTCCCTTTTCTTTTACCTGCTTGACTTGCGGGTTGACACGGTGGCCCTGCCGTGAGGAGGTCAACGTGCCATCGTTTATCATCCACATCATATCCGTCAATGTTGTTCCATCGTGATGTTTCGTTTTGGGGTTGTATCTTTTCGCTGTTTTGTTCCTTGCTCCGAAACTGTCCGTTACTACAGGAGTCGGCAATAAATTGTTCCTTACTGATTTCTTTGATGTCGTCATAGATTATAATATCCTTGCCAAAATTTTTCCTTAAAACAGCCTGACAAAATTTATCGATATCACAAAAGAATAAGTTTTGATAGGATTCACCCCATATTTGCTTAGCGGCTAAGGCAAAACCACCAATGCCTGAAAACAAATCGATATGCGTAAATTTTTTTGACATTACGAATTGTGAATAAGAAACTGTTCCATTTCCTTTGCTTTCTTTTGTATCTCTTTGTACTTCTTGACTATTACAGGATTGAGTAGATATTGGGATGTTTCGTTAGGCGTTATTTTACCGTCTTTGAATTCGTAGTATGCTTTTTTGAAAGTGTAAAATCCCTGCTCGGACATTTTCTCTGCAATTGCTGTAATCATTTTTGCATCTTCGTAGCCGTTATGCGCTCCTTCTTCATTGTAGGGAAGCCCAAAAAATTGTGAAGCGGCTTTTACTCCCATTCCCATTTTTACTTCCTCATCCTTGAAGAACATCTTGTAATAATCTTTAAGATTGACATGATAACGAAATGGGAAACATTGTTTATGATATGCACATGCCCTCTTCAGAACATCCCAATCGTATTTTCCCCAACTTGCAAAAAATTCAAAATAGGGAGTGCAAAAATCCAAGAACTCTTTCCATACTAAGGGGAAAATAAGAGCATTGTCAACTTGGGCTTGTTCTATCTTCGTCAATTTCTTGATAAAATTGGTTAATTTTTCTCCACCTGAAGAATATTGCACAATATCAAGTGGATGAATATAACTATTGAAAAACCTGTCGCTTTTTGTGAAATTTCCGTTGGTAACTTTTACTGCCCCGATTTGAATGACATGGAAATGTTCGTCAGTCGGCGCATTTTCTTCAACATTAACTTCTATATCTAATATTATAAAATTATCTTTATTCATATTTTCTTCCTTTTGTATAATTTTTTTCAGCCCATAAAGGTTGTAGGTTTGTATAGTGGCAAGCCTTTAAGAATTGTTTTCTATTAGTTAAATCAAATAAATCCAAAGGTATAATATGGTCAATATGCCAACCCCAATAACCGTAATTTTCCCAAGTCATTCCTTCTTGAAATTTGGATTCTAAATAACTTTTGAGTTCAGGAATAGAACATCCAAGGTCTCGAACTGCGGAGCCTGATTTTTGATTTCCTCTGAGGGCTTTATTCAATCTACCTCGCAAACCACAAGCAAGTTTATAGTTGATATCATTTTTACGTTTATTGTTTTCATATAATCTTCGTTCTTTTTTATGTGTTTGATAGTATTCTTTTATTTTATCCTTTCGCTTCTTATCTCTTTCTCTTTTTTGTGCCTTTATTTCTTCTTTATTTTTTTCATACCGTTTAGCATCATATTCTTTTTGATATAATTTGACCTTTTCTTTATTGGATTTTTTATATTTTTTATGCCTCTCATCAATTCTTTTTTTATTTTTTTGATAATATTCCTTTTGATATTCTTTTGAAGTCATTTTCTGTTCTCTAATATTATTTATTGTTTTCATTTCGTTTCAATGTCAAGAATAAGTTCATTTTTACTCTCCAACTCCTGTTTTGGCTTTGAATATCAATCTTTCCGTTGCTTCCCGTTGCCTGTAAATATTGACCAAGTTATCGAATAGAAGAGAAAGATTTTCCAAGTCCGTCAACTGATTTTTCAGTTTTTGATATTCCTCATCCGTGTCGATAAAGGCTTCGGCATCCTGTTTACTCTTGCACAAAAATGCCGAATTGTACTTTGCATTTTTATACAGTTCTGAATATTTTGCATCCACCAAAATTCTCAACTTGTTTTTTGCCCTGTTGACCCTGAACAATTTTTCGGCATATTTAAGAGCCTTGTCCGAGTTGGCTTCAAGTCTTTCCAAAGGGTCTGTATATTTGTGGGTATAATCCTCTTTGGTCTGTTCTAGAATTTTTTCTACATTCATGGTTGTGGTATGAGGTCGGCTTTTTCTTCCATGATATCAATGCCATATTTTTTAGACATCTTCAAATATTCCTGAAGATTGAACTGAAGCCGACTAATAGTCAAAGATTTAATAATCTCCTGCTTGATATCGTCAGGAATATCTCTCATATCGATAAGTTTTTTATTCCTGATAAATCTGCATTGAACTTCTTTTGGTTGCTCTTTCAAAAATTCCTTGAACTCATTCCTATCATCGTACCAATTTTTTATCCTAGTCGTAAAAATCGGCTTTTGTTTGACTGTGATGGAATCCATATAAATATTAGGAATGCCATCGCTTTTGTCTCCACGGATGATTTTTTCAAACAAGTCGTATTCAGGGTCGGCACTTTCGATGAACTTCCGCATCATCGGATTGTACAGCTCGACTTTCTTATGCCGTAATAGTTGTCTGAAATCGGCATCGGTGGAATAAATCTGAAACTTGTCATACTTGTCCATTTCCGTCATGATGGCTTCATAAATTATATCATCAGTCTCCACATTTTCAAGATTGATGAAACGAAACGGAAGTACCTGTTTCAACTCTTCCCATACCCTGTCGAATACTTTGAAAACCAATCT
>Ga0265297_10009461_pt1 | contig 12553 bp, 15 predicted proteins | sample Munlanlwell13791_FD_192502 | JGI IMG/M metagenome (GOLD analysis project Ga0265297, IMG submission 192502) | Leachate microbial communities from a municipal landfill in Southern Ontario, Canada - Leachate well 137-91 | ecosystem: Engineered > Solid waste > Landfill > Unclassified | place...
TGCTGTAAGGGGCAAGATCAGGGGGCTCGCCAAAAGAAAAGAGAGGCTCAAGCTTGAGTATTATGCCAAAAGCCGGGTGCTCTCCGGCTCGCGGGTATACCAGCGGGATGAGGCCCAGATTAAGTCCTACCGCGAGCGGCTCAAGGAGATTGAAAAATTAATCCCTGCCATCGACGATGAGATAAAGCGGCTTGATGCCTCGCTTTTATGACCCAGTGGCGCCGGGTAATCAAAAATCGTTTGACTTGGGTGCCCTTTAAGATAAAATAGAATACACAATTCCCCCGTAGCTCAGTTGGTAGAGCGAGTGGCTGTTAACCACCAGGTCCGAGGTTCGAGTCCTCGCGGGGGAGCCAATTTGAACGAGAGAGCCCTTTGGCAATTATGTCGAAGGGCTTTCTGTATGTAGGGCATAGAGTTGCGTTATCAAGGGTACAGTTCGATAGTATGTAATGCAGGAGTTTAGCCCTCTTGAGAGGTGTTTGCTGTAAGTATAAGCGGTGGGCTTTGTTACATAGTTCTAAAATATGAACGCCTTGAGCGAAGTAATTGGCGTTTGCGTTTTGGTGTTTCTCGATTTGCCTTAATAATTCCTTTTGTTCTTCCTGCCAATTTCCTGCCATTTCTTCGTAACGTTCCTCGCTAATTTTCCCGTCTATCTTATCAAGATAAATCTCATCTAAGCGGTGTTGTAATTTATTGTATTGTTCCTGTAATATCTTAATCCTCTTATCGTGGAAATCCTTTTCTTCTTTGTGGCTGTCTAACAGGGCATTTTTGACTAATTCTAACATATCATCCTCAATATGTATCTGTTTAACTGTCTCTGCCAATTTTTCATCTAATACCTTTTCTGGCACCCAAGAGTTACCACATTTGCCCTTAAATCCCGTGCAGTGGTAATAAACATATTTACCTTTCTTTATCTCGGCAGTAATAGCGCAACCGCACTTACCGCACACCATAAGCCCAGTGTAAGCAAACTGTCTTTTAGTCTGTTTTGGTCTATTTTGCGCTTCAAATGCCTCTTGCACAGCGTTAAATAATTCTTTAGACACAATAGTAGGATGAGAGCCGTTATATAATTTGCCATACCACCTAAACGTCCCGTAATAGATAGGATTATGCAGTATCTTATGTATGGCGGCTTTGCCGACCTTACCGCCTCGTTTATTCTTCAAACCTTCCGCATAGGCTTGCTTAGTAAGTAGAGCCAGAGAATAATCACCTGTGGCATATAGCCTAAAGATCTTTTGAATAATCGGGGCTCTTTGTTCGTCGGGTTCAAGATACTTTAAGACTTTGCCTCGACTCTTCGCCTCACAGTTCTTATAGCCCAAGGGAGCGGCAGAGGGATATATACCTTGCTCGGCTTTCTCCAGCATACCTTTATGGGTTTCTTCGGAAAGGTTATCAATATAATTCTTTGCCATCAATGCTTTAATTCCAAAGATAAATTTTTCGTGAGATTTTGACTCTTTGCTGATAGTAGTGTTCTCTTTAACAAGGATTATGCTTAAATTTTGCTGGCTTACTAAATCGTCGAGAATAGCGATGTCTCGGAAATTTCTTGATAGTCTATCTGTCTTTTCGCAGAGTATCGCATTGATATATGTATTCTTCCTTAGGAAGTCTACCATTAAATTAAAGTTTTCTCTGCCTGCCCGTTTAGCAGTCTCAATGTCCTTAAATTCCTTGATTACCTTATAGTCATTCCGCAGCGCATAGTCATCGAGTAGTTTTAATTGTGCAGGTATAGAGTAACCTTCTTGCTCTTGTTCTTTGCTTGATACTCTTGCATAGATTACGCAGTTCATCCGCTATTTTCCTTTGAGTAATAAACAGGGGGTACCCCCCCAAGCCTTTCTACAAATAGTATAAGACCTGCGAAAAATCTGACATATTTTTTAGATTTACTGATTCGTATTCTATGGTTCTTTAGGTTTTACTTTTGGTTTTGAATTTTTCTTCCAACATTGTTAAAAATTTTATTTCCGCAACTGATTTAAGGTCTGACGCCTGCTTAAAACCATTCCTAAAGCCAGAGTTTTTCCCAACTTGGTATGTAATGACAATAATCAGTAGGAATAATCCACCCCAAGGAATAGCGCTCATTATTAATGAAGATTTGTCTACCCACATTTTATCTCGCCCCTTTGCTTTTGTTGACTTTACTGCAATAGTTGGTTTATTACGTTACTGCTAACTTCTCTATAGATAAATTATATCACCTTACGGGTAAGGTTACAATCACTAAATATTGATGATACTATGTTAGTCAATATGGATGTTAAATATAGATTTTCTGAAAGGTTACGAAATCTAAGAAAGAGGGAAGGCTTAAGTCAACAAGAGCTTTCCGAACTTTCCAATATTGAATATAAGCATATCCAAAGATTAGAAAGTAAACGCCCCTGTGATGTTAAACTTTCCACGCTTGAAAAGCTCGCCAGTGCTTTCAAAATGTCTCTCTCCAGACTTCTCAACTTCTGACAAATTAAAATACTAACAAATCAATAAAAATTAAAACTTTTAGGGGGTAATTATGGAAGTTATGGAGCAACTTCCATAATTTTCCTTATTTGAAAAAGATATCCGAAACATTAACCCTTAATACCTGCGCTAATAACTGTTTTTCTTCGTCCGTTGGTAAATAGTAGCCTTTTTCGATGTTATGAATGAACGACTGGTATTTACCAATAGCCTGCCCTAGTTCTATCTGCGTAAGCCTTTTTTGTCTCCTGATTTCTTTTAGTTTATTCATAGTAAAACCTCCTATAGTTCTATTCCCGAAAAGTCGGAAGGAGTTATTATTATATGTTACTCTGGCTATCCTACCGACACTTCGGGAAAGGGTTGAATTTCAACCAGATATTTTGTTGTTTTTAATCCCAGCGACCATTTCTCTTTTCCGTCAAAATCAACTAACTCAAGACTGGCTAATTCTTCAAGTTGCTTATATATCGTTGAGTGTGGGTATCTTGTTTTTCTAGACAATTCTGTTGAAGACATAGCGCCCTCTCTATTCAAAATATAAATAATATCTCGGCGAAGTTTAGACACAGTATCAAGTCCAACCTTGTAAACAATATTATAGTCTTTTTCTTCAACGATTCTTCTTCCATTGATTACAGCCAAGCCTCTTGCTAGCATAACAAACTGTTTTGCCAGACGCGGCGGTGCTTCGTGCGGCGGAGTATATAGCAGGTCTCTGCTACGACCATCCCTGATAGACCCGCTTCTCGCCGTTACACAGAAAGAGGAAAGATAGGCAATGCGGTGTTCTATTTGTGCGGGAACAAATATTATTTTACTTGGGATTGTTACTTTATTTGTAAATTGTCTCATAGCGTTGCTAAGTTCGTACCTTATCTTTTTTTCCTTACCGCTATTTGACATTGCTTTGTGTGCTACTTTAACGTCATCAGGAAGCTCCATCCTAAGCTGTATAAATCTTTCGCCGAGTAGTTGCGAAACTGAATGATAGGTGTCAATCACTGGAGTTACGCCCGCTATAATTCCAATTTTTCCTGTCCAGTCAGTCTTTTCTCCTGTTCCAAAATGCTTTACATATTTCCCGTCATATATTTCTCTTAATTGGGAAAGAATTTCTGCTCTTTGTTCACGGTGCATTGTTAGAATAGAAGTAAAATCCTTTAAGGTAACGATCTTGTTTGTAAGTTGATGGATAAGACTTCTTTCTCCATCGTCTTTGTTTACCATTCCACTGGCGAGCGTATGAGACGTAAGGCTTGATAGCGGAAAAATATCGGGTAAACCGTTGAGTGCTGATATAATCTCTGTTTTGGCTGATGAAGGCGGTGCTATCAGGAATAACCAGAGAGGGTCGCCGTTAAGCTTATTAGCGAATATCGTCGCTAACACAACTCTTATGACCATTGTATCAGGCAAAAGTAAATGTTTCCTAAAAATACCTTCGACTTCTTCAAGGTTCATTATTTGCTCCTTGATTTTTTTCTTTGTCCGACCACTCTTTGAGCACTTCGAAAAAACCAGCCAAATTTCGGAAAACTTCAAAATATTCTGTTTCCGAGAAAGGTTTCCCGTATAATTTCCCCCAATTTTCCCGTTGCTGTTGAAATTTATCCATATAAAATAAAAATGGCGGTATCCAAGATTTTACATCTCGAATACCGCCTTCGTATGGTCTACCGACGGTCTACCGCCCGAATATTTTACCTACGGGCAAATTACCCACCCACTCGTCGTGCGCTGTGCTCTGTCGAGCACCTGTTTATTTATTCATTTTACAAAACAATTATATAATAAAAAAAATGAAAAGTCAAGGATTATTTTTCCTAACTCTTTATGGCACAATGATTTATAAGTTCAACCCTTGAAATTATAATAATTACAAAAATACCTGTTAGATTTCGCCATTTCTTACTTGCTAAATTGTTTGTAATTTTAGGCTTATATGTAGTATCATTATCTATAACCACAAAGGAGCGGTAACGAGTTATTCGTATTTAATTTATAGGCAATTCTCTAAAATAGGGGTTGTTTTTTACTTAAAAAGGATAGGGGGCAGGATGAAAATAGGCGATTGGTTGATTTTAGTAGCAATATTGGTAGCAATATTTGGGGAGAGAATATGGAGATATTTTGATACTAAGAAAAATAAAACAGCAGCTAGAACGATAATAAAACAAAATCTCGAACATCTGAAGTCTGATTTATTACGAATAAGAGATGTGCGAAATGTTGGTAAGCAGAATGATGCGGACAATGTAATTTTTAATAGCACTTCATTCAGCGAAGTAAATGGCTACTATTTTTTATTTTCAGATTTATTGTTGCCCAACATGGAGCAACTCGAACTAAGTAAATATCCAGCGACAATAGAGTTTTTTAACCATTATAAGATTAACATGGAGACTATAAGAAAAAGAGAAGATAGAGCTGGTACAGGAGTTCTAACCTTGGGTACAGTTAATAATTTAATATCTAGATTAGAAAGGGCTATTGGAGAGTTTGACAGAGTATCGGAGGATGCGTATGTGTGTAAAAAAATAAAGAAAGCCATAGCGAGAGAAGGATTGATTATCATGGGGATTATAGGAGTAGGTTTTATTGTTATGTCTACTCCACAATTATACATTAAGGCAAGACCAATAAGAATTGAAAAGTTACCAAACCAAGAGACGCCAATAGACCTATTAACCGAGAAACGGATAACATATTTAGATACGGGGGAAAGAAAAATATACCGTCTTTCAGAGGTAAACAAGGTAGGTGATAGACAAAAAAATGTTAGGGATATAGGTTTTTTTATTCTTTTGTTCGGATATCCCGTATATTTACTTGTTAGGTTTATTGTTTGGGCGGTTAGAATGATGAGGAATGGAAAATGAATAAATGCCCAGCACATACACCAGAACAAAAATCATTATTCAATCTTGCTAAAAAGTATGGAATGGACTTAGTTCAAATAGATGCACATTCCAATGCTTGCGAGATATGTCAAAGTTATCAAGGCAAAATTTATTCAATAAGCGGGAGTGATAAAAATTTCCCTAAATTACAAGAACGACCGCCCTATCATAAAGGCTGTAGGCATATTCTTTGGCCAGTCTCAAGAGAGAATATTGAGAGCAGGGGGTATTTGAATGAGATAATAAAGTTAAGCAATTCTTCAATAAAAGTAAAAGATTTCCAGCATTTTGAATCTCTAGTGAAAAGAAATGAATAAAAAACAATTAATAGTTGCTTGGGTAATCGAGGAGAAATGAATACAGACCTTTCTGGAATAATAATATTTTTACTTTTTGCACACACAATAGGCATGCTTGCTTCTTTTTATGTTTATAACGATGCAATAAAACGCTACCCTACTAAAACCTATGCTTTACTTTGGGCTATTCCCACTTATTTTGCTGCTTTGGTGGTTATATTTTTCTATTTTATATTTAGGTTTCCCGTCATAAATGAAAATGTAAAGAAGTTAACTACTAAAAATAAAGTAATAATCTATATTATTCCGTTAATAATTGGTCTAATCTTTATTTTTTCTCCAAATTCTTATACTAAAGGGGTAAAATATTTAGATAATAAAAAATATGTAGAAGCAGAAGTTACCTTTACTGAGTGTATTAAGAAAAATAGTTCAGATATTTCTGCATACAAATACAGAATATTATCTTATATTGGGCTAAAAGAATATGATAAAGCTTGGGAAGATGTTAATACTGTGAAAAAATTAGGTGGTGAAGTTGAGAATGAGTTGCTTAATCTACTTGAGAAACTTTCAAGTAGAAATCAGTAGTTTATATAATCTTTATCCGCTTCATCATCTGGGCACTAAGGACATCGAGGGAGAGATGGATAAAATTAATAGTTACCCCTATCCCAAAATAAACAGTAAGGGCAACGAATTTGAGTTCACGATAGACAGCCACCATATAAAAATCAAAGCCGAGGATGACAAGGCTGAAGAAAGGGTCTTAGTTCTTGTTGATAATAATTTATTTTCTACACTTAGAAATAACGAGGCAGATGTAAAAGACACTATAGAGTTATTTAACCATAAAGTGTTTATCCATTACAGACTAAGGAGTAAATCTAATGCCGTGTGGGATGCTTTCAGAGATGCTCTGTTCCTTGTTAATGAAGGGCTTTTTATAACTATTGATGGTAAGCCCTTAGAGGATTCAATTGCTGACCCTGCCATCCGCATTAAAACTGCATCATTCGGATATTATATTCTTGCAGGGCTAATGCTAATGTCTATTTTCGCTTATAAGGAGATGCCCGTCGTTATCCTTGCAATAGTAGGCATTACTATTACATTTGGATTGCTTACGAAGAAAGTGCCTATGTTTTTTCTACCTTTAGGAGTTATTTGGGGAGCATTGGAATTATTTGGAGTATTTGCATCAATGAGTAACAGTTCTTATAAAGTCCCTTCTGGAGCGGGCTTTTTGGTTTTAGCATTTTTTATCTTATTAAGAATAGGCGTGGTCTTAAACTTTGTCCTAGGCATTATCGCTGCTATAAAAATAAGGACTCTAAGGAGCTGGAAGAGTGAAAATGAATGGGGGAAGTAAACTAATTATTAGAGGATTAAAAAATAAATTTAGCAAAAAATTTAAAGTTACAACGGAATCACAAAATAGATTTTGTTTTGAGAGGACTTTTTATAATCCTGATTTGGTTTTTTGGAGCAAAGCGAATAATTCCATCAAGGCGGTAATTGAAGTAGAGCAAGGCACACGTAAACATATGGTTGGCGGAGTAATAACTGCTGACTATTGTATGGGGAAAATGAAACAGTCTCCCGTTATGTTTGTGCTCGCCTTCGATGAGCAAGATAGAAAAGATTACCTCAAAAGGAAGAAATTATTTGAGGCATATACAAAACACCTTAAAGAAATTGTTATTGGGAATAAGAAAGAAATAATCACTGCGTTATCACAATTAAAGGTATAATTAAGAGTAACTTACTTCTACTAATTCGTGGAAAACTTCTGGCGGAAGTTCGACTAAAGCATTACGGAATTCTTCGACAAAAGGAGTTATAAACTATATGAATCCACAAACGGATATTGTGAAGAACGTTTTAGATATTTTAAAAGAAAGACCTTTTATTTGGGTTGTATTATTTTTAAGTTGCAGCCTTTTACTCTTTAGTCCATTGTTAGAGTTTTTGGGGAATAACTCGGTTTCTATTAATATCATTGCAGTTATAAAGTTAATTATAGGCATATTTTGGGTTATAAGCGGAGTAGCTATTCTATCCAAAATTATAATGTATTACTGCAGAAAAATAGCGTCTTTTATTAAAAGAGAATTGGTATGTAATGAAAATTTTAAAAGAATATCTAATCTATCTTATGACGAGAAACTTTTGTTGTATATTGCCGTAGTATTAAAAATGCCTATAGTGCCTGTTCCAGAAAACAATAGAATTGCACTTATGTTAGCGGAAAAGGCAATATTAAGTATGCCCAATTCTTTTTTTAGTAAAAGTCCATTAGGAGCAGAATGTTTTAGGATACCTGATAGTATTTGGAAGATATTGAGTTCAAAACGAAGACAAGAAATTATTTTTAAGGATTTTTTAAGTAAGGACGAAGAAGATTTAAAGAAAGAATTAAAAATGCTACTTCCAGATTTATTAGTATAGTAATTTACTAATTAAAAATCAAAAAATAGCCAATTTGTTCTTTGGTTCAAGTAGTATGGTGGTCTCTTCGGATAATAACCACTTGCTGAACTCATCCAATATGGGGAATTTTAAAAATATCAAACATGAAAAACGAATATAAAATCTTCTTTGCCATACCATTCGATAACTTAACAAAGAAAATATATGATGAAATTTGTACAGAGTTAGTAGCTTATTTTAGTAAACAAGGATGTAAACTTACGGCTGTAGTTGGAAATAAGCAAATAGGACCATCTCAGGTTTATTTAGATATAGTATCTTTCCAAGCTCAAAATACAGAACTTCAAAAGCAATTTTTTAAAGAGATCGAAGAATCAGACATAATTATAGCTGACTTAACGAATAACAATCCAAACGTTCATTTAGAATTAGGTATTGCTTTAGTTCTAAACAAAAATATTCTTAGAGTGACTGGAAGGCCAGTAAAAGAGCTAGGATTTGATATTCAAAGTCTGGAAGTTTACGCCTATAGAGACAAGAATGATTTATTGACTAGAATTCAAGAATATTTGAAAATGTTTTTAATGATTAAAAAACTCAATTTTTCAGCTGAATATAAGAATCTTTACAAAAAAGTTGATCAACGTGTTCTTCCAGGCACCAAAGCAGAGATGAAGCAAAATGTATTTTTCTTTTCTATGGTAAATGATTATTCATTTAGAGATGGAGCAATACAATTTAAATTTAAATTTCTAGATTACCTTAATCCCGAATCTTGGTTGGGAGTTTACTTTAGGGGTGCGAGAGAATTTCTTTATAGTAGTTATCTTTTGTATATTCGGAAAAATGGTTCAATTGAACTTGCCCTTTATCCTGGGCCGAATGTTATAGAGAAAATAAATTTCGGTAAACCTGAAATCCTAAATCAAGAAATAGAGTTAGTATTGGAAATAGAAAATAATGAGCTAGCGGTTAAGATTAACGGACAAAGTTTCCAGTTTTTAAGTCTTGAAAAACAAAACATTGGTCATATTATATTAGCAACTTGGGAATGCCAAGCTCAATTTAGAGATATCGAGTTGATAAATCGTGACACGACATTAATTGGGCTATTTTCTTAACATATTAAAGAATCGAGATCATTATATAGGTTTCTTGATTCTTCTGAATAGATCCAGTTTCGAAATTCATCCATGACGGGGAGTAAAATTTTGCACCTAGGAATAGGTGCCTTTTTTATGTTAAGTTTTAGTTGGAAGTACTACTAATTTTATAGCAGGGCTTTTTTGCTGGAAGATACCTCTCGAGAGATAAGGGGGGAAGATTGTTTTCTTCAGAGATATTTATTGTATAAACTATTATCGGAGCTATAATTATATATAACGTCTATGACCTATTTTACTCGCCGAGAAAATGAAGTTACACTTAACCATACCAAAAATGGAAGAGAATCTAATTAAATATAAAAATAAAAATGGGAAGAAGCTATACATATTCCCTATTCTTAACGAAGCGGCTTACGAAACAAAAATAGATTTTGTAGTTTTGGCTAGCAACAAAGAGCAAATTTGCACCCTTACTTTTCAGATAGATTATTCTTACCGCAATAAACTCTATCCCCTTCTCAATAATAAATCTCTAAAAGATACATTGTTTATTTTAGGTTTAAAAAAAGTTAGAGAAAAAATAAATAGTGATGATTTTCGTGACGGAGTCATGATAGATGATACAATTGTCGCAATGATACAAAAAAATCCCGATATTTATTCTCCAGAAGAAATTGTTATATCCAAACTGAAAGTTCAGCAAGATATTCTTGCTTGTTTGTATGAAAAAGATAGAACCGTAAATTTAAACGAATTAATTGATTATGTTTGGACTGATGACGATTTATTGATAGAAGAATTATCTTACCTTCAGGAAGAAAAGTTAATTTCGTGTATGCCGGAAGTTCTTAATAAAGAACATTTCGCCAAAGGCGATAGCGTGGTGGTATCAATTTTAACAAAAGGAAGGACTGAATATCAAGAGACTATGCAAAAAGGAATATTAGGAAAACTAAATTATTTAAAAATATTTGAAGATTGTGTTCCTTTTGCTTCGAATAAAATAGTATTCTTGGCACATAGTTTTGGTGAAGAGGAGTTAATTAAAATAATAGAAAATAAACTTACCGAAAAAGAATTTAGCTTTACAATAGGGAAAGTAGAAGATTTAAGCTCTATAACCGAAGATATACTAAATAAGATAAGAGAATCTGGATTTTTCGTGGCGCTTCTCACCCCAAAGAAAGAATTTAAAGAGGGGGGATTCTCCGCCGGCCCGTGGATTTTAATGGAAATAGGAGCCGCGCTTGCTTATAGAAGGACGATATTAATATTATCCGAAGATGTAGTTGATAAAGACCAATACGAAGCTAAACTTCAAGGTAATCATGAATATATAAATTTTAATAGAGATAATTTTTCAGTAAAAGTAGATGAGGCGATCAGCAAAATAATAAATGAGCGGAAGAAGTATCAGGAAAGATAGGAAATATTAGGAGTATAAAGGTTTTTGAGTGGTATTTGTGAAGAATAATTTAATAACAGGTTATGCTATAGGCAATTCTTCAAATTGCTGAATATCTATCTTTATTAAACACCAGTTTCGAAATTCGTCCATGACGGGGAGCCATTTCTCTTTAAGCCCTATTCCCGATACAAGGGAATAGGGCTTTTTGGTTGAAAACAAAAGGTTTCTGTCTTTTAAGATAAAGTTCGAGCCGAGAATTTTCAAAAAATCGCGCTTGGCGCTGGGGTTTCCTTGCCAAGCGACAGAATTTGCTCGGTTGCAAGTTGTTACGAACTCTTTCGCCGGTTCGAGCCACCCGCCGCCTGTTTTCTCTATCTCGCCAAGCCGCTCCTGTAAATCTTTCTTTTCGTTGAGTAATTTGGCTTTCTTTCGCTGATATTCTTCCTGCGAAATTTCCTTAGCAATATAAAGATCAATCAGTCGTTCTATCTTCTCGTCAAACTCCTTTACCTTATCGGCGGCTTGGCGAACAGCAAGGGAAGAGGCTTTGCCTTCTTCCTTTGCTAATTCTTCAAAGCGATTAGTTATTTTGTCTTTAATGTCCTTATCTATAAACACTCTTAGGATTGCATTGTTAATCTGTTCAAGCAAAGCCTCTTCCCTAAGATATCTTTGCGTGCAGGCGGTAACTTTTTTAGTGCAACGGTAATAAATATGCCCCTTTTTAAGTTCTGCCGTAATACTTGCGCCACACTCGCCACATTTCATTAACCCCGTGAAGTTAAACCTATCAACTGTCTTTTTAATAACCCTTGTTTTTTGTGCGATTACCGCCTGCACGCTATCGTAAAGTTTTTTAGAAATAAGCGGCGAGTGGCTTGCTTCGAACCTTTCACCTTTATAGATCATCACTCCATAATAAAAGGGGTTACGAAGCATTTTGGCCAAGCAACTTTTGAAAATAGGCTTGCTCGCCTTCGCCGTAAGCCCCCATCTATGTACTTCCCTTAATAACTCCTCAAGCGAATAATTAGCTGTAGCGTATAACTCAAACGCCTTATAAACAAAGCGTGCTTTTTCCGGGTCAGGTTTTACTGTATGGCTTACAGCGTCGTTGTAGTAACCAAGCGGCGCAGTACCGGGCCATTCGCCACGGCGCAGTTTCTCTCGCAAGCCCCGCTTAACATTTTCAGCAAGGTTATCAACATAGTATTTGCTTTGCCCGAAAGCAATAGAAAGCATAAACTTTCCTTGCGCCGTGGCGTCAAAACGGTAAGTAGGAAAACGAAGATCAACGATTTTTCCTGTGTCTATAAAGTAAATAACCTTTCCGCCATCAACAGAGTTACGGGCAAGCCTATCTGGATGCCAGGCCAAAATGCCGCCCGCAAGTCCACTCTCGATTTGCTTAAGCATATAAGAAAATATAGGGCGCCCCGGCTCTTTTGCAGTTTTAGCCTCGCCAAATTCTTCTAAAACTTTTAAGCCCTCTCTTTTGGCAAACTCTCGTAGCTCATTTACCTGCGATTCAATTGATAAAACTTGCTTATCTTCAACGTCAGTGGACTTGCGGGCGTAGAGAAAGTATCCGTTCATTTCAACCTCCATTGTTTTGTCGCTTGGCAAAGTAAATTTTTGAGGTCTCGCTTAACCTCAAAAATTTTCTTATTCGCTGGAAGCGAAAAGGAAACCCCAGCGCCAAGCGCGATTTTTTGAAAATTCTCGGCTCGAACTTTATCTTAAAAGACAGAAACCTTTTGTTTTCAACCAAAAAGCCCTATTCCCTTGTATCGGGAATAGGGCTTAAAGAGAAATGGCTCCCCCTAAGCGACGAAATCAGAAATTATTTTAAAGGAGCGAATATTATTTGATGCACCGCGCCTGTCGGCGCTCCCATATTTCCCGTGCCCC
>Ga0265297_10009462_pt1 | contig 12553 bp, 15 predicted proteins | sample Munlanlwell13791_FD_192502 | JGI IMG/M metagenome (GOLD analysis project Ga0265297, IMG submission 192502) | Leachate microbial communities from a municipal landfill in Southern Ontario, Canada - Leachate well 137-91 | ecosystem: Engineered > Solid waste > Landfill > Unclassified | place...
GAGGTCGGCAAGAAAATCTTACCGGTTAAATCCTTTAACTTCACGATGGCCCAAAAGATAAATGAACACACTCTCTTTCAGGGAGAGAATTTTCCCGGTAAAGAAGTTGCTCAGTTACAGTTACTTCTTCAAGGTAGTTACGAGGAGAACGATCAACTTAAGAAACAATTAGGTTTTTTGGCTGAAACAATCCGAGGTATGCCGAGAAGGGATAAAGAAGAGTTTGTAATGAAGTTATTGGCGATGAATAAGAAGGTTCTTGAGATGGATAATGAAATCAGTAAGTTGAGATCTCAGAATAAGGTGCTACGTCAACGACTTGGAGAGGAGATTTAAATTATAATGTTTGGCAACATGAAAGATGATAATAATCCAAAATCCGTAGAAAGTTTTACTGGTAAAATGGCAAGTGCTATCGAGAGGGCTTATTCCGAGAAGGAAAAGAAAGAGGCGGTCGCGGGAAAGGTTGAATCCGCAGAACCTACTGAAGAAGGTGTTAAAGAAGAAAATTTCCCTTCAACCCCCCATTCCTATTGGTCGAAGAAATACTGTGCTATCAATAAAGATAAATGTGCAGGGGAGTATTGCTTCTTTTGGGATAAAAATATTCCGTGTTTTAATTTAGGAACATTAGGTAATTGCACGTTTCTCGTAGCGAGTACGAGTATTCTAGCACTTGCGGGGATCGTAGGCGATATAATTCACGACGTAAAAGGAGAATAAAATTAAATGCCTTCTTTAATTCAATCGTTATTACTATCACCTAAGAAAAGATTAATCCCTCCGTCTTCCATTAAGGATAGATGTCGTTTTTACGATCCTACGTTCATTGATATTCATACATGGGATTACAACGAAGAGGTTGCTTTAAGGGAGAACAATGAACGGGCCTTGGAGTTTTTTAAGGAGAAGTATAGGGATAAATTTGTTAGTAAGAAATAAGGAGTTAACATGGAAAACGATTTTTACGACGATAAAGAATTATTTAGTTTATTTATGGATACAAATTTAGATATTGGAGAATACGAGACAATAAGAGCATTTGCTGATATTAAAATGACTATAGAGGATAAAATTTTAGGAATTTATCCCGTAATACAGTTAAATTTATTAAAAAATATTATTCGAGGATTTTCAATATCAACCTTGACTTATGTTTAAAAATATGGTAATATTTATATATAAAATACAAAAAATCATTAAAGATTGTCTCGAATTAATTTTGGGGTAGTTTTTAATCAACAATCTCTCTTTAAGGACTTGGCCTGACGAATAAGGTGTGCCTTAATTGAGGGATTACTCATTGACTGTCGTTATTATGTTCCAATAGTCAATTTGCGAGGAGTAGTAATGAAACCATATCCTGCACCACTAAGGATTTCTTCAGAAGTGGTTTCTAATCACTTGGTTAGTGTAAAACAAAGCGAGTGTAATTACGTAATTTAGCGGCAAAATGACCGGCCCATAATCCGGTGTATCGTGGGTTCGAATCCCACCGTAATTATTATCTAACTTTTTACTGGAACGTAGGGAAGAATGGCGTAACCCGCCTTGTAATCCAAGGAGATTGTTGGTAAGAATCCAACCGTGAACGTAAAATAGTTAAACCCTGAATGTAGAGTTCCTAACTACATCAGCTTTTTAGGAAGTACAACTAAAAAGAGGAATAGAACTTGTCAGATAGCGACAAATGTAATACTATTGAAAGTAGCCGTCTGGATTAGAAATCTGAAGATAGCAAGTAAATAGTTAATCCCATTGGCGGGTTAGAGTCCCGCAAGTTCTATCATTACGTGCCGGGGTAGCTTAGTGTTTAAAGCATGTGTCGAGAAAAAGTATTCTAGAACGCCGAGTATCGACTTGATCGTGGGTTAGAATCCCGCCCCAGGCAGGAGTGGAGACGGTTGCAGGTATGGCAGAGCTGATCATATGCTGTATTGTATGGTTCATTGAGAACTCAGTGAAGTTCCCGTGTGGGGTAAAATGCCTCGAAGCTAGTTTCATTGGAGTTTCCTTCATCTGCAACGCGGAGGACACGTCGGAAGACATTAAATTGCCGTCGTGACAATAGACGAACAAGACTGTCAACTATCTCGTAGTATCAAAGGATTAGTGGGTGTATTGGGTTGCTCTGATATATCAGCCACGAAAAGAACGTCATCATTGCAAGGATGGAAGTGCAGGTGAAACGCCTGTCGAGATAGCCAGGGTGATATTTTAGGAGTTTTTTATCCCATAACCAAACTTTGATTACAGGTGTAAACCCGTAAAGGTAGAGAGGAAATAGAAATGCCTATTTGTATAGCACCGAAAAGCATAGCTCTAGTGTTGCAAATAGAAACGTGGGGGCGGTTCCCACCTTCTCTGTTATAGTTAAAATTTTTAAACTTGAAAGGATTTGACAATATAAAAATGGATACAACTAAAGAATTAAAGAAAACCAAACAACCTCGTAAAAGTAAGAATCGAACTTACTACGAGCAACCCCGTAAGAAAATTTCCGCAGACATACCATACCAACTTTACACTTCCCTTAAGGATAGATCGAGGGATATGAAAATCTCTATGGTTAAATTGATAATCGAAGCTTTTGAGGATGTGTTAAAGAAAACCGACAAGGATTATGATCCGTTAGAAGGATTAACCCTCTCGGAAGTTTTTAAGAATGATGACTGTGGCGATAACGAAGATCAGTTAGACTTCAATAATATTTCAAAAGAATTTACTAAGGAAGCATAATTATGATAAAAATATTCTGCGATCCAATACATCAAACGATCCAAGCAATCAACGAACTTTACCCTGATTTAGAATGTATAATTCAATACGATCCCGGTATTAACCCTAATGAATATAAAGGGGTTACTTGTTTTCCCGAAGACGGTAGTATTCCTGTTATAGACATATCTCCTATTATTCCGTATATGGCAGTAGTGGAGATCTTATGTCATGAAGTATCACACGTTGTAGTCGGCGTATTGCCTAAAGGCGAGGATGATCATGGAAAAAAATGGCAAGATGTTATGCAAAAAATTGAAGATAAATATAATGAAATTGGGTTTCGTGAGATGAGGGATTGTGAAATAAGAATTCCTGATCTTACTGGTGGTATTGTTAAATTCGGTTGGGGTGGAGTGGAGGAAACGAAAGAAGTAGAAAATGGATAAAATCATAATCAATAACACGGAATTAACAAGTTTAACAACCTCAATAACCCTTCTCCATGAACAACTTTCTTCTCTCAAAGAAGAAAATAATAAGCTATGGCAGGAACGAAAGGAATTATTCCTGCAGGAGAAAAGGTTAAGGGATATGATTGTTTGCTATGAATCGGGGATTAAGGATATAACTAGGGAGAACGAGGGGTTAACCAATAAGGTTAAACAACTAGAAAAAGACATTCGATTTCTAAAAAAACTTTCAAAGGAGCTTTAGTTAAAATCAATGTTATACAACGATCACTCAAAAGAACTCAAATTCAAAGACATAAAAGATTACGAACGCCAAATAGATTCCTCCGAGAAGTGTAATGTTGAAAAATTTGAAACCATAAATAAAATAAAGAAAATGCCTTACCGAGATCGCCTATTCGTTACAGCAATTTTTCTTTATTTAGATAAGGTTAATAAAACTGCTAATATTAACAACTTCTTAACCCTAGAAATATCTCACCAAGATTTTTTAGTTCAATTTTTACCTTTAATGAAAAATGGATTAACTACCGATGGGATTGAAAGAATTCTAAATACTTTGGAAACATGGGGAATTGTAAAGAATGATAAAGGTAAAAAAACTTATTCCTTCTTCCTTGACATTTCTCTTTACGGTTGCCTTCTTTACGGTGGAATATCTTACAATTCTGTCCTTAATAAAGAGGGCTTTTATTATCCCGAACCTTTTGCTTTATTAATAGTAGAGTTCTTACATTATTATAACGAACAAGAGGTTTCCGTAAAAGATCTTGCAAAATTTCTCGATCTATCTACTTCAATGTGTTCTTTTTGGATCAACCGGGCCAAAATTCGCATTTCACTATACCAGGAAGAACAGCGTAATGATGAAGAAAAAAACATTAAGATTAAAGATACCGATCCTATATTAACCGAAGAGGAGATAATGCGTAGAAAAACATGGTATTACAATAAAATATTCCAAGAATTAGAAGTTGACCACACGGCTTATCCTATTAAAGACGTTACGCAAATACAAGATAGCTACATGGATAGTAAGAAAAAATACTTCGATCTCCTTGGAAAGAAAGATCCGAATGAGTTATATAATTTAATATCCGGGAGTGGAGGTAATGCAGAGGCTATTGCCGCAGAAGCTATTATGTTATTACAGGCTCGCGGGGTCGTAGCGGGTGGAGCAGGAGGGTGCGGGGAGGCCACGATTACAAACACTAAGAAGATCACGTTTAGTAATAGAGAGATGAATAATGTAATCGAAAGCGATAATTATACACCTGAAGAGAAGATTAAGGCTATCGAAGATAAGGAGAGATTGGAGGTGGAGAGGGCTAGAATGAGGACTGAGTATTTCAAAAGTCAAGTGATTAATAATGAAAATAAAAATGGAGGGGTAAATTAATGAAAGAATTTCAATCAGATAAGGAATACGATGATTACGTAAAAGAATTCTACGATAAAGATTTTATTTATCGTCAAGAAAAACATTTAAAAGCACGAAACGAAAGAGACTTAATAAGAAGAGAACTAAATAAAAAGTCCGATAGAATTATCGATAAATCCATTAAAGAGTTTGAAAATTATTGGGACGTTAGTAAGTGTGAAATCGAACAGATAAAAGTAAATGGTGATGTAGATTGCGTTATCATGTTTCACTTTCTTGGCAAAAAGGGCTTTACTAATAATTTATTTAGACATTTAAGGCATTGTGTTAATTTTATTTTACGTAAAGAAAGTAAGTTTGAATATTTATGGCATGTTAGGTGTGCGGAATTTGAAATTGACGAAAGGGGATATACTAAAAGAGATGCTGTTAGAAAAATTACCGATTCGATAAATTTTAGATTATACTTAATGAAATGCTATCCTGAGAATTACGGAGGGAATGGAGGTGTCGATAAGGAAGATGAGTAATAGTAAGCAACGTAAGATCGGGGAATGTCCCCACTGTGGAACTCAAGGACAATTAAGTTCCATAACCCCTACTCTTCAGGGAATTTCAGTTAACCTAACTTTTCGTCACGGGCCAAGTAAAACATGTGAATATAGAGAAACGGATAAAGTGTTATGCGGAGAAACTCGGCATTAGTATTAACGACTATCTTGACGGTATAATCCCCGCGTATGACATCAAAGAAGTGAAAGTGCGTGTTTTAGAACACGATTTTACTGTGATCATAGAAACGAACTGGATTGACGGTGGTTTTTACGCGGGGTGTGTGGAGTTGAGTGAGGTTGTGGGATATGGGAGGACTGAGAGCGAATGTTTGGAGGATATTAAGGGAGAGATTGAGAGGATCGGGAATTTAATGGAGGGGATTAAAAGAGGGTGAAGGAGGAGTAGTAATATGAATATGGAAAAAGTGAAAGCAAAAACAATTAAGATTAATGGCGAAAAATATAAAGTTGAAGTTTATTTGGGCGATAGTAAGGATTTTTATTACTCTATATGTCCTCGAAATGGCGCGGCAAGTTGTGGGAATACAGTGGAGGATGCTGTGGAAAATTTAAAGGAGTTTATTGAGAGGAGGTTTTAATTAAGAATTATGAAGGAAGTTAAGGTAAAAGAAGAAAAAAAGAAAAAGAAAAACGATAACTGTGGTATATATGGGATTTTTAATTTGGTTAATGGGAAGGTTTACGTGGGGAAGAGCGTGGATATTAAAGATAGAATAATTCATCATTCAAATGAATTATTAGGCAATAGACATCGTAGTGATCATCTTCAAAAAGCATGGAATAAATATGGAAAAGAAAATTTTCAATTTGAAACTTTAAAATTATGCAAAAAAGAAGATTTGGATAAATGGGAAAAATATTATATTTATGAAAAATATAATTCTTTTAATCCAAATTGTGGTTATAATTTAAAGCGTGGTGGAGAAGGTGGGCCGTTATCAAGTGAGACTAAGATTAAAATAGGTATAGCCAATAAAGGTAAAAAACGTACCGAGGAATTAAAAAAATCTATAAGTGAAAGAATGAAAGGTTTAAAACATACCGAGGATCAAAATAAAAAGAAGAGTGAGAGAATGAAGGGAAAAAAACGCAACGAAGAAACTAAAAGAAAAATAAGCGAAAGTCAAAAAGGTAGAAAGAGAAATAAATTATCAGAAGAACATAAAAGAAAAATAGGACTTTCTGGTTTAGGGAAAAAACGTACTGAATTAACAAAGCAAAATATTAGTAATTCTCTTAAGGGAAGGCGTTTATCGGAAGATCATAAAAAGAAAATGAGCGAAAGGTTGGTTACCGAAGAATCTAAAAGAAAAATGAGCGAATCTCGTAAAGGGAAGAAATTGACCGAAGAAACTAAAAGAAAAATAGGTTTAAAAAGTAAGGGTAGGAATCATACCGAAGAAGCTAAACGGAAAATAAGCGAATCTAATAAGGGGAAGAAGATGTCGAAAGAATATATAGAAAAAAGAAAAATATATAAGCATTTATTAAGTAATTTTATTGATTTATACAATAAAGGTTATAATTTTTCTGAAATAGGTAAGCAGTTTAATATAGACAAATCTACCATAAGAAATTACATAAAACGCCATCTTGCCTCCCAACAAAATCCATGCTATAATACTTCTAGCGAAACTATCTAGGAATATTATATTTCAGGGCATTTTATCAACCCTATCATCTAACTCCTAGACGTTTCGCTAACAAAAAGGTGTATAATTAAAAGATGGTGGGGTAGATAAAGTGCCTTTTTGATTTTGATTATTGAGGAAGAAGGAGAGTGTTGTAAATTGTCAACTACTAGAAAAATTGAAAATGTTGATCCTAGTAATTGTGGAATTTATTGTATTCGTAACAAAATTAATAATAAGGTTTATATTGGATCAAGTAAAAGAATTAAAAACGAAACAATTGATGGTAAAAATATACAAGGCAGAATAGATCGTCATTTTCAAATGTTGCAATACAATAGGCATGGAAGAAGAAATAAACAATCTATGGAAGTAGATCATCTTCAGTTAAGTTATAATAAATATGGTAAAGACGCTTTTGAATGGAAAATTTTATTATTATGCAAAGAAGAGGACTTAATAACATGGGAACAGTACTTCATGGATTATTTTAAAGTTTCTGATAATAAATATGGTTACAATGAAAATCCCAGAGCTGACAGAATGGTTATAACTGAAAAGATGAAAGAAAAATTAAGAAAAGCAAATTTAGGTAAAAAACATACCGAAGAATCAAAAAGAAAAATGAGCGAATCTCGTAAGGGGAAAAAGCATACTGAACAGGCTAGAAAAAATATGTCAAAGGCTCAACAATGGCAATCTCCGCTTATTGAAACTATAAATGAATGGATTATTTTATATCAAAATGGTATGACTACGGGGAAAATTGCAAAAAAATATAATACCACATCTGCTACTGTTTTAAGGAAACTAAAATGTAATAATATTAATATTAAACAAAAAAGAAATAATAAGGAAGATATAAAAAAATGGATAGAATTATACAATCAAGGATTTACAATTTCAGAAATTAGTAAACAATATAATGTTTGCACTGGTACTATTGGGTGGCAATTAAAGAAAAATAATATTAAGATAAGGCCACGAGGTGTCGATTCTCCCAAGAGTAAATATTTAAAGTTTAAAGATGAGTGGTCAGAATTATACGATAGCGGCGCAACTGTTAAAGAAATTTCAAAAAAATATAATGTTCCGTTTACTAATATTCAAAGAATTTTAAGGATAAACGGCACTAAAATGAGGCAAGGTGGCAAGAAAAAGAAATATATGCAATTTCTTAATGAATGGGCGATTTTAAGAAAACAAGGATTAACTTATCAAGAAATAGGCAATAGGTACGGTGGGATAAGTTATGTTATCGTATTGCAATATTTAAATAAATATTATAAGGAACCCGTTGTTTAGTTTTATCTTTACAACTCTTTTATCTTATGGTAATATAAGTATATAACTAAAATCTATACATTATTATTACACAGTAAAAGGGTTGTAATTTTTTATGAGCAAACTTTCCCTCGATAAATTATCTAATCAAGAATTAATTAATCTTGTCCAGCAAACTACTACAAATCAAAAGCTTAAAATGGCGAATGAAAGTTATGCTTATTACCTCGAATACGTTACTAATAACAACTATAAACATTCTCGGCACACAAAATTAATATGTTCGCGGCTTCAACGTATTGCTGATGGGGAAAAAAACGTAAGGCTTATTATTAATATCGCTCCACGACATTCGAAATCCGAAACTTCAAGCAAGCATTTTCCCGGATATTACTTAGGAAAAAATAGTTCTGAAGAGGTTATGGTAGTTTCTTATGGTGCATCTCTCGCAGAAGATTTTTCAAGAATAAATAGAGAAGACATAAGGCAACACGGAAAAGATATTTTCGGGGTTTCATTATCTCCCGTAAAGAAAAATGTAGCACGATGGGAAATCGAAGGAACAAGAGGTGGTTGCACGGCAGTTGGCGTGGGTGGGGCTTTAGTAGGCAGAGGATGTTCCTTGTGTAATTGTGATGATTATATTAAATCGTACAGCGAAGCTATGAGTAAAACTGTAAATGATGGCATATGGGAATTCTGGAGGCAAGTTTTAAGGACTAGGTTTTCGCCGGGGGCATCATGTGTCATTGTTTGCACCCGGTGGTCTACTATGGATTTAGTACAACGCCTTATAGATCAATCAAAAGAAGATGGTGGTGAACATTGGGATGTAATATCCCTTCCTGCTATATGCGAAACTAGTAGTGATATATTAGGAAGAAAAATTGGAGATCCGTTATGGCCAGAGCGGTTCGGACACGAAACTTTAATGGCAATAAAATCATCAATCGGCGAAGTGGCGTGGCAAACCCAGTACATGCAAAATCCAGAACCATTAAAAGGATACACATTTCGCTTAGAAGACTTACAGCATTTTACGGAAGATGAAATTCAATTCAATAAATCCGATGCTACTTATTATTTTCGAGGAGATCCCATAGTTCAAACTATAGCCGCCATAGATCCAGCCGCTAAAACGGAACAGCATAACGACCCCACATGTATAATAGTAGCGTCTGTAACGAGGGCAAAAAACGTATTAATACGTTTAGTTTATAATAAACGTATTTCTATACCGGAACAACTAAAAACGGTAGTGTCTATTAATGATATATGGAAACCTAATAAGTTTTTAGTCGAAGAAGTTCAATATCAAAATTCTTTGCGTGAGGTTATTATATCAAATGGCGAATACGTGCCTTTTTCGGTAGTTAAGCGAGGTGGAAGGAACGCCGAATCGAAATCAACGAGAATAAATTTAATGTCTCCTATGTTCGAAAGTAAAAAAGTTTTTATTCATGCAGATGAAAAAGAATTTATCGAACAATACGAATTATACCCTTCGGTAAAGTTTGACGATATTTTAGACGCGACAGAGATGATTTTAGAAGAGGTTCGCCTTCTTCCTTCTTATGGAAATATAAACCTTTCTCCTCAAGCATACCAAGCGGATCTTCAATCCTTCATAACTCCACCCACGAGTAAATTTTCTTTCCATCACTTCAACTTCCTTGACTCCCTAAACATATCCTCCACGTCCTCCCCGTATCAGTTTTAGGTGTTACCGAGTTATCGGGTAAGCGGGTAGGTGGGTTACTAAGTAGGCGAGTTATCGAATTTTTAATTTAAAAAATTAATACAGAGACGCTGATACGTCCCTGTATTCTGTGTTAAATTTTAGTTTTTACTTAATTGACTTGCTTCATTATTATACATTTTTTTATATTATTTTGCAAACAATTTTAATCCATTTAAACATTGACATTTCATTAAAAATATGGTAATATTTTTAATTAGAAAAGATAATTTAAAGAGAAAGGAAGTGAAGATAAAAATGTTACACAAATTAGCACTTACCCTACTCCTCTCTATTACTTTATTCATTCCCCTTTTAGGATGTTGTTGCCCCTCGGAAGATGATAATAGAAGATTTGATGCGTTGGTAGAAGAGAAGCGGAATGAGAGGTTAGAGAAAGAACGCGGGAAATATGTAGTTGTAGATAACCCTGAGAATAAAAGTGTTGACGTTTATGAGGTAAAGTAAAGTAAGGTAGTTTCAGTTATATATAATATTAAAAAAAATAAAAGGAGTGTGCGTTAAAAATGGCAAAGAGTATTAATAGCGAGAGAAAGAATGTTCAAGGTTACGAAAGGTGTATGGAGAAACACCCGGAGAAGATTAAGGAAATTGCTTCTATGTATGTAAGTTTATTAGAGAAATACCCCCTTCATGGTTACGAGTTAACATTGCCAATGAAATACATAAAGGAGTATTTGTTAACCGGAGATATTGCACAAAAAGGCGCGTCTATGAAAATGAAAGCTATAGCAATGGAACTTGTTAATAATACTGATAGTGGATTAGAACCCGAAGAAATGGAACTTATAAAAAAATCTTCTTCAGAACATATGCAGGTTGCTTTTTATTATTTAAAAAATAAAGATGTTATAGAGTTTACCGGTAGAAGTACTTATAGATTGAAGAATGTAAGTAGTGAGGTAAAAAAAGAACAGTCGATAGAAGAGAAAAAACCAGAAAATCAGAAAGTTTTTGTGGATGTTATTAATAATCTTTCCGGTAAACAAGTAAAATGGGTAGTAGACACAGAAAAAACAGATGAAAGCAAAGATCAGAAACCCGTTAGTATAATTGACAACATTACCAATAATATAATCAATCCCTTGAAGGATAAAATAAAGAACACGGAAAAACAACTTATAGAAATTACTGCTGTTAATTTAAAGCAAAGAGGGATTATAGATGATTACAGGGAAAGGATATTTGAATTAGAGCAGATAATAAAGACGAAAAATCTTGCCATTCAAACGCAAGAGCGGACAACTGAGACTATAGTTAGAGAAGGAAATCAGGCAATAGCTGATCAGCAGAATCAGATAAACGAATTGGAAAATAAAGTAAAAGAATTACAGGGACTAAACACTTTAAGGTTAAAAGAAGAAATAACAGGTTTCAAAAAAGAATTCGATGAAATATCGGAATGGGTAAATGAAATGTCGATTAAGGTTAAGGAGGTATAGTTTTAAATGGATAGTGGTAAATATTATCAATCAACTATTAATTTACACGGAGAAAAGAAGAAATTAATGTTTTTAAATCCTAAATCGGATTTAAATAATAATCAATCTCAGGGAATATCAGGTTATCACCACATTCAAGTAATAGATCGTTCAGGTTCTATGTATTCTTATATAGACGAATTAATAGACAATATTCAGCAATCTATCTCAATATTAAGCCCTGACGATTTATTGTCTATCATATGGTTCTCAGGCCCCGGTCAATTTCGAACTTTAATCAAAGGTGCAAAGAAAACCGACAATCTTATACCTTTGTTGGACTCCATAAGATCAACAGTATCAACCACTTGCTTTAGTGAGCCTTTAATGGAAACCGAGAGGATAATTGAAGAGTTGGTTAAGTTATGCCCTAATTTTAGCTTAACATTATTCACTGATGGTTGCCCCGTTGTTCCTTGGGGCGAGAGAGAGGAAATAAAACGAATTAAGGAGATAATGGAGAGATTATCGGGGAAATTAATGTCTTGCGTTACCGTGGGGTATGGATATTATTACAACCAGGAGTTACTATCTCAGATTGCCACTTACGGAAAACAGGGAAGGTTTTTTCACGCAAGTAATATAAGAGATTACTTAAATTACTTTTCTTCGATTTATCAGAATTTAAAGAATTTAAGTTCCGCTTCTGTTTCCTTTACGGATTTAATCGGAACGTTATTGCACCTTACACCTAATTCATTTCAATTTTACAAAAAAGAAGTCGGCGTTGATACTGATGATTTAGTTCTTAATTTACACCAAAGAGGTAATGCGTTTTTTATTATTAATGATACCCATAAGGGGAATAACGATAAGGAATATAAGGAATTTAAAATTAATGATGTTGTAATACGGGAAAAGAATGAGGCAAGTGTAAAGTGTGATAGTAAGGAATTGGTATGTGAAATTCCTTTTTGCCATATAGAATCTTTTTATTACGCATATGCCTATCAAAAAGTATATGAGAATGATAAGGAAAAGGCATTAGACATTTTAGCTAAAAACTTAAAGGATAAAAATCTTGTAGATAAATTAATAAATGTTTACACTTATGACGATAGGAAAGAATTTCTTAGTGAATTAGAGTCCTGTGTTTACGAGCCTAAATATAGATACTTAACCGGCAAATGCCCCGATAATTATATCCCTAAAGACGATTGCCTATGCGTTATGGATATTTTGAAACTTTTAGCAGAAGGTGATTGTTATTACTTACCTCAAAGCGTGAAAGATTATAAAAGGATAGGGAAA
>Ga0265297_10009463_pt1 | contig 12553 bp, 11 predicted proteins | sample Munlanlwell13791_FD_192502 | JGI IMG/M metagenome (GOLD analysis project Ga0265297, IMG submission 192502) | Leachate microbial communities from a municipal landfill in Southern Ontario, Canada - Leachate well 137-91 | ecosystem: Engineered > Solid waste > Landfill > Unclassified | place...
TGATTCCTGGTATGTGGTTAGGAACACGCCGCGGGTAACCGGTTTTGTCGGGGCGGAAAGCACCAAGCCGACTCCGCTCTCCAAGGAAGAAATCGAAAGCCTGATGGCGAAGATGGGCGAGAAGGAGGCAAAGTTCAAGATTGACTTTAGGGTGGGAGAAATGGTAAAAATTACCGATGGCCCCTTCAAAGACCATGACGGCAAAATAGCGGAATTCAGCGAAGAGCACGGTAAGGTTAAAGTAAAGGTCCCCATTTTCGGCCGTGAAACCATTATCGAATTAGATATGTTACAGGTAAAAAAATTATAATATGGCAAAACCAATAAAAATAGTCACAAAACTGCAGATTCAGGCCGGCAAGGCCAATCCGGCGCCTCCGGTAGGCACGGCCTTGGGTCCGCACGGAGTCAATATCGGGCAATTCTGTTCCCAGTTTAATGAAGCGACCAAAGAAATGGGCAGCGATATCATTCCGGTTGTCATTACTATTTATCAGGACCGGACTTTCGAATTCAAACTGAAAACTCCGCCGGTCTCGGCTCTGCTTAAAAAAGCGGCGGCTCTCGAGAAAGGGTCCGGCGATCCGTTGAAAACCAAAGTTGGGAAAGTAAGCAAGGAGGATGTCCGCAAAATCGCCGAGAGGAAAATGGTGGATTTAAACACCGAGAACATAGAAGCGGCGGAAAAGATAGTGGCTGGGACTGCCCGGAGCATGGGCATAGAAATAAAATGACATTTAGGATTGTTTTAAATAATTAAAAAGCTGTCTGTTTGACAGCTTTTTAATTTGTTGATATATTAAAATTCTGTACTTTGTAAAATAAAAATTTCTAAAACCTACAAAATAAAAGGAAGGAGATAAAGACATGGATATTAAACGTATCAGGTGGGAAAATATTCCTTGCTGGTATGAATTGTCTTGGCGGGAAAAAGAACCGGCCATCATCTTGAGGATACACCAAGATTTTATTACAAACGTTAAAGTCAATCTCAATAAAGCCCCGATCGTAAAAGATTTCAAGAATGAATTCAAGTTTTCTGGCTTTAATGGCGACTTCAAAAGAAATATCGGTTTTGAGAATGTTTTTGAACGTCGCGGTATAAAATATAAATTTGTTGAGTTTGCGGTAAAAATCCCCAAAGTAAAAATACTTACCGAAAAAAAATGCGGAAATTGTAAGGGTTCCGGGAAAGACGAATTTCGCCAAGATAAATGTCTTCACTGTGAAGGTACGGGCAAAGAAGATTTTATGGATTGGCAAGCAGCTTATGCGATTTCCGCCAGTTTCAGTGTTTTTCTGATGTTGTTGCATAGCTGCGAAAAAGATACCTCCGCTTCTTCCCCGCAACTGATGACCGTTAAAACCATGACTAAGGCAGAGGCGCATGGCGGTTCGTTGGCAGGGGATATCAGCATTCCTTTACGCCAATGGCTTTGCTCTATCGGGCAAAATGACAATGGCCAAATACCTGAAATGGTCCAAGCAATGCAGATTGCTTACGATAAAATGCTTGGATTGCGTGAATGGCACAAATTTTCATTCAGGGCTAGCGTCAGAAAAAATGGAGGTTTTGTAAATGATTGTCCCGGAGATGCCTGCGGACTCCATCCTTATGATTGGTATATGGAAGAAGGAAAAGGTTATGAATTTAGTTGTCATAACGTAGACAGCCCGATGCAACAGATTACTTTACTGGCCGGTTTGGCGGCGTTATGCGACAGAGCTCGCAGGGAAATTTTTAAAGGTCAATAATTATTGAGATTAAAGGCTTTCTGGGTTAAAATAAATCCAGAAAGCCTTTTTATTTATGCTCAGAAATTCTTATCCGGGAAAATTCATCGTGTTTGAAGGACTGGATGGTTCGGGCCAAAGCACTCAAGCGGGATTATTGAAAAATTTTCTGGTCAAAAAAGGTTGCCGGACGGTTTTGACCAAAGAATCGACCATGGATTCGGCAGCCGGCAGGCTGATAAGGAAAGTGTTGGACGGCAAGAAAAAAATTCCGCCCAAAAAACTTCAGGAATTATACGCCGAAGACCGGGAACAACATCTGAAAAAAGTTGTCGTTCCCAACCTTAAAAAGGGAAAGATTGTTATTTCCGACAGATATTTTTTCTCGTCTTTCGCTTATGGGAGTTTGGATGCGCCGTTGAGCTATCTTCTGAAAATCAACGATAAATTTTTAATGCCTGATTTGGCGTTTTTCATAAATACCAAACCGGAAACCTGCGTTTTACGGATAGAAAGAAGAGGAAAGAAGAAAACGCTGTTTGAACGTAAAGAAAAACTTAAAAAAGTTCATCAGAATTACAAAAAAATTATTAAAAAATTCAGAAATGTTATCATAATTGACGGAGAGGGCAGTATTAAAGAAACTCACCGGCGGATAATCAAAAAGATTTCAAATTATGCCCAGTAGTGAAAACTCGATTTGATTCGCCGAAGGCGAATCAGGAGTTTCTCCAAATCGGGCATAAACAACAAAACAATGATTACTAAAAGGTCAAATTATTCTTATTAACTATTGAGTTTCTACTACTGGGTATGTATAAAACCACTATCGGTCTGGAAATCCACTGCGAATTGAAGACCAAGAGTAAAATGTTCTGCGACAGTCCGAATAATCCCGACGAAACCCGGCCCAATTTCAACGTTTGCCCGGTTTGCCTGGGTCATCCCGGAACCTTGCCCGTTATCAACCGGGAAGCCGTAAAAGCCGTTATTAAACTCGGTTTGGCTGTCGCCGGGAAGATTCCTTCGGTTTCCCGTTTTGACCGTAAAAGTTATTTTTATCCCGATTTGCCCAAAGGTTATCAGATTTCTCAATACAAGCAGCCGTTAGTCGAAGGAGGGAGTTTAAACGGCGTAAAAATAACCAGAATTCATTTGGAAGAAGACACCGGCACGCTTTCCCATGATAACGAAAATCACGCTTTGGTGGATTTCAACCGGGCCGGGGTCCCTTTGATGGAATTAGTTACGGAGCCGGATATCAAGAGCGGCGAAGAAGCGGTGGCTTTCGCCAAAGAATTACAGTTGATTTTGCGTTATCTTGGCATTTCGGAAGCCAATATGGAAAAAGGGCAGATGCGTGTGGAAGTGAATATTTCGCTTTCCCAAAACCATGAAATGGGCACAAAAGTGGAAATTAAAAACTTAAACTCTTTCAAGGCGGTGAAAGAGGCGGCTGATTATGAAATAAAAAGACAGACTGAAATTTTGGAGGAGGGGAATCAAATAGTGCATGAAACCCGCGGCTGGGATGACGCAAAGAGAATAACGGTCAGCCAGCGCAGCAAGGAGAAAGCCCACGATTACCGCTATTTTCCCGAACCGGATTTGCCGCCGCTGGATTTAACCAAATTCAATCTCAAAGAATTAAAAGAATCCCTTCCGGAATTGCCGGCGGAAAAAAGAAGCCGTCTGTCCGGGGATTACGGCTTAACGCCTGCGCAAGCGGAAATACTTGTCGAAAATATCGATGCCACTGCATATTATTTTGTAACAGCAGCGAAAGAATTAAAAAATCAGAAATCCGATACTAAATACCAGGCACTTTTCAATTATTTGACGTCCGATTTATTCGGTTTAATGACTGAAAACGGAACGACGATTAAAGATTTGAAAATCAAGCCGAAGCAGTTAGCCGAGCTGATTATTCTGATTATAGAAAACAAAATTTCAAGCCGCATCGCTAAGGATGTTTTATCGGAAATGTATAAAAATGGTTTGGATCCGCGGCAAATTATAGAGGAGAAAGGCTTAAGCCAGATTTCCGATGAGGAAATTATCGGGAAAACGATAAAAGAAGTGATTGCGGCAAATCCGGCGGCTTTGGCTGATTATCAGAAAGGCAAAGCCAACGCCCTGCAATTTTTAATCGGCCAGGCAATGGGCAAACTTAGAGGCCAAGCCAATCCCGAGATACTGCGAAAGCTTTTTGAGGATTTCTTATCCAAATAATGTTTTTGTCTCTTTTAAACCAGGTCATCTGGCGTTTGGCGTAGCGGTAAATTTCCGTTTGCATTTCTTTTGCCATTTGGGAATAGGGGATTAAACCGCGAAGGTAATAAGAAGCCAGGCGGTATTCCAGCCCTAGCTGTTCGAATCTCTCCCAGCTTAGTCCTTTTTTATGGAGTTTTTCGGTTTCCTTGAGCAATCCTTTCTTCAAGGTTTTTTCCAGCCGCTGGTTGATTAGCAGGCGGAGCCGCGCCGGGGTTTTCTCGATTCCGATTTTAAGAACTCGGTAAGGCGACTCTTTTTTTATTTCCGGGACAGGCGTTCCGGTTTTAATGACGATTTCGAGGGCCCTGGTTAGCCTTCTGGGGTTATGAGGGTCGATATTAGCCGCTCTTTTCGGGTCTAGTTTCTGAAGCATCCGGAAAAGTTCTTTGGCGGATTTTTTTTCAAGCCGTTTTCGCAAACTTTTTTGGGGAGCCACGGCCGGCAATTTATAATCATAAATCAAAGCATCGATGTAAAATCCGCTGCCGCCGGCTATTATCGGCGTCTTTCCCTTTTTAAGGATTTTTTTAAGGATTTTTTTAGCGGCTTTTTGATATTGGGAAACAGTGTAAGTTTTTTGCGGGCCGGCGATATCAATCATATGGTGTTTGACGCCTTTCATTTCTTTTTTGGTTGTTTTTTCCGTGCCGATATCAAGCCCTTTATAAATTTGGCGGGAGTCGGCGGAAATTATTTCGCCGTTGAATTTCCTGGCGATTTCAATAGCCAGTTTTGATTTTCCCGCCGCCGTCGGCCCGAGGATGACGATAACTTTGTTTTTCATTTATTTAATTATAAAGCCAATGTGGTTATTCCAGAAATAAAAAGTGCCCCGATGTTGCTTGGGGCACTTTGATGCATAGGAGGTTATTTAAGTTATGTAGGGGACCATCAGGGGCTGTCCAGCGCGTAAATTTTTAGCTTGCCAAGGGTCAAAACCATTCAGCCGGGCGATTCGCTGCCAGTTTTGTTTGAACAGGCAATAAAAGTTTTGTCCTTTGTTGACGCGGATCAGGTATCCAGGGAAATAAATAGTTTTACCTGCCTGCAGATTTTCGGCGCGTTTAATATTGTTCATCTTGGCGACTTTTTGCCAGGAAGAGCCGAAAAGTTCATACAGGGTATCTCCGCTTTCGAGTTTATAGCTCAGGATCCGGCGGTTTTCCGCGGTTTCGAGTTTCTGGGAAAGCTGGGCTATCTGACGGTTTTTCAGCGCTAGGCGGCTGTTTTTCGTCTGTAGCTGCTGCTTCATAAGCGCAATCGTCTGTTGCGACTGGATAGCCTGTTTCTTGTAGTTAAACGCAAGGGCTAAGCCTGCTATCAGGAATATGGTTATCAGCAGGATAACGAATGAAGATTTTTTCATCACTATTCCTCCTTTCTTTATAAAGGTCCTCTGTGCCGCCGGCAATCAGGCCAATATTGCTTTGGCCAGCCCTTATGGGCGGTGCTCACGCACCGAAATTTAGCGCGGGGGACTTGCCGGGGCGCAGAGGAAGGGTTAATGAAACGGAATAAGAAACAGGCCTTTTAACGTCGTGCCCGGGACTACGGACAGCAACCGTTACTGCAATGAGCGATTGGCCTAATCAGCCAGCGGATATGGTTTATTGCCATACTTACACCTCCTTTTTAGTTGAATTCTTATGTCAAAAAACTTTTTAAACTATAGCAAATTATCAACTTCAAGTCAAGTTGTTTCAGCGATATTTTGGCGGCTTCAAGGATTTTAAACGGTTTTTTCCGCGATTTCCCGTCCTATTCTTTCGATTAATTTTTCCAGATTGATTTCTCCCTCATTGCCTTTTCTTGAACGGACATTTACGGAATTATTGGCCAATTCTCTGTCGCCGACTACCAGGATATAGGGGATTTTTTGGATTTCGGCTTCGCGGATGCGCTTGGAAACGGTCTGATTTTCATCGCTTAATTCGGTTCGGATGTTATCGGCTTTAAGTTGCCGGTTGATAAGTTCGGCGTATTGCCGGTGAGCTGAACCGACGTTGATTATTTCTGCTTGAATAGGGGTGAGCCACAGCGGTAAATTGCCGCAGGTTTTTTCCAGCAGGAAAGCGAAGAATCTGTCGAAAGAACCCATAATGGCGCGATGGATGATGACCGCCGGCTGTTCTTTGCTTTCTTTGTCGACGTAATAAATATTGAATCGCGGCGCGGAATAAAATCAACCTGAATGGTGGAAAGCGTGTCTTCCCGTCCCCAAATATCTTTTATTTGGATGTCGATTTTCGGGCCGTAGAAGGTGGCTTCCCCCGGCGCTTCCATGAATTTATGTCCGGTTTCTTTGAGCGCTTTCGTTAAGTCCGCTGAACCCCGTTCCCACATCTTTTTGTTTTTGATGTCGCCGTATTTCTCCTTGTTTTTGAAATCTGGGAGGGAAAGGCGGTACCAGTAATCCTTTATGCCGAAAACCGCGTAAACTTCTTCGATTAATTTGAGAACCCCGATAATCTCTTTTTCCAGGTGTTCTTCATTGGTGTAAATATGGGAATCGTTTTGGGTGAAGCCGCGGACGCGCATCAGCCCGGAAAGAACGCCGGAGCGTTCGAACCGGTGGACAAGGCCGAATTCGGCAAGCCGCAAGGGGAGTTCGCGATAGCTTCGCTTGTGATGTTTGTAAATCGAATGGTGGTGCGGGCAATTCATCGGTTTCAGGTAATATTTTTCTTTTTCGATTTCAATCGGCGCGTACATGTCGTTTTGATAATGATCCAGGTGCCCTGATTTTTTATACAGGTCTTCTTTGGCCAGAATCGGGGTTAAAACGTGCTGGTAGCCGTTTTTTTGCTCGAGTTCATACATATATTCCTCCAGTTTGTGGCGGATGAAATGCCCTTTGGGCAGCCATAACGGCAGGCCTTTTCCGATTTCTTCGTCCAGCATGAAGTATTCGAGCCGTTCTCCCAGAATGCGATGGTCGCATTTCTCGGCGGTTACGAGCATTTCGAGGTATTCGTTGAGTTCGTCTTTCGTTTCGAAAGCCAGTCCGTAAATCCGGGCGAGCATCGGGTTTTTCTCATCGCCCTTCCAGTAAGCGCCGGCGATTTTTCTTAATTTGAAAGCTTCCGGGTTTATTTCTTTGGTATTTTTGATGTGGGGGCCGGCGCATAAATCGATGAAATAAGTTTTTGGTTTTATCTTTTTATTTTTGGAACCGGGCTGATAAGTTTCATAAATAGTTATTTGTTTGGAAGGCAGATCTTTTATCAATTCGAGTTTATACGGCTGATTTTTGAATATTTTTTTGGCTTCGGCTTTGGAAATCAGTTTTCTTTTGAAAGCGGCATTTTGTTTTATCAGTTCTTTCATCCGTTTTTCGATTCTCGGCAGGTCTCCTTCGCTGATTGCCGGTTTGGAATCAAAATCGTAATAAAAGCCGTTTTCGATTGCCGGACCGATGCCGAATTTTACGCCGGGGAAAAATTCGCTGACCGCGGCGGCCATGATATGGGATAAAGAATGGCGGATTTTATTGATATCTTTCTTCATAGTTCCCTTGCTTCGTTGCAGATGACTTTGGTTTCTCCGTTTCTTAAGGAAAGCTGGCCGTTTATCATCAAGATATTATTTTCTTTCCAGAGATAGGGATTTTTTGAAAAAGTTTCGGAGAAAACAATGACTTCAAGATTATCGCTTAAATCCTCGATTTTGACAAACAGCATCGGCTGGCCTCTTTTGGTGATAATTTTTTGAACGCCGGAAACCACCCCGGCTATTTTCAGGCGGCTCCGGTCCCGGTGGCCGGAATTGACCGCTTCTTTTATCGGCTGGACGCGGTTTTCTTTGAGCTGGTTGACGTATTTTTTAAGGGGATGGTCGGAAATATAAAGCCCTAAAAGTTCTTTCTCCCAGGATAGTTTCGTTTTGGCGTCGGCGGCTTCGGTTGGATTGATTTTAAGCGCAGCCAGTTTCGGCTGGTAATTAAATAAACTATTCTGGCTGCTTAATTTGTTTTTTTTGCTCAAAGAATTGAATTTCAGCAATTCTTCGATGTTCGACAGGGCGGCTTGCCTTTCAATTCCCATTGAATCGAGGCACCCGCTTTTTATCAAACTCTCCAGGGATTTTTTGTTCAGGTCGCGGTGGTTAATCCGGCCGAGAAAATCCGGCAAGCTTTCAAACGGTCCGCCCCGGCCGCGTTCCTCGATAATAATGGAAACGATATTGGCGCCGATATTTTTAACCGCTAAAAGCCCGAAGCGGATATTGTTGGAATTTTCCGGGGCAAAATCGGTATAGCTTTTGTTGATATCCGGCGGCAGAACGGTAATGCTCGCTTTCCGGGCCTCGTTGACCAGAAAGGCGATGCGCTCAATGTCGTCGGTGTTGGCGTTCAATAAGCTGCTGAAAAATTCCACCGGATAATGGACTCTGAGATAAGCGGTTTGGTAGCCGATGAGGGCGTAGCAGGTGGCGTGGCTTTTATTGAAGCCGTATTGGGCGAAAGGTTCGAACCAGTGCCAGATATTTTTGGCGGTTTTTTCTTCAATGCCGTTTTTAATCATTCCGTTTATCATTTTTTCGGCCTGGGATTGAAGCAGCGATTTTATTTTCTTGCCGACCGCTTTTCGGAGGATATCGGCTTCAGTCAGCGAAAAACCGGCCAGGTCGCGGGCGATGGTCATTAATTGTTCCTGGTAAACCGCCACGCCGTAGGTTTTCGCCAGGATCGGTTCCAGCCGCGGATGAAGGTAGGTAATTTTTTCCTGGCCGTGTTTCCGGCGGATATATTGGGGGAGCAGTTCCATCGGGCCCGGCCGGTATAAAGAAACCATGGCGATGATGTCTTCGATTTCATTCGGTTTCAATTGTTTTAGGTAGCCGCGCATACCCGAGCTTTCGAGCTGGAAAATTCCGGTGGTTTCGCCGGCGCGCAAAAGCTCGAAAGTTTTTTTATCGTTTAAGGGAATCTGGTTGATGTCTATTTCTTTCTGATGAATGTCTTTAATCAGGTTTAAAGTTTTTTCAATGATAGTCAGGTTGCGCAAACCCAGAAGGTCCATTTTAAGAAGCCCGAGATCTTCAACGCTGTGCATTTCAAACTGAGTGATGATGATATTTTTATCCTGGGGCGCGTATTGAAGCGGCAGATAATTGGTCAGGGCTTCTTTGGAAATCACGAGGCCGCAGGCGTGGACCGAAGCGTGCCGGGCGACGCCTTCGAGTTTTTTCGCCGAGTCGATTAATCTTTTGGCGTTGGCGTCGTGGTCATAGAGGTCGCGTAGTTCGGTGACTTCTTCCAGCGCTTTCTCCAGGTTGAACTGGAAAGGAATCATTTTGGAGATTTGGTCGCAGAAGCCGTAAGCAAAACCCAAAGCCCGGCCGGAATCGCGGATTGCGGCCCGGGCGGCCATTGTTCCGAAGGTGATGATTTGCGCTACCCGGTCGGCGCCGTATTTTTCCCGGACGTAAGCCACCACTTCATCGCGCCGGACATCGGTGAAATCGATGTCGATGTCGGGCATCTGGATGCGGTCGGCGTTCAGAAATCTTTCAAAAAGCAGGTCGTATTTCAAAGGGTCGATGTTAGTGATGCCCAAAACATAGGAAACCAAGCTGCCGGCAGCAGAACCCCGGCCGGGGCCGACAACGATGCCTCTTTGTTTTGCCCAATCGACGATGTCCCGGACAATCAGAAAATAGTCGGCAAAGCCGGTTTTTTCAATCACCGAGAGCTCGTTATCAAGCCGTTTTTTTATTTCTTCGGTGATTTTGGAGAACCGTTCAGTCAGTTTTTCGTTGACCAGGTTATGGAGATAGGAATTGGAAGTTTGGCCTTCGGGAACCGGAAAGTCGGGCAGGAGGATTTTCCCCAATTCGATTTCCAGGTTGCAGCGGTCGGCGATTTTAGTGGTGTTGGTAATGGCTTCCGGAATGTCTTTGAAAAATTCCGTCATCTGTTCCGGGGAGCGCATTGAGAAATCGTCGTGTTTGAAAGTCAGCCGGTCGGGGTCATCGACTTTATTGCCGGTTTGGACCGCCAGAAGAATTTCGTGATAAGGCGCGTCTTCGGATTTAAGATAATGGATGTCTTGGGTGGCTACCAAAGGCGCTCCGGTTTCTTTTGAAAGTTCGATGATTGCTTGGTTGATTTTTTCGTGGTCTTTTATTCCGGGATGGTGGCCGATTTCCAGGAAGAAATTTTCCGGCCCGAAAATGTTTTGATATTCGATGACTTTTTCTTTGGCGGCGGGAATTTTTTCCGCCGCTATCAGCCGCGAGATTTCTCCGGCCATGCAAGCCGAGAGCGCGATTAACCCCTCGTGGTGCTGCGCTAAAAGTTCTTTGTCGATTCTCGGTTTGTAATAAAATCCTTCCAGGTTGGATTTGGTCACCAATTGGAGGAGATTGAGCCAGCCGGTTTTGTTCTGGGCCAGAAGAATCAGGTGATAAGGCCGGTCGTCGATCCGGGAACGTTTGTCAAACCGGCTTTGGGAAGTTAAATACGCTTCCACGCCGATGATGGGTTTGAGTCCGGACTTTTTTGCTTTTTGATAAAACTCAATCGCTCCGTAAAGATTGCCGTGGTCGGTTATGGCCAGAGATTCCATGCCCAGTTCTTTGGCGCGGCTAATCAAACCATCGATTTTAGCCAAGCCGTCAAGCAAAGAATAATGGGAGTGGGTATGGAGGTGAACGAATTTCATTTTGATATTAATATCATAATTCTTTTGCCGTAAAAAACAAACCGGGTATTTTCCAAAAAGCGGTTTTCCGTTAGACTAAAAATGGCCACAGACGGATTCCGGCTGAAATTCCGCGGAAATCCAGATAAATGCTTATGTCAAAACCCAAACTTATCGTTTTTGCCTCGGGAACGCCGACAGGGGGCGGTTCCGGCTTTAAAAACCTGGTTTTTGCTTCCCGGAGGAATATTCTTCGGGCGGAAATCGCGGCCGTGGTGTCCAATTACGAAAAAGGCGGGGTCAGCAAGCTGGCTGAACGCCTGAAAATTCCGTTTGTCTATTTTCCGGCGCCCTGGACGGCCGAACATTATCAAAAAATCGTGCGGCGATTCGACGCCGAGTTTGCCGCTCTTTCGGGATGGTTGAAATTGGTTTCCGGGTTGAACCCGAAAAAAACTTTTAATATTCATCCCGCCCCTTTGCCTTCATTCGGCGGGCCGGGGATGTACGGGCGATATGTTCACGAAGCGGTTCTCAAAGCGTATCGGGCCGGGGCCGTAAAAAATTCGGCGGTTTCCATGCATTTCGTCACGGAAAAATATGACGAAGGTCCGGTCTTCTTTTTTATGCCGGTAAAAATAATGCCGGATGACACCCCCGAAACTCTCGGAAAAAGAGTCAATGGCGTTGAACAAAAGTTTCAGCCCGTCATCACTAATTTAGTGGTCCAAGGCGAAATTTCCTGGGACGGCGAACACAAAGATTCTTTGCGGGTTCCTTCCGGCTATCGATATCTTCCCGGATTTTAGAGTTGACAAAGATATTATTTTAATATTTATTAATATTAAATTCTAAAAGCAAATTAACAAATCAAAAAGGAGGAATAAATGAAAAGGATGAATTCAACCGATTCCAAAAAGAAAAATTATTCCGAAGCAAGCTTTCCGGCGAAATGCCTGAGACCAGGATGCGGTTTTTTATTCAGGGCCTATGAAATATGGACCAGCCGTGGTGTCAAGACGGACAAGTGTCCCGTGTGCGGTTCAAGGAAATATAAGCTTGCGATATCTTTGTCTTCGGAAAAAATAGCAAGGATAGAGAGGGATTTCAAAGAAGCTTTCAGCGTATTGGGCCTGAAATATTAGGCAAATAAAGAAGGACTCACCCTGGATTATCCATAAAAAGACAGTACGGCCCGGAGAAAATTTTCTCCGGGCTTTTTATTTGACCTTTTCCGGGGAAACCCTTATGATATTCTTACTTCATTATTCATAATTCATAATTCAAAAATATGGGCGGCGTACCAGTAAAACATCATTCAAAATCAAAAGTCGGCAGGAGACGGTCCCAGCTTTTTTTGAAAAAGGGGAAATTCGCGGTTTGTCCGGTTTGCGGCGGCCCGAAATTATCCCACCATTCTTGCCCGCAGTGCAAAAAATAAAATGGCTTCTCGTCAATTAGCCCGGTCCATCGTTCTTCAGTCGCTTTACGAATGGGATTTTTACGGCCAGAAGGCCGACCTTATTAAAATTATCGAACGAAACCTGAAGGAATTCGGGCCGGGGCTGGACGAGCCGGAATTCGTCTGGCGCTTGACTCAGGGCGTCATAGACCATAAAGACGAACTGGATAAAATAATCGTGAGAGCGGCTCCCGAATGGCCGTTAAACCAGATTTCCATCATTGACCGGAATGCCTTGCGGATAGGCCTTTATGAATTGCTTTACGCCGACAGAAAAGAAGTGCCGGCCAAAGTAGCCATTAATGAAGCCATCGAAATATCGAAAAATTTCGGCGGTCCCACTTCGGGGAAATTCATCAACGGCGTTTTGGGAACGGTTTATAAAGAAATAGAAAAAGCCAAAAAATAGATGGATTCATCAAGCTTGGAAAAAAACATA
>Ga0265297_10009464_pt1 | contig 12551 bp, 8 predicted proteins | sample Munlanlwell13791_FD_192502 | JGI IMG/M metagenome (GOLD analysis project Ga0265297, IMG submission 192502) | Leachate microbial communities from a municipal landfill in Southern Ontario, Canada - Leachate well 137-91 | ecosystem: Engineered > Solid waste > Landfill > Unclassified | place...
GATATCGCAAATTTTGTTTTTCTTATCATTTCTTTTAAAATATTTGAATTAATCTCAAAGGAATTTTTTTCCTCAGAAATTGCAGGTACAGGAAATTCACTTAACGGCAGACCGAATATATTAAAAACAGATTTTTCACATTTTATTTTTACATTATTATTACTTTCTATCTGCATTACAACTTCTTTTTCAGGAAGTTCTTTTATAATATTTGAAAAAAGTTTTGCAGGTAAAGTGATTCCGCCATCTTCATCAACTTCTATAGGAATTATACATCTTATTGTAGTTTCAAGATCTGTTGCGGTTAATCTTAATTTTTTTTCTCCAATTTCCTTTTTATTAACTTCTAATAAAATATTCATTAATACCGGTAAAGAAGATTTTATACTTACAGCATTTTGAACTACCCCAATACCATAAAAAAGCTGTCCTTTTGAAATTTTTATTTTCATTATACCTCCTTCAAATGTATTATTCTTATATTTTTTTGTAAAGAATAAAAAATAGTAATAGTAATAATAGTAAGTAGTGTGGATTGTGTATAAGATAGTTTTTATTGTGGAGAAAGTTTATACACAAAGTTATCCACAGGTATGTTAATAACCCGATTTTTATCAACACAATAAACAAAAAACTTTAAAATATAGTTATACACAGGATATTAGGCTCTCTAAATAGTAAAAAAATATAAAAAATGAGGAATTATTTTTAAAGGGCGGCTATATTGATATCCACAACGATATTCACAGTTGTGCACAACTTATATATCATTATTTTTTTTCAATTTTTCACTGATTTCTTTAACCTTAGTATATAACTCTGAATCCATCTTTATCATTTGTTGAATTTTATTGTACGCATGTATTATTGTAGTGTGGTCGCGCTTGCCGAATTCTTTTGCTATCTCGGGCAGGGAAAAATCAGTTAATTCTCTTGAAAGATACATTGCGATCTGCCGCGGGAACACTATTTCACGGTTGCGTTTTTTAACCTTCATATCCTCATAGCGGATATTATAAGATTTTGCAACTGTTTTTTGGATCTCTTCAATACTGACGTCGTCCCCGGTATCGGCATTTAAGATCTCTTTTAATATCTGGCGCACCAAATTAAGGTTTATTTCTTTTTTCATAAGCGAAGAATATGCGACTATTTTTATCAGGGCACCCTCAAGCTCGCGAACATTAAATCTGATCTTAGTTGCAATATAGAATGTGACTTCATCAGGAACTGACAGTCCTTCGCTTTCCATTTTTTTACGCAATATTGCAACGCGGGTTTCAAGGTCGGGAGGCTGAATATCTACAATAAGCCCCCATTCAAATCTGGAACGCAATCTTTCTTCCAGCGGCACCATTTCTTTTGGCGGCCTGTCAGAAGAAATAACGATCTGGCGGTGGGACTCATAAAGATCATTAAAAGTGTGGAAAAATTCTTCCTGTGTGCGCTCTTTATTTATTAAAAATTGTATGTCATCAATGAGGAGCACATCAACAGTGCGGTATGCGTTCCTGAACTCGCCCATTTTGTCATCCCGGATTGCGTTGATCATTTCATTGGTAAATTTCTCGGAAGAAATATACTTTACTTTAAGTTTTGGGTTGTTTTGTTTTATGAAATTTCCTATTGCCTGCAGAAGATGTGTTTTACCAAGTCCGACGCTGCCGTAAATAAAAAGCGGATTGTATGCATCTGCGGGAGCTTCTGCTGCGGCTAATGATGCGGCTTGCGCAAAATGGCTATTTTCGCCGACGACAAAACTACTGAAAGTATATTTTGGGTTCAGGGTTTCGGTGTCCACCCCTGCCTGTATTTTTTTATATTCTTCAGCATGCGAATTGTCTGTTACGGGATTGGCAATTTTTAAAGCGGCTTCTTCCGAGATAACAAACGATATATTCATATCTTTCCCGGAATTAGAGACAAGTATTTCTTTAACAAGCGCGGCATAGTGTTCATTTATCCAATCAAGGCAGAATTTATTTGCAACTCCCACCTCAATAAAGTTTTCGCCCCCGTTTATATATACTGCTGATTTAAACCAGGTTTCGAAACTCTGTTTATTTATTGCTTTTTCTATGCCATCAAGTGTATTTTGCCAAAGTTCTTTTCCTTCCACTAAATCTCCTATGTTAATTGGTTTTTCCACAAATGAATTATTAAATCTTAAAAAGAATTTATTGAAGGTTCATTCATGGTTTTCCACAATCTTATCCACAATTGTGGACATGTTTTTCCACAAGTTTTTACATTAAAAATAGTATATCACAAAAATAATAAATTTCAAGAAAAAAATTATATTCTTGACTTTTTTTCAAAATAAAAGTATAATATTAACTCATCATTGGAATTTCTCTGATGTATGTAACTTATTTATTATATAAGTCAAATACATCAATTAATTGATTACAACAAAAACTTAAGGGGGTTAGATGAAGAGGACTTACCAACCGCACAATCGCCGTAGGCTCAAGGTTCATGGATTTAGAATGAGGATGAGAAGAAAAGGCGGCCAGGACGTTTTAAAGCGAAGAAGGCAGAAAGGAAGAAAAAAACTCACAGTAAGCGTTCCGGGCTGAGCACAAACAAATGCGCCTCTTTTTTAAGAAAAATGAAAGAATATCAAAAAGCGATGATGTACGCGATACGATCTGGAAAGGAAGGCGGTTCCAATCGCTAGAGGTAATTATATACTGTCGCGCGAATAATCTTAAAAAAACAAGGTTTGCCATATCGGCTGCGAAAAAAATCGGTAAAGCGCATGAAAGAACCAGAATAAAAAGATTGTACAGAGAAGCTTTCAGGCTTAATAAGAACAATATATTACAGGGATTTGATATTGTTGTTAAGCCAAAAAAATATTCGGATGCTTATAAATACAAAGATGCAGAAAAAGCGTTTTTGGATCTATGCAAAAAAGCAGCGATCCTTAAGACCGTGTAACGCAGCACGGTCGCCGCGGCGACCGCATTACGTTAAGGACAAGATGAAAAAACTGATGATTTTAATTATAAAATTTTATCAAGCTACAATTTCGCAATTAAAGGGCAGGACTTGCAGGTTTTATCCGTCCTGTTCCCAGTATATGATAGATGCGATAAAAAAATACGGCTGTCTTCACGGGATATGGATGGGGACAATTAGAGTTTTAAAGTGCCATCCTTTACATCCCGGGGGACATGATCCGGTAAAATAAAACAGTACAGAGTACATAGTACAAAGTACAGAGTGTGCAGGAAAACTAATTATATAAAAAATTTTCCTTGAACTCTGTACCCTGTACTCTGCACCCCGCACTGTATTTAAGGGAGGACATTTGACAAAGAAACTTATTATTGCTGTTGTTCTGTCGGTGATCGTATTATTTGTGTCAGATATTTATTTGAGAAAATATTATCAGAAAAATATACCCGTGAGCCAGCAGGGTTCAATGGTTCAGGGTGACAGTGTAAGTATGCCTGCCGGGCAGGGGAAGTATTTACAATCACAAAAAGCCAAAGCAGGGGCATCTTTTAGTTCGGGAAAAATTGCCAACGGAGAAACTGTAGCAATAAGCTCACCGTACAGCACAATAGAGTTTATTCCGGGCGGTGAAATTTCTCACTGGTATCTTAAGGAATATCCAAAGGAGTATAAGAATAAGAAATCGGAATTTGTCGACCTTGTTTCAAGTACAGGATCTCAAAATGCGCCATATTATTCCGTGACATCGCTTAAAACAGAGACCGGGGTTCTTCTATATTATAATGACAATGGTCTTGAAATAAAAAAGGAAATTATTTTAAACAAAGAAAAAAAGTATGAAGTTTTGGTCCGATACTATATTAAAAACAATTCAAATTATCAGACAGATGTTTCTGTTTTTAAGTGGGGTCCCGGAATAGCGGGTACGGTCATGCCGCGAGAGATAGCAATAACCTCGATGGCAAAAAAACCGGTGATAACAAAGGGCCAGAAGATAAAAGAAGAACTCAAGCTGGGCTCTGATTACAGCTGGGTTGGTATTAGACAGAAACATTTTGCCGTAGTATTTGTTCCACAAGCTTCTTCAGGACAGACAATTATTGTTTCAAAAGAAGACCAGAGTCTTTATATGGATGCAGTTCTGGAAAAAATTCCTCCCGGCGCAAAAATATCGGGAGAGATGGTTATTTATGGCGGTCCGAAACAAGAAGATGCCCTTAAAGCAGCAAGCGCCGATCTGTCGGCTTTGATAAATTATAATGTTCTTGGAAAAGCGATATTCTTTTTCCTGAAATTATTTTATTCGGTTTTTAAAAATTATGGCGTTGCCATAATACTATTAGCGCTTCTTTTAAAGCTTATACTCTTTCCGCTCACAAAAATAAGTCTTAGGTCTATGCAGAGCATGCAGAAGCTTCAACCCCAGATCGCAATACTCAGAGAGCGTTTTAAAAATGATGCCGAAGGACTTAACAGGGAAACAATGGAACTTTATAAGAGACTGAAGGTTAATCCTCTTGGCGGTTGTTTGCCGGTACTTGTCCAGCTTCCTATTTTTTGGGCGCTTTTTATCGTGCTGCAGGATGCAATAGGATTGAGGGGCGCCCCTTTTGTTTTCTGGATAAAAGATCTGTCGGTTAAGGATCCGTTCTATATTTTGCCGGTGCTTATGGGCGTGACCACATTTATACAGCAAAAAATGACAGCGACCGATCAGCAGCAGAAAACAATGACATATTTTATGACAATATTTTTGACTTTTATTTTCTTGAGTTTTCCGGCAGGCCTAGTGCTTTACTGGCTTACAACGAATGTTGTGTCAATTTTTGAGCAAAGACTAGTTGTGGGGAAACCGGCGGCAAAGGGACAGCCGGAAATAGTCAAGTAAATAAAGTCGGGACAGTCGGGAAAGTAAAGACAGTCACAACAGTCGGGAAAGTCAATAAAAATAAAGACATTAACGAGTTAACGTGTTAACGAGTTCAGGGCACATAGTTATTTTTAATTTTGCATTTTGAATTTTTAATTGTATTAAAAAAGGAGATAGGAAATGACAATTGAAGAAAAAGCACAAACCGCAGAAGAAGCAATTAATATTGCACTTGAAAAATTAGGCGTTAAGCGCGAAAAAGCAAAGATAGAGATAATTTCAGAAGGGAAAAAAGGCGTGTTCGGGCTTGGGAGCACTATGGCAGAAGTAAGAGTAACAGTAGACGATAATGTAATTCCGGAAAAAAAGAAAAAAACAGTTGAAGGGTCTGACAACACTCCTGCTATCATGTTTTTAAAAAGAGTTTTCGAGGGTTTAGGAGTAGAAGCGAAATTCAGATCTTCACATCCTGACGGAGAAACAGAGGAAATAGATATTTTGAATACAGACAGCGCGCTTATAATCGGGAAAAAAGGAAAAAATATAGATGCGCTCCAATATCTTACGAATGTAGCGCTTATCAGAGAAAATGATAAGAAATTTAAAGTAGTGCTTGACTCGGAAGGATACAGGGCAAGACGGCGTGAAGCATTGACCGAGCTTGCAAAAACAATTTCAGAAGAAGTTATGGCAACAGGTAAAAGCGTCAGCCTTGAACCGATGAGCTCATATGAAAGAAGAATAATACATCTTCAGTTGCAGGAAAATCCGGATGTTATGACCGAAAGTACCGGTGATGGCGAAGACAGAAGGATAGTTATAAAAGTCAGAGACAGTAAATAAGAGTGTGCAGAGTACGGGGTACAGAGTACATGGTTTATAGGGTAAAAAAGAATTATGTAAAAATTTATACCCTGTACACTGTACTATGTACTATGTACAATTGTTATGGGGGGCATAAGTGAGAAAAATTATTGTAATCAGTATTTTCTTGTGCGTATTTTTATTGCCTGCAGCCATACTGGACGCAAGAGATATACTTGTCAGGGTTAATTCACTTTCCGGAGAACAATTTGATCCGTATTCCGGAGGAAAAAGTACGCTTTCTTTTTCTATTCTGGGTGATGCTGATGTAACAATACGATTATTTGACCTAAAGAATTTTATGGTACTGGAAAAAAAATTAAGTATGCTTAAAGATGGGCAGTACAAATTCAATTGGGACGGAAAAGACGGAAAAGGAAAAACAGTTGCACAGGGGTTTTATAAATATGAATTGTCTGCCAAAACAGCTGATAATTTGAAAAGTGACAATGATTATACTATTGTTGAAGTAAGAAAGGGGAGAGGAATAATTTCGCAAGAAAGAGTTGTGGGCGACGAACTTCCTCCCGCAGTGTCAAGTATAAGTGAGGCGGCTCAAGCCCAAGCTTTTACAATGGAAATAAAAGGGCGTATAAGAAGTACAACGGCGGCTAATACTGCCGGTGTAAATTGGAACAGAGAAGAAATATATCTGAATCTCAAAGGCGATTATGGCCAGAAATGGATCTATGATTTTACTTTTTTCCCTTCGTACTCAATGAACCAGCCTTTTCAGTGGAATAATTTTGTATATAATGCGCTTTTTGGATACAGGGATTCATGGGGCAGTATTGAGGGTGGATATAGGAATTATCTTGAGGGATATTATGATCCATTGAATTTGCTTGCAGATTATCAGATGGGTTCCGACAGAGTAAGCGCAATGACAAAACTGAACATAATAGATAATCTAACAATAGGTGCAGGTGTACATCGGCTTATTGATCTGAACCAGACCGGTGTAGACGTGCGGGCAACATATGATCTTTTTAATATTTTAAATTTAGGCGGTTCAGTAGTTACAAATATATATCCGCTATACAGAAATACAGTTTTAGCTACTGATATAAAATTTGATTTTAACAGTTTTACTCCGATAAACGGGACTTTCCTTGCATTTGAAATAGCAAAAAATGTCGGTGCAACAAAACTTGATGATACACATCCTGAGATACCTTTCGGCGGCACTGCCATGAGGTTTGAAGCGCAGCACGGCATGTTTTATATTCCACAGAAATTCGGAGACCTTGCAATTAAATTTGCGGCCCAGAACATCACTTCCCAATTTGTTGCTGATTTTGGTGATATACCCAATGGTGTTGACAGCGTGGGTACTGAGATCGGCGGAGATTATTCACTTAATCTCGGGCTCCCGGCGCTTAAAAGCCTGAGGACCGAAACAAAAGGAAGCTTTTTTACTAATATAGCCAAAACAACGGCAACAAAAGAATTCCGCCAGAATGTTTCAACAAGATTTACAGATGGTTTAAGTTTCATGACACAGTATGAATATCTTGGCAGGGATAACATATCAATTATTGATACAACGACGCTGCAGAGGCAACACAATGTATACGGTGAGCTGAGGTATTATAAACCAGAAACAAAACCCGAAGTACTTTTAAGGTCAATGTTTTCTTCAGACACAACAGTTACATCATCTTCCCTAACGGAATATGTTTCAACGTATTTTATGTTTAAATATCATTTCGCTCCAGTATTCAGCCCCTATATTGCCTACGAAAGAACGGTAAGGTCTTACGGCGCAAATAATGCTTCAAATCAAAACTATCATTATATTATGCCGGGATTTGAATTAACTATTTTCCCTAAAACAAGAACAGAGCTTGGTATTCAGGCAGGTTATGTAATTAACAATATGGCCGCAAATGCGTTTACTTATTATGCAAAACTTGGCCATTATTTTACGGAAAATTTAAATGCGCTTTTGACGGTAGGGAGCCAGACAAGCATAGACCCCAGTTTCAGGATATACGGCGAAATAAAATATGAATTCTAAAAAACATGATTACACCGATTTTATAAAAAGATTACGCAGATTAAAGAAGAAGGAGATAATATGAAAAAAATAAAAGGGATTTCTCTTTTTATAATTTTTGTTTTGTTCTCAGGTATTGCACAGGCAGGATTATTTGACGGCATGATCCTGCAAAAAGCAAACAAATATTATCAGGAAGGAAAATATAATGAAGCAATGATCGAATATCAGAATCTGCGGGATGCAAGCCCGGAAAATCCGATGTCATATTATGGGATGGGTAGTATTTGGTATGCTGTGGGTAATTATGAAATGGCGCTTAATCGCTTTCAGATAGCAATACAACTTGAACCAAAATTTTTGCTTGCATATTTGTGGGCAGGCAATACCTATTGGAAAATAGGGAAAAAAGATAAGGCAATACAGTATTGGAAAGAATGTCTTAAAATAGACCCAAAAAACGAATCTGCAAAAAGCAATATCAAAGAAGCGCAGCGATAGAGGAGATTTTATGAAAATTAAGAAAATAATTTTATTTGCTCTTCCTATATTTATACTTACCCTGTTTGCTCCCAAGACAATTTTTGCGCAAACCGAAAAAATTGAAAAAACCGAATTATATTCATACGAAATAGAAGATTTTGTAAAAGGAAAAGACATAGCTTCAAAACTCATAACATCCAGCGGTGTTGATTACAGCGAATCATATAAGGTTGGCTGGGAGAAAACAAATGAAGTTTTTGGGCTAGAAGGAATGGGTTTAAGTTTTCTTAACGATGTTCTTGAGGTCGGAGCGGTTAATAAAGTAAGTGATGCTTGCGGCGATATAGGAATGGGTCTTGCCTTTATTCAGCTGGGAATTGATATTTATTCGGGAAATACAGGCCAGGCAGCACTTAATTTTTCAAAATCTTCGACATTCTATGCAATCGGGAAAATTGGTTCCCAAGGTTTAAAAATTGCCTCGATAGGCGTGTCGTTCATAGATTATGCTCTTAATAAATTCGGCACCACTGCTGTTGCGGCAAGAGTTGGAGTTTGGAATTCAGCATTCAGGAATTATAATAATAGAGGGCCGGGCAAAAGAAATCTTACGGAATGGAAAAACATATTTACAAAACTAGATTCACAGGAAGCTATTGAAAGCGCCATACGCAGCCACTTGAAAAAATTTTGGAATGAATCCGATGGACTTTCATATGCTACAGTAAAAACGGCAGCTCTTGGAATCGGTGATAAGTGGGCAGCAGATCCGCTTGAAAGTGAAAAAGAAGCCATTGAAAATAGTTATATGGCAGAATTGTTGCTCCCATATCTTAAACCGCTTTTTTATACGATGGCGCGCGAAGCAAAAGATGCACAAATAAAGAGTGTGCAGAAATCATATAAAAATATAGTGGCGACTTTGAATGCAAGTCATAAAGTTGATGTTACGCTTGTGGGTTCAAAGGAAGCAGTAACCGGCGTAACAGTGAAACTTGGTGACGGATTTATGGAGGCAGTAACAGATGCAAGCGGAAAAGCGGTTTTTAATTTTACAGTATATGGAATGCTCAAGCACGGGCTCAAATCACCGGCGAAAGTAGCAATTACAATAAAGACAAAAGACGGTGAAAAGGAATTGGTGCAGGAAATAAATTCTAAAAAACCTTCCGCTGCGGTAAAATTCAACGTGGGGGGCGTTTCTGATGTGTCGGGAGTAGTTACAGACGCAAAAGAGAAAAAGCCTGTTGAAGGTGTAAAAATAAGTATTACAGGACAGAAAAAAAATGCTTCAACAAGCGCTTCAGGAGAATATCTTATTAAAGATATTCCCGACGGTTCTTATAAAATAGCCGCAGAGAAAAAAGGTTTCCAGAAAAAAGAAATAAATTTTGAGCTTAAAGCGCAAAGCGAACCTGGAGGCGTAAATCCTGTCCTTACCATAAACATAGAGCTTGCTTCAATTGAACCGAGAGTTGAAATTAAATTCCCAAAAAACGGCCAAGTTATTGAGGACCTTCAGCCAACGATAGCAGGTATAGTTGAGGGTGGAGCGAATAGTATTGAAAAAAGCGCTATAACCTTTAAATTTGACGGCAAATCAGTGGATTTCAATTATGATGAAAGATCAGGTATCGTAAGTTATTCACCGCCAACAGAATTAAAGGAAGACCCTATAACAAAATGTAAACACAATGTAGAGTTGACAGCTTTAATCGGAGAAGAACCAAAGAAAACGTTATTGTCGGCATCATGCGCTTTTACCGCAGGCATAAGGCCGCAGATCATACAACTTGAATTTAATGAAAAGTATCCCAAAGATAAAGAAAAAGAACCGCTTTTTATAGGGCAGGCCTATGATAAACATTCAGGTCCTGATCCTGCAACCCTTCTTGCGTCGCTTGACGGCGCCACTTTAAAAACAGAATACAGTACAATTAACGAAAATAATCTCACATTTTATTATTTTCCGAAAGGCGCAAAATTAAGAGGCGGGTCACATACAGTTAAAGTTACAATAAACGATAAGGCAGGGATACAATCTATGCCCGGAAGATTATTGTTTGAGCTTCCCGGACCGAACATACAGCTTGTTAAGCCCGTAGATGTCGGCAAGGTAATTTCCGGGGATGCGTTTGTGCTGCTCCCGACAGTAAAAAATATAGGAACCGGAGCATCATCAAACTTAATGGGGCGTTTATATTGTAACGATAGAAATTATGCTTCAATTGTGCAGGCGACCACTTCTTACGGTGCGATAGAGCCTGGAGCAGAAGCAAACGGAACACCATTTTTTAATGTTAAGACCGCGCAGAATCTCGGCAACCCGCAAAACGGAGAACCGGTATACTGTAATTTTACATTAAGGCTTTATGAATATTCTGACCCCCAGCAATACTGGGAAGAAAAATTCTCGGTGCCCATATATCCCGGCGAAATGACAGGAGGAACAGTTTTTGTAAAACTTCTTCACGGAACATATATGGAAGGAACATGGCCTGTGCATACAGCATATCAAACTGTTTGCCTGACAGGCGATAACGGGACTTTTACAACAACATCCGATGCAAATGGCAATGCTACATTTGAAAATATACCACCCGGAGAATATACGACTTATGTTTCTAAATGGTATACCTACGGAGCAAAGTTAGGAGAATATGTAAAAAGTGTTACAGTTGAGGCAGGAGGAAGAACATCTGCAACTCTTAAAGGCTCATGCCCGTATCTTTTTGTGTGGAACGGCAAAGAATATGAAAAGGATAATGATATTTATTCGGTAGCAAATGCTATGACAAACACAGATTCACCTTTTGCGTTCAATAAAGCAACAATGGAGAAGTTCGGTTATACAGACTATTATAGAATAGAAAAGAATCTTGTTGCCAAAGACGGTTTATATCTGATGATGCTGAAAGAAGTAAGAAATGAAGTATCCCACACAGACGCTGTTTCTTTGTTGGTGGTTGACCATCCGAAAGGAACAAAGATATTGTGTGATATAAACGGGAATATTTTTACATATACAGATCCTCAGAATTCCGACAGTGCAATTACCGATGGTGCTGCGAATATAAAAGAGCTTATTTCAGTTCGTGACGGAAAAGGATGGGATGCATATAATAATGATAAATTAGATATGGAGTTTAAGGTTAACTCCAGTAATGCAAAAATAATTGTTTTCTGGAAAGGTTTTGTGGACGGGAGCGGAAAGGAAGCAAATGCATCTGATTTAGGCAGGCCTTCGATCAAGGTTTATGTAAATGATAAGAACAATCAATGGGTGCAGGCAGGTAAAATTTATCCAAGAGAAGAATGGTCACATTCAATTGTTGATCTTTCAGGATATATTAAAGACCAAAAAAATATCAGGGTAAGATTTGTGGCAACATCCTGCCATAAAGATAAATACAGTATTGTTGATCTTGTCGGGCTTGACACCACAAAGAATGGGAAGATCTTTACCTCAAAACTTAAACTCGCTAAAGCAATGTATTCATTTGCGGGCAATGTAACAGAAAAAATGTTAACAGAAGATAATGAATGTGTTGAAATGGCGCCAGAGGGATATATTCAACTTTCTTTTCTTGCGCAGCCAGCAAAACAAAATAGTGAAAGAAGTTTTATATTTGTATCAAGAGGATATTACAATTCTTTGTCTGAAGGAAGTTTTGCGGTTCATCTTGCGCCGAAGAAATAAAAAACGGGCAAAAGGAAGCCGATATGAAAAAGTTTGTTATTACTGTTTTTTTAATCGCGGCAACTTTATTTGCGTGTGAGTTAAGGGCAGATGATACTTCCGGTATGCAGCCTGCAGACCTTATGTTCTGGAAAGTCATGAAAGCGTATAATTCCAAAGATACTGTTTCAATAGATAAAATACTCTGGCCTAACTCTCCGTGGCGTAATAAAATAATTGAGAGAACCAACACTGATCTTACTTGTTTTGAAAGCATATCTTTTGTGATAAGACCCATGTCCGTTGTTTATTATAAAAGGATGGGCTATGATAACATTGAGTCCCGTGTTATGGAAGAATTCAAGGGGTTCAACATCAAGGATAAAACCTATCAGGAAAGTATGTCCACCACAGTATTCAAGGTAATAAAAGATGAGGTTGGAAATTATTATATAATGAATTGGGAACGTATTTATGTTGCGCCGATGATAAATATAGAGAAGAAACAGTAAAAACAGTACAGAGTACAGAGTATAAGGGAAAAAGATGGAGACAGTATTAGAAATAAACGGGCTTACAAAGAGTTATGCAGGAAAAGAAAAGATAAAAAAACTTGCGTTGGACGATTTAAGCCTTAAAATAGAAAAAGGTGAGATCTTCGGGCTTCTTGGCCCCAACGGTGCAGGTAAAAC
>Ga0265297_10009465_pt1 | contig 12551 bp, 11 predicted proteins | sample Munlanlwell13791_FD_192502 | JGI IMG/M metagenome (GOLD analysis project Ga0265297, IMG submission 192502) | Leachate microbial communities from a municipal landfill in Southern Ontario, Canada - Leachate well 137-91 | ecosystem: Engineered > Solid waste > Landfill > Unclassified | place...
GCCCGGGATTACCTCGCTCTCATGCAGATGACGCCCCTTATGGGGGGCCGCTATGAGAAAATCAAGAAGCTGGGGCAGGGCAACTTCGGCGAAGTGTGGCTGGTGGTGGACACCGAAGCCACGGACTCCGAGCGGCGCTTTGTGGCCAAAATCCCTTTCCTCAGGGCCGCCAACGCCAAGTTCCGCCGGGAGGCGGCCATCTGCCAGAAGCTGGAGCCCCACCCCGGGGTAGCCCGCCTGATTGATACTTTGGAAGATGATGGTAAACTGATTATTATTCAGGAATACGTGGAGGGTAAGACCCTGGGGGACCTGCTGGACCAGGAGTTGCCCCGGCCCCTGGTGGAGCGCATCATCCTGCAACTCATCGAGGTGGTGGCCCACGCCCACAAGAACCGCATCATGCATCGCGACATCAAGCCTAACAACATCATCATCCAACCCAACGGCAACCTGAAACTGCTGGACTTCGGGGTGGCCAAGATGTTGGGGGAAAAGGAAATCAGCGCCACCATGGTGGGTTCCCGGCCCTTCATGGCGCCGGAGCAGATCATGGGCCAGAGCGAACGCCGCAGCGACATCTGGGCCATCGGGGTGCTCATGTATCTGCTCTACACCGGCGAACTGCCCTTCTACAGCGAGGTGGAGAAACTGCTCATCGACCAGATTCTGGAGCAGGAACCGGCGCCGCCCCGGGAGGAGAACCCGGAGATCCCGCCGGCCCTGGAGGCCATTATCCTCAGGTGCCTCAAGAAAAACCTGGAGGAGCGCTACCCCAGCGCCGTGGCCCTGCGGGATGACCTGCTGCGCCATTTTCCCCATTACGGCACCCAGACCGGGAGGTGGCCGTGGATCCATTGACCCACGTGGCCACCGGGGTGATCTGCTCCCAACTGGTGCCCGCGCCGTCCCGGTGGTGGGCCGCGTTAGCCGGCGTCATCTTTGCGGTCTTGCCGGACGCGGATTACTTTTTCATCTTTTGGGACCGGCTGGCCTTTATCCGCTACCATCGGGGATTCACCCACTCGCTGGTGGCCCTGCCCCTGTTTGCCCTGCTGGGGGCCTTGGCCGGCCGGAAATTGGGCGGGCCTTCCTGGTTTAAGCCGCTGTTCGTGATCGGGCTGATGGTGTTGGGGTCGCACCTGCTCATGGATCTGGCCACCTCCTACGGCACCCAGATACTGAATCCCTTGTCCCGGCAGCGTTTTTCTTTGGACTGGATTTTCATCATCGACCCTTATTTCACGGCCATCCTGCTGGCCGGGGCCATCATCGCCCTCACCGCCCCCCGCTGGGGCGCCCGGGTGGGGGCCGGCTGCCTGGGCGCGACCGCGCTCTACCTCCTGACTTGCGCCCTCTACCACCACCAGGCCCTGAGCCTGGCCCAGCAGGTCTTGCGAGCCTCGCACCCTGAGGTCCAAACTGTGGCCGCCCTGCCCCAGCCTTTTTCCTGCCGCCGCTGGCACCTCATCGCGGCCGGCCCGGAGGGAATCCGGCAGACCTTCGTGCAACTGCCCTATAAGGCCGTCTTCGGGGCGGGCGACCAGGGTGTGGCGGCCCGGACGGTTGCCGCGCCGCCGGACCAGGCCTGCCTGGCGCCGGCCACTTCTTACCAGGACCCCGGCCATCTCACCATCCAGACCTGGACCCCGGCCCCGGGGGGCGGCGCCCCTCATACGCCGGAGGCCCGGAAAATCCTGGCGGGTTTCCTGGAATTTTCCCGGTTTCCCCTGCTGTGCCGGGTTCAGAACCAGGCCGGCGACCAACTCCTGGAGTGGCGGGACCTGCGCTTTGCCATCCCGGGGCGGAGCATACCCTTCGTGCTGCAACTGCGCCTGGACCCTCAAGGCCGGCTGCGGCACTGGCTCATCGGCAGCCGGGGCTAGTTAGCAGGTGGCAATTAGCTGTTAACGGAGGTTTTCCGTGGCTAACCTGTTTGCCGCGTTTCCCGCAGAGATCCCCGAGGAAATTTTCGAGACTATCCTGGCGGCCGGAAATTTTCGCCTGGAGCGCATTGTCTCCGGGGGGCAGGCCACCGCCCCCGGGGAATGGTACGACCAGGACACCCACGAATGGGTGGCGCTGTTGTCCGGCGGCGCGGGCTTGAGGTTTGAAGATGAACCGGAGCCGCGGGTGCTGCGCCCCGGAGACTACCTGCTCATTCCGGCCCACCGCCGCCACCGGGTGGAATGGACCGACCCCGACCGGCCCACCGTCTGGCTGGCGCTGCACTACCATCCCTAAACCCGCCATCCCCAAGACCCCGTCCCGCCTGCCGATCGTTTAACAAAATTAATAATGATTACAATCTATTGCGATCTTTGCCTTATTACTTTCCCGCTAAATTTAATAATAATCAATTATTAATCCTAAGCTCATTTGCCCCTAATACGGCCGGTCTATAAAGGTCCTCAAATTTCAATCTTGGGGGAGGTGACTGACCAGATATTAAGGAATAATCGGGGAATTAAGGCCTTTTTTTATTTTTCTATTGACCCTTACAAAGATAACTTGGCAGGAGGATAATATGCGGTACGGCCGTACAAAAACCTGGATAAGCCTTCTGGCGACGCTCAGCCTGGTCTTATATGCCAGTCTGGCATCCGCCGAACTGCCCAAAAACGTCATCCTGATGATCAGTGACGGCATGGGCTACAACACCATGAAAGCCACGGATTACTGGACCGGGACCAACCCGGTATACGAGAGTTTTGCGACGCAATTCAGCGTCAGCACCTTCTCGGCCAACAACACCAATATTCCGGCCTATGACCCCGCCCAAGCCTGGACAAATTTCAATTATCTCAAAACCGGGGCTACCGATTCCGCCTCTGCGGCCACGGCCATGGCTACGGGAGTCAAGAATTACGACGGCCAAATCAACTGGAGCACTACCGGACAGCCGCTGACCAACATTGTCCAGATTGCCGGCGCCTTGAACAAGGTCACCGGGGTGGTCACCACCGTGGAGTGGAGCCACGCCACCCCCGCGGGCATGGTGGCCCATAATGTCAGCCGGAACAATTACTCCCAACTCGCCAATGAAATGCTGGGAAGCAACCTCAACGTCATCATGGGCGCCGGCAACCCTAATTTTAACGACAGCGGCGGGGCGGCCGCAACTCCGAATTACAACTACGTAGGCGGCAGCGCCACCTGGAACGCCCTGAATGCCGGCACCCTCAACGGCTGGACCTCCATTCAGGCCAAAGAGGACTTTGAGGCCCTGGCCGCCACTACTAATCCCGCGCTGCTCCCCGACAAGGTAGTGGGCACCGTCCAGGCTGCCACCACGACCCAGCAAGGCCGGAACGCCGGCGTGAAGGGCGCGGATGCGGCCAATCCATCCGGCGTGGCGTTCAATACCAACGTGCCTTCCCTGGCCACCATGAGCAAGGCGGCTCTGAATGTCCTGAATCAAAACGACAACGGCTTCTTCCTCATGGTGGAAGGCGGCGCAGTGGACTGGGCCAACCATGCCAACCAGCTCGGCCGCGCCATCGAGGAACAGATGGATTTTAATACCTCAGTGCAAGCCGTGGTGGATTGGGTCAACGCCAACAGCAACTGGAATGACACTCTCCTTATCGTTACCGCCGACCACGAAACTGGTGACCTTTGGGGTCCGACTGCCAATACCTTTAATGAGGTGGTGGACAATGGCGCCGGCACGCTCCCCGGAGCGCACTACAACTCCGGTGACCACACAAATGAACTGATACCCCTCTTTGCCATAGGAGCCGGTTCCGAATTGTTCGCCGGCTATGCCGACCAATCTGATCCCGGTCTGGCCTTTTACGGGCTGTCAAACTACAACTATCTGGACAACACCGAAATCTTCCAGGTCATGAACGGGAACGCGGCGGTGCCCCTCCCCGCGGCCTTCTGGCTCCTGGGCTCCGGCCTGGTGGGTCTGGGCATCCTCCGGCGGAGACCGCGCTCTGACCTGAATTAATTTATCCCTTTACTCTCCAACTGCCACACCCACCCCCAGCCTGAGGCAGGCCATTACGGCCTGCCTTGTTTTTCCCCTGGTCTTACCGTATGGTATGGGTAGTTGCGAATCGGCCCGCCCTGACCCGCGGGGCCGGAGCGGGTTGAAATCTTCCCCTCGAGGAACAAGCTATGCGGGGGCGCCGACGCCTGGTCATGCGCTTTCTGGCAGTGTGGTGCGGCGCCGCCTGCCTGGCCGGGGCCGTGGAGGCCTGGGGCGGAGAAACCATGCAGCGACGGGAAATTCGACAGCGGCTCGAAGCACATCTGCGCTTGCTGAGCGTGGAGTTGGGGGACCGGTCAATTTTCCGCCCGGAAAATTTGCAGGCCGCCGCAGACTATGTGTCGCAGCAGTTTGCCGCCATGGGCTATGTCCCCCGGCGCCAGAGCTTCAGATACGAGGGCCGGGAAGTCAGCAACCTCATCGTGGGAGAGGAAGACCCCCGCGGCTATTACATCCTGGGGGCCCATTACGATACCGTGGAGGGCACCCCGGGGGCCGACGACAACGCCAGCGGGGTGGCGGTGCTCCTGGAGGTGGCCCGGCAGGCCCGGAAATTGACGCCGCCCAAGCCCTGGGCCTTTATCTCCTTCACCTGCGAGGAACCCCCGGCCTTTGCCACCGCAGCCATGGGCTCCCGGATCTATGCCCAGCAGGCCCGGCGGCAGCAGGCCCGCATCCTGGGCATGCTCTGCCTGGAGATGGTGGGATACTACTCCAAGACCCCCGGCAGCCAGTCCCTGCCCCTGAGCCTCAAGTTCATGGGGTATCCCACCACCGGCGATTTTATCGGCCTGGTGGGCGACCGGCCCTCCCGGCACCTCCTGGCGCGCCTGGAAACCGCGCTGAAGGGGGGCTGCCTGCTGCCCACGGTCTCTCTGGCCGTGCCTTTCGGGGGCCATCTGCTGCCGGAGGTGCGCTTAAGCGACCACGCCAATTTTTGGGACGAGGGTTATCCCGCCATTATGCTCACCGACACCGCGTTTATGCGCAATCCTCACTACCACGGCCCCGGGGACACCATGGACCGCCTGGACCTGGACGCCATGACGGAGTTGACCCTGGGATTGCTGAATTTCGTGCAGCAGGAAGGCCGCTAGCCCCGGGGACCAGGAAAAAAGGCAGCTCTGGCAAAAAATATATTTCAGGAAAACTTGACAATGCTGCTATATGTAGTATATAAATATAAGATTTACTGAATATCAAGGGGGGCTACGGCCATGCACTGTGAAAGCTTAAAACCAGGGGTAGATTGCACCTTTATGACCAAGAAAGGCTGTTCGTTCAACGGCGGCAGCTGTAAAACCGTGGTGACCGAATGCGAGGGCTGCGACCGGATTTTGGGTTCCAACGGCAGCAGTTTCTGCGCCTCGTTTCCGGATCCGGCCTCTAAGTGGCGCCGGGGGGCCTGCAATCTGGCCACCCACGTCAAGGTCGAGAAAAAAGAGACCGCTCATAAGGTCAATCCTTTGAAGGCCTCGAAACGCAAAGCCGCCGGCCACTAAGCAGGCGTTGAACGGGCAGCGCGGCAGGGCTTACCCGCCCGCCGCGCTAACCGCTTTATCTTATTTATCCCACCGCTCGTTATTTCCCCAACTTCTCCAAGGCTTCCTTGATTCGGCTCAGGCCCGTGGCAATCCGTTCCCGGGACGTGGCATAGGAAAACCTCAGGCACTTGTCTTCCCCGAATTCGCCGCCGGGCACCGCGGCCACCCTCGCCTCTTCCAGCAAATAGGCCGCCAGGGCTCCGGATTGGGACTGACCCGGCGCCACTTTCAACCGGTCATAATACGCCGAGAAATTCGGAAAGATGTAGAAGGCCCCGCCCGGCTTGATGGTGGTGGCCCCGGGGATGTCCAGGACTCGCCGGTAGATGTCGTCCCGGCGCCAGGCGAATTCCGACAACATGGCGGCCACCGAATCCTGGGGGCCGGTCAAAGCCTCCACCGCGGCCTTCTGAGAGATGGACGTGGGGTTCGAGGTGCTCTGGCTCTGGAGAGTGTCCGCGGCCTTGATCCCGGCCTCCGGCCCGGCCAGATAGCCGATCCGCCAGCCGGTCATGGCATAGGCCTTGGAGACCCCGTTCAGGATGAAGGTCCGGGCCTTCAACTCCGGTGACAGCATGGCCATATTCACGAATTTGGAGCCGTCGAACAAAATCTTGTCGTAGATATCGTCCGAGATGACGTAAAGCCCGGCCTGCAGCACCACCTCGCCCAGGGCCGCCAGTTCTGCTTTAGTATAGACGCCGCCGGTGGGGTTGGAGGGGCTGTTGATCACAATGGCCTTGGTGCGGGGGGTCAGGCGCGCCTTTAATTCGGCCGCAGTGAGCTTGAAGCCGTTGGCCTCCTGAGTGGGGACGACCACCGGGGTGGCGTCCGCCAGCATGACCATGGGCACGTAGGAGACCCAGAAGGGGGCCGGGATGATCACCTCGTCGCCCTTCTCAAACAGGACCTGGAACAGGTTGTAAAGGCCGTGTTTGCCGCCGCAGGACACCAGGATCTCGCCGGGCTTGTAGCTTAAGCTGTAATCGGCCTGAAAGCGGTTGGCGATGGCGTTTTTCAGCTCCGGGGTGCCTCCCACCGGGGTGTAGCGGGTAAAACCCTCCTGGATGGCCCGGATGCCCGCCTCCCGGATGTTTTCCGGGGTGTCGAAGTCCGGCTCGCCCACCCCGAAGTTGACTATGTCAACCCCCTGCGCCTTGAGCTGATTGGCCTTGGCATTCAGGGCCAGGGTGGCGGAAGGAGGAATCTGGCGGATACGGCTGGCAAGTTGCATGGTTGCTCCTTTATCGGTAAAATTTTCGAGGAGGTCTGAGATGGACCTCCTTTATTGAAGCTTCTGCGTAAGTCACCGACTTGTCATTCTGAGGGAGTGAAGCGACCGAAGAATCTCATCATTACGAATAAATACGGGATCCTTCGCTCCGCTCAGGATGACAAATCGGCTTTTGCAGAGGTCTTTAACAGGCTACCCTGCGGTTGACTTCAAGCTGGTGAAAATCTCCCCTCCATAAAGGCGCATACCGCAAAGTCCCCCTTTGGCAAAGGGGGATTTAGGGGGATTTCTTCTTAACCTGAATATTGTAACCTATTTCCTGCTCCGGGGGGCTAGCGTCTCTCGTGCGACCTCAGGGTAACAATCCTTTGAAAAATATCCAACATTATGATAATTGTCAACGGGGAGAGTCCGCCCGGTGAAGTCCATCGCCATTATCACCAAGAAAGACAAACCCGATGCCCTGGAAGCCGGCCGGGCCTTACAGGCCTGGCTCACCGCCCGGGGGATCGCGGCTTGCCACGTGGAAAACGAGCCGGAACCGGTGATTCCGGTCCTGCCTGCCGACGTGGAATTCATCGTGGTCATGGGGGGCGACGGCACCATTTTGAGCGTCGCCCGGCATTACGGCCAGCGCGGGGTCCCCATCTTCGGGGTCAACCTGGGGGGCCTGGGCTTTCTCACGGAAATCTCCCTGGACGAACTCTACCCCTCCATGCAGGGGCACGTGCTCACCGGCAAATTCGAGGTGGAAGAGCGCCTGATGCTCACCGCCACCCTGTTTCGCCAGGGCCGGGCGCACTGGCAGGAAAACGTCCTCAACGACGCGGTGATCAACAAGGGGGCCCTCGCCCGCATCGCCGAGCTGACCACCCGGATCGACGGGGAATATCTCACGGTGTACCGGGCCGACGGTCTCATCGTCGCCACCCCCACGGGCTCCACCGCCTATAACCTGTCCGCGGGCGGCCCCATCGTCTATCCTACCCTCAACCACCTCATCCTGCTGCCCATCTGCTCCCATACCCTGAGCAACCGGCCCATCATCCTGCCGGACACGGTCACGGTGGCCGTCAGCCTGGACGACAAGGCCCAGGATGTGTACCTCACCCTGGACGGCCAGGTGGGCCAGGCCCTGGAACCGGGCGACCGGGTGGAGATCCGCCGGGCCCCCTACAGTCTGAAGCTGGTCAAATCGCCGCACCGCAGCCATTTTGAGATCCTCCGCACCAAACTGGGCTGGGGCGAATTGGGCGTGCGGAAATGAGGGGGGGCAGGGCGTAGGGCGGGAAAGCGCAGCGCATCCCGCCGTTAGCATTATTCCATTAGATTCTTGTGCCCAAGTTGCACTTGGGCACGCAATTGGTGGCAAAGCTCAGCTTCGCCTAATAATTACCGTTCCCAAGCTCAGCTTGCAAAACGAGGTAAGTCTAAGCAAGCCTTTTGTCGCTGAGGCTCCCCAGAAACAATAACTAATCGGTTCCATCTGGCAAGAAAATAGAGCGAACTCATTTTTTTCCATGACTCTTAAAAAATCTAAATTTCCAAATCGTCTTCTTGTTTTGCCCAATGCAAAATACTTTTTCAGCAAAATACAAACAACAAATGATCTCTGGAAGGTAGCTCGTATATTTGATTGTGATGGTGTGGCCACGGTCTTCATAACCTCCATAGGGGCTTTTGGTTTCATATTTCCTGATTCAAGCAACCTGGCATCAATAGACGTTTTAAAATATTCTGGCAATGGGAGCACACCTCCGGAAGTGATGGAGAATGAGGATGATATTCATGACTTGCAGTTAAGGCGTATGTTATTTGTCAATTTTGTCTCAGCAGCATTTTTTGGTAGGGTCAGCGCCAAGACACATAGGTCTCTTGCTGGCGCTCTTTATAGCGGGCAGGATAAGATCGCTGGCTTTAATATCACTCAAGGTGCAGTCTCTATACAATGGACAGAATTGATCGCAAAATCTATAAAAGCAAAAGTAAATTACCTTAATTCCGTCAAATGGCGATATTATTTTCTAAGGGACAGTGAGATCGACGATGGCATTTCCTACATTAAGAACATTTTACAGCGACAAAACAATTTTGAGTATGCTGACTTACAGTCGTGTATGGTGATGAATTATCAAGCAGCCATCCTTCACAACCAACAGCATGCGGCGGCAAGTCTGGCCCTGAATTTTTCAGTTATAGAATCTCTGGCGTGGGAAATATTTATAGATTATGGACTGGTCGATGAGACTACCCCTAAACCTTTCGCCATAAAAAAGCATAATATTGCAAAAGTTTCAAAGACTACCTTCAATAAAATGTCTATTTCTAAAGTTATAGAAATATTGTATAAAGGTAACTTATTTAATGATTATTTTTACCAGCGCGTTAGTAACATCCGCGAGAAGAGAAATAAACTTATGCATAAAGGTGCAATAATAAGTCCCAAGGATTCCGGTGATTGCCAAACCATTGTCAGGGACCTTTGGGCATTTCTTATAGACACTCCTTTTGAATTAATTGCAGGTTGGTCTTACCTCCGTTAAGAAGAAAATCAAAGGGATTAAGACTGCTGAAGGCGGGATGCGCTTCGCTTTCCCGCCCTACGACAAAGCGATAAAATTTCATATATAGTCCTCTTGCAATATAATATTGGTGGGGATAAATTTTTTAAATTCTCGTGCCCAAGTTGCACTTGGGCACGCAATTGGTGGCAAAGCTCAGCTTTGCCTAATAATTACCGTTCCCAAGCTCAGCTTGGGAACGAGTGAACTAACAAATATCGATAAGCTCTGATATATTCTATTTCGTACTGATCCCTGACCCCTGCATATGACCGACCCTATCAAAGAACTCCCCATATGGCGTTACCGCGGCGGCCGGGTGAAGGCCACCCGGGACGCGGTGGTAGTGGAAGAGCCCCTGGAAATCCGTCTGGGCGGCGAGCCCTTTCAGGTGCTCATGCGCCTGCCGGGCTGGGAAAAGGAACTGGCCCTGGGCTTTTTAGTCACCGAAGGCATTGTCCGGGACCTCTCCGAGGTCGTGACCATGCACTTCTGCGGCACCGCCACCGACCCGCTGCTACCTCCCAACGTGGTGGACGTCAGCCTGACGAAGGCCGCCCTGGACCGGCGCGGCCGGCGCCACCTGGAAGTGGCCTACTCCAGTTGCGGCCTCTGCGCCAAGGAGGCGGTGAGCGAGATCGTAAGCCAATCGCCGCCGCTGGCTGGCGGCCTCACCGTGTCCGGCGCGGCGCTTTTGACCCTGATGGATCGCCTCCAAGAGGCCCAGACCATCTACCGGGACACCGGCGGCACCCACGCCGTGGCCCTGGCCAGCCCCGACGGCCGGGTCTTCATCCATGCCGAAGACGTGGGCCGGCACAATGCCATGGATAAAGTCATCGGCCGGGCCGTGTTCACCCGCCAGGACCTGACCGGCATGGTGGCCCTGCTTTCCGGCCGCATCAGCTTCGAGATGGTCCTGAAATGCATCCGGGCCGGCATCCCGGTGCTGGCCGCGGTCTCGGCCCCCACCTCCATGGCCCTGGAACTGGCCCAGACACTCAACCTCACCGCCGCGGGTTTCGTCCGGGACCAACGCCTCAATATCTATACCCACCCGGAGCGAATCATAGAGGTAGAGTGATTTTGGGGGAAGTATAGGTGTCCGCCCCCAAGTTAGGGCGCACACGCAGGTGCGCCCCTACGGGCTGTCTCAGAATATATCTTGCAGAAATTGCCGGGCTTTTTCCCTCCCCCTTGATGGGGGAGGGTCAGGGTGGGGGTGGATTCCTCCCACTCCCCCTCCCCCCAACCCCCTCCCGCCAGGGGAGGGGGAGTTTACAGGTCAGGCTAAACGTTCATGATCTGCGAATGTTCACCCCTGAGGATGAAATCCCCCCTGCCCCCCTTTTTCAAAGGGGGGTTTTAAGTCCCCCTTTGGCAAAGGGGGATTTAGGGGGATTTGAAGTTTTCACAATAAAGCCTACGGTTGCAAAAATTAGCCCTTTTAACGCATCTCGCTATCAAAAAAACCGGGGCGCCCCGCCGGGGCGCCCCTACTGAAAACTGAAAACCGACAACTGAAAACCGTCTTTTACGCCAGCTGGTTGATGGCGGACAACTGCCAGGCGTTGCCGCCCACGGACCGGGTAAAGGTCCAGTATTCCTCGAACTTTACCGGCTCGGTCTTGCTGCCTTCGATCACCTGGCCGCTGGTTTCATCCACGTTATAGTCCAGCAGGCTGGCCAGGACCCGCACCGTGATGAAATCGGACCCGGATTCCTGCCAGGCTTCGGTGATATCCACGGACCGCACCGCGATATTTTCCAGCCGGTTGATCTTCTTTTGAGCCTTGAGCGCGTCCGCGTCCCCCTGCAAAATCCGCTGCATTTCGTCGGTCAGCAGGTTCTTGACGGTGGCCATATCCCGGTTGGTCCAGGCCCCCTGGATCTTGAAGAAGTTGTCCATGCAGGCTTCCTGGAACTTGGCTTCGTCGAAGGCGGGGTCGTATTGCCGGATGTTGGCCAGGCCCCGTTCCAGATCCTGGTCGCCCTGAAGCGCCGCAGCTTGGGGCTGGTCATAGACCGGCGGATACGCCGGCTGGGGAGGCAGTTCCACGGTGCCGCTGCTCTGGTAGTATCCCGGGGCAGCCACAGCCTCCCGGCGCTTTTTCTTGATGTACCAGTAAATCAGGTAGGCAATGCCCGCCAGGAGCAGGATATCGAACAGGCCGATGCCGCCCCCGCCAGCGGCGCCGGCGCCGCCGTGGGCCGAAGGTCCGCCGAACAGGCTCCCAAAGAGCAGGCCGCCCGCCAGGCCGCCCAGGAGACCGCCGCCGAAACTCCGCATGAAGCTGCCCCCGGTTGACGCCCCCGGTGTAGCCGCGGCCCCGGGAGGCGGCGTGGAGGGCCGGGTCGGATTGTAGGTGGAGGACGGCTGGGTGGGCCGCGGCGCGGTGTAGGGTGTGGGAGCCGTCATGGACCGGGAGCCGCGGCCGCCCATGGACCTGCCGCCGCCGGCCCGGGCCCAGGCCTCCATCTGCAAGGCCCAGGTGCTCAGAGATAACAGGGCAAAAAGGATCAGGATACCTTTTGTCCAGGTTTTTAACATCTTAGATTTCCTCCGAGAATTTTTCGGTTAAAGGCAAAGGGATTTTAACCCAACTATCATTATATCGTTTTATCCATTGTGAATCACGAATATTTGAGCCAGGGTCACCGAATGCCGGCTATTGCTTGGCCGGGGCAACGCCGATTTTTTCCAATTCCTGGCAGCAGAGGGGACTTCCCAGGCGGCAACCCTCCTGGTAATCGGCGATGGCTTTGTCCTGTTCCTTCAGGTGATGCCGGTAGATATTGCCCCGGAAAAAATAGGAGAGCGCCAGGTCGGGTTTAAGGCGGATGGCGGTGGTGAAATCCTCCACCGCCTTTTGGTAGTCACCCTGGCAGAACCAGGCCAGGCCCCGCTTGTTGAACACCCAGGGATCCACGGGGTTCAGCCGCGCCGCCCGGTTGAGGTCGGCGATGGCTTCGGCGAACTGGCCTTCCTGAGCCAGGCAATCGCCTCTCTCCTTGCAGGCCTCGGCGTTCCTCGGGTCACACTTCATGACCTGGGAAAAAATCAGGATGGCCTCCGGGCGCCGCTCCAATTTCACCAGGATGTTGCCTTTGGCCATCAGGTATTTGACATTGCCGGGGTTATCCACCAGGGCCTTATCCACGCTCTCCAGGGCCTCTTTATCCCGATTCAGCCCCTGTAAGGCCAAGGCCCGGTA
>Ga0265297_10009466_pt1 | contig 12551 bp, 10 predicted proteins | sample Munlanlwell13791_FD_192502 | JGI IMG/M metagenome (GOLD analysis project Ga0265297, IMG submission 192502) | Leachate microbial communities from a municipal landfill in Southern Ontario, Canada - Leachate well 137-91 | ecosystem: Engineered > Solid waste > Landfill > Unclassified | place...
CAAGACTCACCTGGCGCAACTCTGCCACCGCTTGAAGATCAGCCCCTTCCTGTTCCAGGTGAATTTCCTCCAGGAGAACGGGCAATTCCGGATGGAATTCCAGCTTGATCATCGCCAGATGGCCAGCGTCGTCCGCCACTTCGGGAAAAATATCCTCATCACCGATCGTGAGGATTGGGACGTAGAGGAGATCTACGACACCTGCGTGACCCGGGCCGTCTTGGGAGCCGATCTGGGCAACCCCAAGCCCGGTAATGGCAACCGGCCGTACGGCAATGCCAAGGATAATCGCAGTCTTTTCCAAAAAGCGTTGCTGCCCTTATACCACTGGACCGATTCCAAGATTCGGGTTCACCTGTTCGTCTGTATGGTAGCCCTTACCTACCTTACCTCCCTGTGCCAGCGGCTGGCGGCCGCGGGCATCAAAACCACCCCCAAGGATGCCATGGAGGAATTGCGGGCCTTGCGCACCGCCATCTATTTCAAAGACTCCGAAGGCAAACTGAAGCGGGTGATCGAGGAAGTCAACAGCCAGCAAGCCGCCATCCTGAATGCCCTGGGATACGAGATTCAGGAGGGCAAAGTGGCGCCCTTCTAGGCGTCCTGGATCGAGCTGACCGCCCCAACTCCTTAGGACCGATCCCCGGTGGCCGGGCCGCAATCCCGCCACCGGGTTTTTGTTTGCTCCCCCTCGCTGGCCTGGCCAGCCTCTCCCTGGGGCTCCCGCGGTGACGGCCGCGGAAGCCATAGCGGTGAATTTAAACCTTTAAGCGACGCTTTTAAGGCCGCTCCCAACCAGACTCCTACCCGCAAATCCCGAAAAAAGCAGGGCCTGACCCGCACCGGGGCCGCCCGGAAGCGGATTGCCGCCGCTGAGGGGCCGTACATTGACCACCGGGTCCCGGACATGGCCCGCTTGACGCCGCACCGCGCCCGCAGCGAATGTAGAGCTATTATCTAATGATTCCATCATGTTCGCTTTTCTATCAGGGGATTGTCCCGCATCCGGCGAACCCGGCGGCGGCCAGGGGCCGGCGGTGGGGGCTTGGACAACAGAGAGATAGGCCATGCCGTATCATATAGCCCGGCCCCGGAGGGAAGACAGCGCTGATGAGAAGGATGACCGGCTTTGGGAATTGGAATTACCGGTAGATAGCGAGGACCTGACACCATGGCCTTCTTAATCGCCAAAAAAACTTCAGAGCTTCTCTATGAATTTGGCGGGCGGGAAATTTTAGAAGGAAGTGTAATATATGGTTACATTTACTGTAAAATATTTCGACACTCATAAAACTCTTCACAGCGAACATATCTATAACTAGTGAATATTTTAAAATTATTTTCATAATTTCATCTGGCACGTATCATGCTTCTTTAGAAGTACCAAGAAAAAGCCTAACCCGTCGCGAGGCGGGGACGGAAAGCCACGGGTCTCCGTGACGCTGAGACAGCCGGGTTGCCTGGTAAGGCAGGCCGGTTTGTTTTTTTGCCAGATCAAGGAAACTTAACGAAGAGTAGAACCCATGCACCACAAACGGTTATTGGCCGTGAAGACAACACATATCTGGGGGTGGCGATTTTTCCGGCCATTGCAGGTCTGGCTATGAGGCTGTTCGCGCCTGGGGCCTATTCCTTTAACTCCATACAAATTACCCACATGAAAAAGCATCAAAATCCGCTAGCCACGGGGGATGGAGCCATGCAGAATATCAGCTACGACCTTCGAGACCGAAGAAATACGATCAAGCCGGAAGCTTCGCTTGACCAGATTCATTCGGCTTTGGATTCCTTGGGCAACAATCTCATGGGGATGCTGTGGATGATGGAACTATCTCTGGCAGCCTTGCAAGAGACACCCGACCTGGAGCAGGCAAAGAAAAATCTGCAGGAGGCCTTGAAGGCCGGCAACTGCGCGAAAAATCTGATGCGCATGGTCCTCAATGCCTGGAAACCCAGGCCGGTTGGTACAACCATTTTTCGGCCTCAATTAGGACCCAGGATCAAGCGATTCAAAATCTATTACTGCTCCAAGGAAAATGGTGAGTATCTCCGGCAAGTCATCAACTCCTCCGGCGTGGGGATCGCGGGAGAAACCGATGATCTGAAGCACTTAACGGCTCAAGGGGTACGAGGAGCCGACGTGGTTATCGTGGAGTACCAGGAAAACAACCCCATGCTGGACCGATGGATTCAGGAGTGCACGGCAAATCCTCAAAGGCCGCCCATTTATCTCTATTTTCATAAATTTTCCATGGTGAAATTGTGGAACGCCCTGCATCTGGGGGTAAAGGAATGTCTCATCTTCCCCGTCAAGAAAGAACAATTGCAGGCCGCGGTAAAGCGCAGCGCAGATTGGGCCAGAACCCCGACCGGTAAAGGTGACTCAGGGGTGAAGAGCAGGCCCCAGGCACATACCACCCTGGCGCGGGTGGAGAGGGGCGCGGTTGAAAAAATGCTGCTATGACCGGAGGGCGCATAGCCTTTCAATCTATGGCGCTGCTTAACCGCGAAATTGTCAGGAGGGAATATCCCATGAAGAGAAAAACTCTTGGTGCATTAGCCGTCCTGGTTTTGGCGGCTATGGTGTTGGCTCTGTATCCCGCCGCTGCCCTACCCGGGACATATACCTGGAACGGCGGCACGGGCGACTGGTCGTCGCCCTATGTCAACCCTAGCAACCCCGGGAATTGGTCCCCAGCTTCAGACCAACCACCAAATGCCGCCCGCGGTGATACCGCCATTGTTGACGGCAAAGGCGGTGTCGCCTCCGTCGTCAATCTCAGCAGTCAATATGGCTCCCCATCGATCAACCGTTTGGAGATAAACTCGGGAGACGAGGTGCGGACGTTTTATAACGCGGCCCTGCAGTTCACTTTTGGCAAGCTCTCCGGCGGCGTCAACCCAACCCTGGTGAACGACGGGATCTTCAGGCTGGCCAATACCGGCTCGTTTTCGCAAAGCATCTATGCATCTTCCCCGACCACCATCAGCGGCACGGGCAGGCTGATTATGGAGAGCTCGACAACCAGCCGCCTGGCGAGCGAATCTTACGGCTTCTATAACCAGGCCGGGCACACTATCGAAGGCGTCGGCACCATTGAGCCTTACTGGCTTTCCAACTACGGGATGGTCCAGGCTAAAGGCGACCGGCTGCTGATGCTGGCGAACTTTTATAATTTTACCGGCGGCGTCCTTGGTTCCAGCCCGGGGGCGGTCCTGCAAATGGGCCTCTGGATCAACGCTAATTCCGGCCTCGGGTTTAGTTATGACGGCAGAGGCGGCGTGATCGACCTCAACGGCGGCACGGTGAGGGCAAATTTGGCCAGCTTTATCAACGCCGACTTCAGGAACAGCGGCGCCCCCGGCGGGATACTGGAACTCAATAAATCGCTCCCTTTGTCCAACTCATTTAATTTCACGGGGAATACCGCGGTGGGAGCCGGCGTGGTGGTCAATGTCGGCAACAGCGTGTCGATGTTTACCAACTCAACAATTGCGGTTCCGGCGCCCACCATAACTAACAACGGGGTCATCAATCTGATGGCCGCCAGCGGCGGCTACAGTGATTTCTCAGGTCCCAGCACCACCTTGACCGGGAGCGGCAGGCTGGTACTGAACGGCAATGTCAATAGCCGGGTGCTCGGCGGTAGCAGCAGCAGCACGAGTTTGACCAATGACGTCGACCACACCATCGAGGGCGGCGGCATGCTGAGCGGCAGAATCGTCAATAATGGCACCATTCTCGCCAATAACAGCAACCTGCTAGTCCTGGGAAACATCAGTGGCACAGGTCAGGTAAAAGTACAAAACGGCGGCAGGCTAATCGCTGGTCAAACAGGGTATTCCCCCATCACCTTGCAAACCAAAGACCTTCTCATGAGCAATATTGCCGCCATAACGGTCGGTTTTAGTAGCACTGTAAACGTATCGGGCAATTTCTCTTATGCCATGACGAACGGAACTGGCTGGTCCTGGGCTAGCGATAGCGTATTGTCCATGACCGGTACCGGCCCCGGGCACTTTTTGGAGGTGGGCGGGGACCCCAATGCCACCAACCCCTTTGCCGGCAACTTCTATATCCCCAAGCTGGTCATCGCGGGCGATGCCACCCTGGTGGATTTGATCGACAACCAGACCGCTTATGCCGGTCACGAAACCCTCTACGTCGGCAACCTGAGCTTTGCCGGCAGTTCCTTGAACCTGAATGACCTGTCACTTTTTGTTTGGGATGGGTCAGCCTTTGACCCGGTAGAAGTTGGCGATTATGAGGGTAGGGTCTTCAATCAAGCCGTGGTCATCCCCGTTCCCCCGACCATGCTGCTCCTGGGCTCCGGCCTCCTGAGCCTGGTGGGCTGGAGGAGGTTAAGGCGGAGTTAACCAGCCGTTGATCTCATCGACAAACCGCAAAGGCAGGGCCACAGCCCTGCCTTTGCGGTTACGGAAGTCTAATGCCGCTCTTGGGGGCGGCTTACTTTTTCTTTCCGGGGGGTACTTTTTTGGTAGGAGCGGCAGCGGTACCCTGGCTTACCGCAAATGCCTGACCCGCCGCAGTGATGGAGCCTTTCCGCACCGTACCGGGGGCGGGGTTAGGCGCCACGCTGTAATAGACCGTGCCGTTGCCACTGCTCGCAGTCACCTGGGAGATGGTTATCCAGTCGTTATTGCTCACGGCATTCCAACTGCAATCCGTCCGGGCTGTCACATTGATGCTGGCGGCGCCGCCCGCGTCAGTGAAGGACTGGCTGGTGGGCGAGATGCCATAGGAGCAGGCTGCCTGCGGTGAGTAGGCTAGCGAATACAAACCAAAATTAACAGAACTATTACACTGGGAATAGGCAATCTTGAAGAAGCCTCCCTCGCCCCAACCGGTTCCCCAACTGTTTTTCACCACGAAGCACTGGTCGATATCGTCGTAGCCCACGATTAACACGGCATGCGCGCCTGCATAGCTGCCGCTGACATAGGAGTAGATGCCCGATACATAGCTGAAAAAGTCTGAGAACACATTCATAGTGGTTACCAGAGGCCCGTAGGTAACCAGGGCTCCCTTAATGGCATCCACTGAGGGCGAAACGCACACGTATGACCAAGCCCCGATCCGGTAAGAGGATTGCTCCCAGCCGGAGGTGGCGCTGTCACAAGTACCGTTGGTGGCGGTATAGGAATAATCCATTTCCGGGGGCAACCCGGTGTCTCGAATAAAATTAGAGGCATTCCTGATGTCACCGCCGCTGCAAGACCCTATTCCCGCGCAGGAAACGAGGATTTGCTCGGCCAAGTCCTCGCCACTGCCGGGCACTTTTTCCTGGATCATGAAGTAGGATTCCAGGGCCGCGGTGGTGGCAAAGGCCCAGCAACTGGCGCAATTTCCCTGGTCTCTCACCGGGGAAACGTAATTGAGGCCGTCGTTGTTCCGCCAGTCCAGGCTGGAGGCCAGTCCGGTAAGGAAAGGTTCTGCGGAGATGAAGGTGTCCGTGTCCAGCACCTTGGGCTTATCCATCTTGGCGCGGTATTGCCTCAGGTGGTCCGGCAAGACTGAAACCGAGGTTTCCCCCGCCTCCCATTTGGCCTTCTTCTCTTTAATGGCCTTCTTGATGTCGCTCAGTTCCGACCCAAAGGCCAGGGCGTTAAAAGCAATGAGCGAGAAGATCACGGCCAATCCTGCCAACCAAGCTTTGTTGAACACAGTCCTTTTCATCGGTTTATCCCTTTCTATGGCTTTTAGGTTCTGGGGGAGAAATTTTTTCAGAATTTGGTCTCATCTTAGCGATAAAGGGGGGGTAGTAAATCAGGGGAAGACGATTTCAGAGCTTCTGAAATCCTGAAATTGAGGGGAAGAATTACCTTGGAACGTTGAATAACCCGTTAGGGGACTGGGGGAGGGCGCTTGGATGCCGTCGTCTTTACGTCATGAAAATTTTGCCAAAAAAAAGGGCCCCAGAAAGTGGGGCCCCCATAAGGAAGGCGCCCTGATGATGGGGCGCCTTAAGGGTTCACAAACTGAAACATACGTCTTGTGCCCAAAGCAATCTCAGACCTTTTTTCTCCTCCACCCCAGCAGGCCAACGCCCAGCAATCCTGTTCCCATCAGCCAGACCGTGGGCGGCAGGGGGATCACGACTCCCTGGTCTCCGTTGCCGGCAAAGCCGGTTGTTAGAGCTTCAGTTGGATTAAGAGTGTCCTGCACAAAGATATGGCTGGCGGCGTAGAACGCGGGGGTATTGCTGTTGTTGACCAAAACCGATGCCGCATCGGTGAAAGTGCCGCTGGAGGGTGTCGCGGTGAACGTCAAACTTGTAACTGCAGCCCCATACCCGTCAAAGTCATCGATTTTGACATTAAATCTCCCGAATTCGGAGACCTGAAACGTGGGGGGTGTATAGTCGTAAGCCGGCGTGAATGCAGTACTACCATTGCCGTCGGTCCAATCAAAACCCGATAGCGTTACTTCCGTGGCGAAGTTGGCAGCAAACGCAGCCTCACCACCCAGGAGGTATTGCAAGGTTGAATTTGGCAACCCCGTCACCGTGAACTCCGCGTTCCCACTTGTGACATCTATATGAACCGTAGCATACGGTCCAGTATAGGTACTGAGGGCTAAGTTGGGGCTGTTCAGGTCGAAATCAAAGGTTAATGCTGCCGATGCGGCAAGTGGCGTTAAGCACAACGCCGCGGCCAGGGCCAAAAACAAGGTTAATTTTCGCCATTTTGGGGGATGCATGGGATCCTCCTTTTTTGCTGTGAAAGCTTTTCCTCAGCAAAAAATTGTGATTGGTTTAACGGTTAATTTTCTTAAGGTTCCCCGGGTTTGCTTGCCTTCCGGGGGTGATCATGGTTGCCAAAATCAGGCTTTGGGGGCCTCCTTCGAGTTAACCAAATATTTTCGAGCCACGCGCGCGCGGCATGGGTTTGCCAGGGCGCATGGTAATGGCTGGCAATTATTCTTATGCAAAAATTAGGCCTCAATGAGGCTAATTTTAACTCATTGATACTCCAACTTAATTAGCCTTCATGATTTTATGGTTCCAGCAAATCTGTTCAGCAATTTGAATATCTTGTACAGATTTATGAACATAGAAGGTAGATTAGCTTTCTCATCTCTGATTCGTGCCTATTTTATACACATTTTTAGCCATTCGCGAGTTAGCGCCTTCACGTTCTTATCCGCAATGGTGCCCTTCCTGAGATGGCTTGGGCGGATTAATAGGCTTGGCAAATTCAGACAATCCCAACCTCTCCAAACAATCGAATCTCCCGCGGCAAAGTCAGCGTTTTTGCCTTTTCAATTAGCCATTTGTAACCTACCTATATATGCACCTAACCAGGGGAGGACGGGAAAGGCATGAGCGGCAGGGTGGGCGCCCCGATTATTCTCTTAGGTTTTTGATGGCCCCTATTCGAAAAACTTTGAGAAGGACGGGATTATCAGAAAAATATGGCCGGAGGACTGGCGGCGGCCTAGTTAAGGGCTTAACTTACAAGAAAATCCTGGCTTCGGGTTCTCCCGGCCCTGCGTGCAGGCCAAGGGAGGAACGGCCAGAAATCGGGAGTTCGGTATGTCTTCGGATACGGTGCAGGTGGTGATCTATGATGCGCCCGCGGCCAAGGCCTCCAGTTGCGCCTGCGGGTGCGGCGGGCACCACCATGAAGGAGAGGGCGACCCTTTGGCCGGGGTCAGCCTGGAGATGCAGGCCAAGGCCCTGGCCCTGACCCTGGAGGCGGCCTTTCCCGGCCGGGTGCGGGTGGAATATATCAACGTCCTGCAGGACCCCCGGAGGGCGGACCTGCCCCAGACCGCGCTGCTCTGCTCTTTGGCCTACCCTACGCCGCTGGTGTACATCAACGGCGAGGGGCGGTTCGCCGGGACCCTGGCGGCGGAGCGCATCCGGGAAGAGGTCGGAAAGATCCTGGAGGCAAAAGTAGGTTAATCGAGAGGTGGCGGGATCCCATAATATGTCCGTCCTAACCATCTGGGGCCATGAAAAATCACTTCCGTTAAGGTGATGTGGAGTGATTTCAAAGGGTTAATCTAAATCCCCCCTGACCCCCCTTTTCCAAAGGGGGGGAGAGGAAATTTGTCGATTATGAGGCGATGATTTCTGCAAAATAGTTAAGGTCAGATGCCACCGGTTTAAAGGACCTATCAGTGACCGCCACTCCCCGCCCCCTCATCACCCTGCTCACCGACTTCGGCACCCGGGACGCTTACGCCGCCAGCCTGAAGGGGGTCATTCTGAGCCTCAATCCCGCCGCGAGGCTCGTGGACCTCACCCATGAGGTGCCGCCCCAGGATATCCGGGCGGGGGCCTTCATCCTCGCCGCGGCCGCGGCCTATTTTCCCCCGGGCGCCATCCACCTGGCCGTGGTGGACCCCGGGGTGGGAAGCGGCCGCCGGGCCCTGGCGGCCCGGTGCCGGGGACAGTACTGGGTGGGGCCGGACAACGGCCTCTTCCACCCGGTCTTCGCTAAAGCCCCGGACCTGGCCATCGTTTCCCTGGAAAATCCCGCATATTTTCGCCCTCAGGTGTCGGCCACTTTCCACGGCCGGGATATCTTCGCACCGGTGGCGGCCCATTTGTCTTTAGAGGTGGACCTGGACCGCTTCGGTCCCCGGCTCACCGACCCCGTCTCCCTGGGGTGGCCTGAGCCGGACTTCAACCCGGAGGCCGTCCGAGGGGAGATCATTTACGTGGACGGCTTCGGCAACCTGGTGAGCAATATCCCCGCCGCTGATCTCGCAGTCTGGCTGGAGGGGCGGAGCGTGAGCCTGCGGCTGGGTTCACTCAGCCTCCAGGGCCTGGCCCGGACCTATGCCGACGCGGCTCCGGGAAAGTTCCTGGCCCTGGCGGGCAGCCACGGGTTGGTCGAGATCGCCTGCGCCCTGGATCATGCCGCCCGTCGCCTGAAGGCGGGCGTGGGCCTGCCGGTGGAGATCAGGAAGGAGTGAGGACGCCAGGGGAACATGGTCCCGATTAAATATGTTGCACTCCAATCCGGGCCTTGACTTTTTAGATAACAATTACTATGTAGTAATCATTAACGGAAACTGCCGAAAGCCGCAGCCGGGGCGGACCGGGTCTCAAGCGCCGGGCGACTGCCGAGCAGAGGGGAGGTAAGGATAACCGATGGATGTATTGATGCTGTCTCGCCTGCAGTTTGCGGTGGCCACCTTTTTCCACTTTCTCCTGGTGCCCCTGACCCTGGGCCTGTCCATTCTCATCGCCATCATGGAGACCAAGTACGTCAGGACCGGCGACGAGGATTACCGGCGCATGGCCAAATTTTGGGGGAAAATTTTTCTGGTGAATTTTGCCGTGGGAGTGGTGACCGGGATTACCCTGGAATTTCAATTCGGCACCAACTGGTCCCGATATTCCCGCTACGTGGGGGATATCTTCGGGTCCCTGTTGGCCATAGAGGCCACCCTGGCCTTCTTCCTGGAGTCCACCTTTCTGGCGGTGTGGGCCTTGGGCTGGAAACGGCTCTCTCCCCGCCTGCATTGTGTCTGCATCTGGCTGGTGGCCTTCGCCTCCAACCTCTCGGCCCTGTGGATCCTGATCGCCAACTCCTGGATGCAGCATCCCGTGGGCTACACTATCAAGAACGGCCGGGCCGAACTGAGCGACTTTATGGCCGTGGTCACCCAGCCCTTTGCCATCCAGCAGTTTTTTCACACGGTGAGCGGCGCCTATATCCTGGCGGGCTTTGTGGTCATGGGGATCAGCGCCTATCACCTGCTGCGGCGGCAAAATGTCACCTTTTTCACCAAGTCTTTCCGGCTGGCCCTTGGGTTCGCCCTGATCTTTTCCCTGTTGGAGGTCGTGCAGGGGCACCAGCATGGCGCCGAAGTGGCCAAGATCCAGCCCACCAAGCTGGCGGCCATGGAATCCCTGTGGGACACCCAGGCCGGGGCCCCCATGTGGCTGCTGCTGATCCCCGACCAGGCCGGCGAACGCAACCTGGTGGAGTTCGGCCGCATTCCCGAAGCCCTGAGTATGCTGGCCTATCACTCCTCCAAGGCCGTGGTCAAGGGGCTCAAGGACTTTCCCCCGGCCGACCGGCCGCCGGTGGCCCTGACCTTCTTCTCCTTCCGGCTCATGGTGGCCCTGGGCTTCCTCTTTATCCTGCTGACCGTGGTAGGTTGGTTCAAGCGCAAGAACCTTGAAGCCAGCCCCGGCTACCTCAAGGTGATGCTCTATGCCATTCCGCTGCCCTATATCGCGCTGGAGTCCGGCTGGATGGTGGCCGAAGTGGGCCGGCAGCCCTGGATTGTTTACGGCCTGATGCGCACCTCCGATGCCGTGTCTCCCATCGCCGCCTCCCAGGTGTGGCTGACCCTGGTGGGTTTCGTCCTGGTCTATTCGCTGTTGGGCGCGGTGGCGTTTTACCTCATATCCAAGTTTGCCAAGCAGGGGCCGGAACCGGTGCCGGCCATAAGCGGCGAGGGGGTGGTGTCATGATGTTGCCGACTATCTGGTTTATCCTCTGGGGGGTCTTGTGGGCCATATATTTCATGCTGGACGGCTTTGATCTGGGACTGGGGACCCTGATGCCATTTCTGGCCAAGGACGACCATGACCGGCGGGTCATCTACCGGACCATGGGGCCGTTCTGGGACGGCAATGAAGTCTGGCTCATCACCGCGGGCGGCGTGACTTTCGCGGCCTTCCCCACCACCTACGCGGTGATGTTCAGCGGCTTGTATTCCGCCTTGATGCTTATCCTCTTCGCCCTGATTCTGCGGGGCGTTTCTTTTGCCTTCCGGGATCAGGTGGACGACCCCCGCTGGCGGCGCCTGTGGGACTCCTGCCTGTTCCTGGGCAGCTTCCTGCCGGCCCTGCTCTTCGGAGTGGCCTTTGCCAACCTCTTTAAGGGTATCCCCATCGACGGCGAAGGCATTTACCGGGGAACCCTGTTCACCCTCCTCAATCCTTACGGGTTGGCCGGAGGCATTCTGTTCGTGCTGCTCTTCATCGTCCACGGCTCTTTGTGGCTGGCGGTCAAATCCCGGGACGATCTGCACCACCGGGCCGGGCGCCTGGCCGCCAGAACCTGGCCGGCGCTGTTGATCGTGGCGGTGCTCTTCCTGCTGGCCACCCAGCGCTGGACCTCGCTGTTCGACAACTACGCGGCCCGGCCGGTGCTCCTCATCATCCCGGTCCTCGCGGTGGCGGCCCTCATCGCCATGCGGGTCTTTATCCAGAGGGCCCAGTGGTGGAAGGCCTGGTTCGCCTCCAGCCTGACCATCGTGGCGGTCACCCTCTTCGGGGTAGTGGGGCTGTTTCCCAATCTGCTCAAATCCAGCCTTAACCCGGCCTACAGCCTGACCGCGTTCAACTCCTCTTCCAGCCCTCTGACCCTCAAGATCATGCTGGGGGTGGCCCTGACCTTCGTGCCGCTGGTCATCGCCTACCAGGTCTGGGTCCACTTCCTCTTCAAGGATAAGGTGCAGCCCGAAGACCTGGCCAAAGAAGAAGGGTATTAAGCCGCGTTAATTGAAACATCGTGAGGCCGCCTGGTCCCGGAGCGGGATGAGGCGGCCTTTGGTTTGGATAAATCTGCATAATTTTCCCAGGGCGAGTGAATATCCCCCCTAAAGTTTTTGCTTGTATAACGAACCGTTCCGTGTAAAATTTGTCTATACTCGGTTTCTTATAGAATGATTTATGCCCCGAGGAAAAAACAAACGCGTCCGGCACGAAGGAGACGGCGGAGATCTCTTTCTCATCAACGAGGTCTCCCGAGTGGTGAACCTTTCCCAAAAGCGCATCCGGGAATATGAAAAAGAAGGGTTCATCAAACCCTTACGGGAAAAGAACACCAACAACCGCCTCTATTCCAACTTCGACGTTTCCCAGATCAACCAGATCAACAGCCTGATCCATGATCGGGGTTTCACCCTGGCCTGCCTTCGCAACCTGATGGTGCTGGCCCCTTGTTGGAATATTTACGATTGCGACAAAAAAGAGGAATGTCCCGCCTTTCAACTCCCCTGGCGACCCTGTTATGAAGTCAGGGAATATCGGGGAACCTTGTGCGACGGCCCCTGTTCGCGTTGCGCCATCTTCCTCAACCGCAATGTCAAAAGGGAAAAAGTCCTGGAAAAATATCAGACCGAACCTTGATTTATCTTCCTGACAAGCCATCCACGACCGCTAATCCAGGCCCCGGTGATAAGGCCATCGCCATTGTGGGACCTGCCAATTCCGGCAAGACCGAGCTCATCTGCCGACTGCTGGAGTGGTTTGCCGCCCAGGGGGTGCGGGTGGCGGTCCTGAAACATTCCCACCATCTCCATCTGGCCGATGCCGCCAAAGACACCGGACGCTACCGGCAGTCGGGCGGGCGGCTGGTGGCCCTGGCGGCCCCGGGGCTGGTGCAGATTACCCGGACCTTCCCGGCGGAGCCGCCGCTCCCGTCCATTTTGGCCGAACTGGCCCCGGAGGCCGACCTGATCCTGGTGGAAGGCTACAAAAGCAGCGATCTGCCCAAGCTGGCCCTGGCGGCGGCCGCGGCGCCCTTGCCGGATTATCCCGGCGTGGTGGCCTGGA
>Ga0265297_10009467_pt1 | contig 12550 bp, 12 predicted proteins | sample Munlanlwell13791_FD_192502 | JGI IMG/M metagenome (GOLD analysis project Ga0265297, IMG submission 192502) | Leachate microbial communities from a municipal landfill in Southern Ontario, Canada - Leachate well 137-91 | ecosystem: Engineered > Solid waste > Landfill > Unclassified | place...
GAGAAGATCAGGGCCCGCGTGGATATGGGGTTTGTCGGCATCGTCACGGGAGTGAAGACCGAACTGATCGAGAAAGACCTGAAAAGCAGCGCCGTTATCGTCATCGCCCCGATGGGCGTTGACGGCCACAGTATCGTCTACAATATAAACGCGGATGAAGCGGCTTCCAAAACAGCGGCAGCGCTTGCGGCCGAAAAATTCGTGTTGCTGACGAATGTCCGGGGGGTCATGAGAAATCCGGAAGACCAGGAGTCGCTCATCACGAGCCTGGACTTGAACGACATCAAATCCCTCATTGAACAGAATGTCATTCAGTCGGGCATGATCCCCAAGGTGAATGCCTGCGTTGACGCCCTGGAAGGGAATGTCAACAAAACGCACATCATCGACGCGCGTATCCCGCATGCGTTGCTGCTGGAGATTTTTACGGACAAGGGCGTCGGCACGGAAATCGTAAAATAAGGAAGGCAGGGCTTTCTGCCTTGGACAAAGACATGACAAAACAGGATGTTTTCGACGCATACAATCATTTCATCATGCCGACCTACGCGAAGATGCCTTACATTTTCGTCAAGGGCAAGGGGATGAAGCTTTATGATATCGACGGCCGGGAATATCTGGATTTTTTTCCGGGGTGGGGCGTGGGGAACGTCGGCCATTGCCATCCGGCGGTCTTGTCGGCCGTGCGGCATCAGCTGGGCAAGTTGATCCACCTGCCGAATAATTATTATCATCCTGCCCAGGCCAAGCTTGCTTCCGAGATCATCCGCCACGCGTTCGACGGTAAAGTCTTTTTCTCCAATTCGGGCGCCGAGGCCAACGAGGCGGCGATCAAGTTGTGCCGGGCCTACGGCGCGGCGGACGGTTCCGGCCGCTACGAGATCCTGACATTTGAGAATGCGTTTCACGGCCGGACGCTGGCGACGGTCACGGCGACGGGCCAGAAGAAATACCAGAAGGGCTTTGAGCCCCTGGTGGAAGGTTTCCGCACGAACCTGCCTTTGAACGACTTTGAGGCTTTTCTTTCCGCCGTGACGGACAAGACTGTCGCTGTCATGCTGGAGGTGGTGCAGGGGGAGGGCGGCATCAACGTCGCTGCGCCTGATTTTGTCCGCCGGCTCCGCAAGATCTGCGATGAACGCAAGATGCTTCTGGTGATCGATGAAGTCCAGACAGGGGTCGGCCGGACTGGGAAGATGTTCGGCTACCAGCATTACGGCATTACGCCGGACATCATCACCCTGGCCAAGTCGTTGGGCGGGGGGTTACCGATCGGTTGTATGGTGGCTCGGCGCGAGATAGCGGATACGCTGAAACCCGGGACACATGCCTCGACCTTCGGTGGAAGTCCTGTTGTCTGCCGGGCGGCCCTGGGTGTTTTTCGCGCCATCCAGAAGGATAAGATGCTGGAGAATGCGACAAAGATGGGGGCATATCTTTTGGAAAAATTCGAGGCGATGAAAAAAGATTGTCCCTGCATCAAGGAGGTCCGCGGCTTGGGCCTGATGATCGGTCTGGAGCTTTCCAGACGCGGCAAGCCTGTCGTTGATCGTTGCCTGGCAAAAGGGCTTCTCATCAATTGTACCCATGACACGGTATTGCGGCTGATGCCCGCCTTAAACGTGACGAAGAAACAGGCGGACACGGCTTTAAAGATTTTAGAGTCTGTGTTGAGAGAAGCAGTATAAATGTCAGCGGATTGTTTCAGAGTCACCCCGCCAGAGGCGGGGTGAGGAGGGTTTTGCATGAGTGCGTCTAATCCAGAAAAGATAGACCTCCACATTCCGCATAGCGGAGGGTCTAAACGGGATTTTCTCGCTGTTACGGATTTCAGCGCCGAAGAGGTCCTGGAGGTCTTTAAAAAGACAGAGGAGCTCAAAAAGGACCGCTTTCGGGAGTGTTTTAAGAACAAGGCCGTCGGCCTGATCTTTCAGAAGCCGTCGTTGCGCACGCGTGTCTCGTTTCAGGTGGGCGTCTGGCAACTGGGCGGGCAGTGTATGTCCTTGTCGCCGGCGGAAGTCAATATCGGGGTCCGCGAGTCCATCAAAGACGCGGCGCAGACGCTGGCGCGCTATCTGGACCTCGTCGTCGCGCGCGTCTTCAAGCATAAGGATGTGGTGGATCTGGCGCGCTATGCCCAGATCCCCGTTATCAACGGTTTAAGCGACCTGTATCATCCTTGTCAGGCGCTGGCGGATATCTTTACCGTCAAGGAGAAACGCGGCCCGCTCAAGGGGTTGACGCTGACGTATGTCGGGGACGGCAATAACGTGTGTCATTCGCTTTTGCAGATCACAAGTCTCATGGGGATGCATGTGCGCGTGGCCGCCCCTAAAGGGTTCGCCCCGCAAAAGGATGTCCTCAACGAGGTCCAGGCGCTGGCTAAGAATGCCGGGTCTTCGATCGTCGTGACGCAGGACCCTAAAGAGGCTGCCCACGGTACGGACGTTCTCTATACGGATGTATGGGCGAGTATGGGGCAGGAGAAGGAGGCGGCGAGGCGTGCCCGGATATTCAAAAAATATCAGATCAATAAAGAACTTTTGGCTTTGGCGAAGAAGGACGCCCTGGTCATGCATTGCCTGCCGGCGCATCGCGGCTCGGAGATCACCGATGAGGTGATGGACAGCCCGAATTCCGTTGTTTTCGACGAGGCAGAGAACCGCCTTCATGTCCAGAAGGCGATCATGATGAAACTTCTAAACAAATAGAATGCTACAGGCGCGCCCTGCGCAGAGCAGGGCAGGCCTGTAGTTATCGGGGGGATATTGTGAAAAAGGTCGTACTGGCATATTCGGGGGGATTGGACACGTCCTGCGCCATCAAATGGCTTAAGGACAGGGGGTGGGATGTTGTCGCCTATATCGGCGATGTGGGGCAGGGGGAGGATTTTTCCCTTGTCGAGAAACGCGCGCTCCAGACAGGTGCCTCCAAAGTTTACGTGGGGGACCTTAAGGGGGAGTTCGTCTCTGATTTTATCCTGCCTGCGTTGCAGGCCCACGCGGTCTATGAAGGCAAGTATCTCTTGGCAACGGCCCTGACGCGTCCGTTGATCGCCAAACACCTGGTGGAGGTGGCCCATCGCGAAAAGGCCCAGGCCGTCGCGCATGGATGTACGGGCAAAGGCAATGACCAGGTGCGGTTTGAGGTCACGTCCCGGATCCTCGATCCGAAACTCCAGATCGTGGCGCCGGTGCGGGAGTGGGAATTTAAATCGCGCGAAGAAGAGATCGATTATGCCAAGACCAAGGGGATCCCGTTGACCGTGACGAAGAAAAAGGTATACAGTATTGATAAGAATCTGTGGGGCATCAGTATCGAGTGCGGCGTCCTGGAAGACCCGTCCGTCGAGCCGCCGAAAGACGCTTATCAGATGACCGTGGCGGCCGAAGATGCGCCGGATAAGCCGACGTATATCGAAATCGATTTTGAAAAGGGAATACCGGTGGGGATCAATGGAAAGAAGTATGATTTGCAGGGTCTGATCGCCCATCTTCACGAGGTGGCCGGCAAAAACGGCATCGGCCGTGTCGATATGGTGGAGAACCGCCTGGTAGGCATCAAGTCGCGCGAGATCTACGAGTTTCCGGCGGCTACCTGCCTCTATGCGGCCCATCGCGAGCTGGAGGCCCTCGTCCTTGACCGCGAATTGCTGCATTTTAAGGAGAGCCTGGCGCCGAAATATGGGGAGATGGTGTATTACGGGCTCTGGTATTCGGAGTTGAAGAACGCGCTCGATGCCTTTGTCAAGGAGACCCAGAAGAGGATGGCTGGGACGGTGCGGCTCAAGCTGCACAAGGGGTCTTGTGTCGTCGTCGGCCGCAAGTCCGCGCATTCGTTATACAAAGAGGACCTGGCGACGTATACCGAAAAGGATAAATTCGACCAGAAGCTGGCGGACGGGTTTATACGGTTGTGGGGCTTACCGTTTCAGAAATAAGTAGTCAGTAGATAGAAGATAGTAGACAGTAAAGAAAAAGACAAGAACATCGCATATAATTTTTTGAGTCTGTTGGAGATTTTTCTTTATGTTTTTACTGACTACTATCTCCTAACTACTGTTTACTAAAAATGAGGCTGTTATGAAGAATAAGTTGTGGGGAGGGCGTTTCACAAAAAAGACCGATCCTTACTTTGAAGGGTTCAGCTCTTCCATTCAGACCGATTGGCGTCTGGCGGCGTGCGACCTCATTGGTTCTTTTCTGCACATTCATGTGCTCAAAGGGGCGCATCTCTTGACGGCGCAGGAGTTCTCGCGCCTCAAAAGCGGCATCGCGGGTCTTTTGGGCCGGGCCAAGGATGGGACTTTTCCCTTTGATTTCAAAAGCGAGGACATCCATACCAACATCCAGAACGCGCTTTTGAAGAAAGCGGGCAAAGCGGCCCTGAAACTGCAGACGTGCCGTTCGCGTAACGACCAGGTGGTCTTTGCCACCAAGCTGTATTGTCTCTTTGCGGGCGAAGAGCTCCAGGATCTTTTGTTCCAGCTCCAGAAAGGTTTCCTGGAATCGGGCACACTGCATTCGTCTCTGGTGATGCCGGGGTATACGCATCTTCAGCACGCCCAGCCCGTCTACTTTAAGGATTATCTGGGTGCCTATGCGGCGATGTTCGCCCGCGATGCCGGACGGCTGGAAGATTGCCTTTTGCGGCTGGATATCTCCATGGGGTCCGGCGCCATCGCCGGGACGCCCATTGCGTCGTCCATCTATGCAAGTCAGATCAAAGCGGCCCTTTCTGCGCTGAAGATGCCGGGCCTGATCAAGCTGATCACGCCGCCCAAGAGCGCGATCAGCGTGGTCAGCGACCGGGATTTTGTGATCGAATTGCTGAGTGTCCTTGCCACGATCGGCATGCATATATCGCGTCTCGCCGAAGACCTGATCCTCTGGTCGACGCGCGAGTTCGGTTTTATCGAGGTGGGGGATGAGTATTGTACGGGCAGTTCGCTTATGCCGCAGAAGAAGAACCCTGATGCGCTGGAGCTTTTGCGGGGTTCTGCCGCTTTGCTTACGGGAGACCTTGTTTCCGTCCTGTCTTTGATGAAAGGATTGCCGTTGACGTATAACCGCGATATGCAGTGGGACAAGGAGCCGTTATTCCATTCCCTGGAATTGGTCGAGGATGGGCTGGTCATCCTTTCGGGGCTTGTGCCGACCATCAAAGTCAAAAGGGATGCGGTGGCGCGCCAGCTGGAAGACGAATCGCTTTGCGCGACAGACCTGGCGGATTATCTGGTCCTCCAGGGCGTGCCGTTCGCTTCGGCGCACCAGATTATCGGCAAATTGATCCGTTATGCCGATCAGAAAGACAAGAAGATCGCGCAGATGTCGCAAAAAGAGCTGGATGTTTTTTCAAAAAAACTCGTTCGGGCTGAAGTCGTTAAGCGGCTTCATCCTGTTTTCTGCGCTTCTGCCAAGAGATCCGTCAGAGGTCAGCACCATGCATGAATTCCGGTATGTCGGAGACGAATTTTATTGCGAAGACGTGCGCGTCAGCGACCTGGCGCGCCGCTACGGCACGCCGTTGTATGTTTACAGCCACAAGACGCTGGTGGATCATTTCAATAAATTGAAGCGGGCGTTCGCGTCTGTTGCGCCGCTGGTGTGTTTCTCGGTCAAATCCAACTCCAGCCTTTCGCTGATGAAAGCCCTGACGGACAGGGGGGCGGGGCTTGATATCGTTTCCGGAGGCGAGCTGTATCGGGCGATGAGGATCAAGGCCGACCCCCGCAAGATCGTCTATGCCAGCGTCGGCAAGACCAGGGAAGAGATTGCCGCCGCCATCCGTTACGGCATTTTGTATTTTAACGTCGAATCGATCCAGGAACTCGGCGTGATCAGCGCGGTCGCGCAGGAGTTGAACCGGGATGTGCGCGTCTGCATCCGTATCAATCCCAATATCGACCCGCATACGCACCGGTATATCACGACCGGGACGGTTGAGAGCAAATTCGGGGTCGACCTGGAAACGGCGCGCGTCATCTTTTTGAACCGGCCTAATTTCAAAAGGGTGTCTGTTGAGGGCGTGCATGTGCATATCGGCTCTCAGATCACGCAGGCCGCCCCGTTCGTGGCCGCCCTCAGGCGCGTCCTGGGATTTATCGACCATCTCAAAAGAGCGGGGATAACGGTCAAGACGCTCAATATCGGCGGCGGTCTCGGGATCATCTATAAACAGGAAGACCCCCAGACGGCCCGTGAATATGCGGATGAGATCCTGCCGCTCTTGAAGTCCAGGCGGCTGCGGCTGATCCTGGAGCCGGGGCGTTTTATTGTCGGGAACGCCGGTGTCCTCCTGACGCAGGTGCTCTATGTCAAAGACAGCCCGAAAAAGAGGTTTGTCGTCGTGGATGCGGGAATGAACGATCTTGCCAGGCCGTCTCTGTACGGCGCCTACCATGAGGTTTATGCGGCCAAAGGCGCCTGGGCGGGCAGGAAGGCAACGCTGAAAAGATCTGATGTTGTCGGGCCGATCTGCGAAAGCGGAGATTTTCTGGCGCTCGACCGCACAATGCCTTTGTTCGATGCGGGCGAACTGCTTGTGGTCATGGGGGCCGGGGCTTATGGCTTTTCTATGGCTTCCAATTATAATTCCAGGCGCCGTCCTGCGGAGGTCCTGGTGAAAGGCAAAACGGTGCGCGTGATCCGCGATCGGGAAAATTACGGGGATCTCCTGCGGCACGAAAAGGTCGTTGAATCATGAGAAGCGTTTCATTCGTGAAATTACAGGGGTCCGGGAACGATTTTGTCCTTCTGGAACAGCGTCCCAGGTCCAGGTTTCAGGTGGCCAGGCCTTTCATCGAAAAGATCTGCGACCGGAGATTCGGCGTGGGAGCGGATGGCGTCCTTTTGATGGAAGCGTCCAAAAATGCCGATGTGCGCATGCGGATCTTCAATGCCGATGGTTCCGAGGCCGAGATGTGCGGCAATGGGTCCCGCTGCATGGCGCTGCATTTTTTTAATACGACGGGACGCAAGACGTTTTCCATCGAGACCGGGGCCGGATTGCTTGCCGCCCGCATCACGCAGGACGGTATCAAGATCAGGATGACCGATCCGAAGGACATCCGTCTGGACCTTTGCGTGAAGGCCTCCGGCAGGGAATATAACGTGGATTTTGTCGATACCGGCGTTCCTCATGCGGTCATTGAAGTGTCTGATGTGGCCAAGGTGCCGGTGGCGCGTATCGGGCGCCTCCTGCGTTACCACGATGTTTTTTCGCCGGCCGGCACAAATGTTGATTTTATCCAGCGGCAGGCGGACGGAAGCGTCAATATCCGTACATACGAACGGGGTGTCGAGAATGAAACGCTGGCCTGCGGGACAGGGTCTGTGGCCGCCGCCGTTATCTCGGTCATCAACCATGAGGGATGCGGGACGAAACCTCATATGAAGCATCGCGTCTGCGTCAAAACGAAGAGCGGCGAGGTTTTGCGCGTTTATTTTACGATGTCGAAAAAGAAAATTTTTGATGTCTGGCTTGAGGGTCAGGCCAGGGTTGTGTTTAGAGGAAAATACCTGTCAGAGTAGATAGCGGCAAGCGAAAGAAAGCAAAATACAAGACAACGTGTATTCTTTTGTTTTAGCTGACGACTCATTAAGAGGGGGTAACATGTTCAGGGGTTCAGTTGTAGCATTGGTGACGCCTTTTGCCAAAGACGGCTCCGTTGATGAAAGGGCCTTAAGAGACCTGGTCGCCTTTCATATCAAAAACGGATCGGACGGGATCGTCCCGTGCGGGACGACGGGGGAGTCTGCGACGCTGGATTATGATGAGCACGAGAAAGTAATTGAAGTCTGTATCCAGGCGGCCAAAGGCAGGATCCCCGTCATCGCGGGCACAGGATCGAATTCAACTCAGGAAGCCGTTATGATGAGCCGCAAGGCCGAGAGGGCCGGCGCCGACGGTCTCCTGCTTGTTTCTCCGTATTACAACAAACCGACGCAAAAAGGGCTGTATCTGCATTTCAGGGAGATCGCCAGAAGCGTCAAGATTCCGATCATGCTTTATAACATTGCTTCCCGGACGGCCGTCAATATCGAACCTGAGACCATCGCGCGGCTGGCTGCGGACTGCAAGAATATCGTTGCCGTCAAAGAGGCCAGCGGTTCGCTGGATCAGATGTCGCGGGTCATCGCCTTGTGCGGGGAAAAGTTCACCGTGACATCGGGAGATGATTCGCTGACCCTGCCGCTCATGGCGATCGGCGGGGCCGGGATCGTTTCCGTCGTTGCCAATATCGTCCCGAAGGACGTCAAGGAGATGGTGGCGGCCTTCGCCTCAGGCGATATCGCAAAGGCGCGGCGCCTGCATTACCGGCTCGCGCCTCTGGTGAAAGCGATGTTTATCGAAACAAACCCGATCCCGGTCAAAACGGCGATGGGGCTTTTAGGTATGTGCGAGCCGTCCTTGCGGCTGCCGATGTGTGAGATGGCGCCGGAGAACCTGGCAAAGTTGAAAACAGCCCTGAAGGAATACGGGCTTTTGAAATAGCCCGGGAGGCATTCAGTGAATCCAATCAAACTTGGCGTGAGCGGGGCCATGGGAAAGATGGGGCAGCGGATCCTTGAGCTGGCCGGAAACGATCCGGAGATGCGGATATCTCTGGCCTTGGAGAGGTTGACGCATCCCGAGATCGGCACCAAGATCGCCGGCGTCGAGGTCGTTTCCGACAAGGAATTGATCCGCGACATCGACGGCCTGATCGATTTTTCTTCCGTGGACGGGACGCTGGACCATCTGCGCCATTGCGTGAAATTCAAAAAACCCATCGTCATCGGGACCACGGGTTTTTCCGAAGAACAGAAGAAAGAGATCGGCGAGGCCTCCAGGGCGATCGGCGTGGTCTTTTCTCCCAATATGTCGATCGGCGTCAATCTGCTTTTCGAATTGACGCGGCAGGCCGCGCGGGCCCTGCCGCCGGATTATCGCGTGTCCATGACCGAGGCGCATCATGTCCACAAGAAAGACGCCCCTTCGGGGACGGCCAAATTCCTGGCTGATATCGCCAAGCAAGAGCGTAGTCTCGACGATGTCCCGATCCGGTCTATCCGGGAAGGGGAGATCGTTGGAGACCATGAAGTTGTCTTCGAAAGCCCGTGGGATACCATCACGATCTCCCATCGCGCCAAGACGCGGGATATCTTCGCCAGGGGCGCTTTGACGGCTTTGAAATTTGTCGTTAAGAAAAAACACGGTCTATACACCATGGCGGATGTTTTAGCGCAGAGGAGTTAGTTTCTTATGGATATCGTTCTATCGAAGAAATTGGAGAGTCTGCCTCCGTATCTTTTTGCCGAGATCGACGCCGCAAAGAGAAAGGCCAGGGCTGAAGGGCGCAACATCATCGATTTGGGCGTCGGTGACCCTGATATTCCGACTCCGCCTTTTGTCATCGAAAAACTTTACGAGGCCGCCCGTGACCCCAGGAACCATCGCTATGCGCTGGACCAGGGGATGCCCGAATTGAAAGAGGCGATCGCGGAGTGGTACCGGCAGAGGTTCGGCGTTACGCTGGACCCCGCGACAGAGGTCCTGCCTCTCATCGGTTCCAAGGAGGGCATTGCGCATCTTCCTGTCGCCTTCCTGAATAAAGGCGACGTAGTGCTGGTGCCGGACCCGGGGTATCCGCCTTACCGCAATGCCACGATCCTTGCGGACGGCAAACCTTATGCCATGGCTCTGCGGCAGTCAAACGGTTTCCTGCCCGACCTGGATGCCATCTCATCCGCCGTCGCCGACAAGGCGAAATTGATGTTCCTGAATTATCCGAATAACCCGACGGGTGCCGTCGCCGACAGCGCCTTTTTTGAGAAAGTCGTGGCCTTTGCGCAGGCGCATCACGTGGTCATCTGCCATGACGCGGCGTATTCCGAAGTCGCCTTCGACGGTTTCAAGGCCGTCAGTTTTCTCGAGACCCCCGGCGCCAAAGAGGTGGGCGTCGAATTCCATTCTCTTTCCAAGACGTATAACATGACTGGATGGCGCCTGGGCTGGGTCTGCGGCCATGCAGCGGTGGTGGCGGCACTGGCCAGGGTGAAGTCCAATATCGATTCCGGCGTTTTCCAGGCCATCCAATTGGCCGGTCTCGCGGCCTTGCGGGAAGGCGCGGCCGTGATCGAGCAGAACAACAAGATCTACGGCGAACGTTGCCAGGTTTTCACTGATGGCCTGAAAACCCTGGGCTGGAAAGCGGAGAAGCCCAAAGCCAGTTTTTACGTGTGGGTCAAACTTCCCAAAAAAGCAAAGTCTTCCGTTGAGTTCGCCCGCATCTTGCTGGAGAGGGCCAATATTGTGGCAACGCCGGGCGTGGGGTTCGGCAAGTACGGCGAAGGATACGTGCGGTTCGCCATGACGCTGGACAAGGAGAAACTCAAGGAAGCCGTCGAACGGATGAAGGTGTATCTCGTTGACCAGTTCTGATCGAGATTTTATGATCTGTTATCTCGGTTTGGGTTCCAATCTTGGCGACAGGCTCGAGCATATCCGCCGGGCCGTGGATCTTTTAAAAGCGTCTCCCGGGATCAGCGTGCTGCGTCTTTCGGCCGTTTATGAAACAGCGCCGTGGGACACGGACAAAGGGCAGCCGGATTATCTGAATGCGGTCGTTGAGGTGGAGGCGCCGGCGGGCCCGCGCGGGCTTCTGAAGGTCCTTGGAGAGATCGAACAGGCCCTGGGGCGTAAAAGGCAGGAGCCTAAGGGGCCGAGGACCATCGATCTCGACGTTCTTTATTGCGGCTCACAGGTTATCAGGGATGAAGGGTTGACGGTGCCGCATCCGGGGGCCCACGCGCGTTTTTTTGTGCTCAAACCCCTTGCAGACCTCGTTCCCGGCTTCATTGATCCGCAGACGGGGGAGACGGTAGCCCGGATGCTGGAGGGGCTCCAGGATCAGGGCCGGTGGAGGAAGTTTTGTGAAAAGATTATATAGGGTAACGCAAGACAAGAAGATCGCCGGGGTTTGTTCCGGGCTGGGCGAATATTTTAACGTTGATCCGACGTTGATCCGGATCATTTTTCTGGTGGGCATTTTTTTGTGGGGCTTCACGATCGTCCTTTATTTCATCTGTTGGTTTGCCATGCCCACCAAGGAAGAGATCAATGATTGATCTCTTTTGAAAGAAACGCATGAAGCTTATCACGACAATCGCCGCATTGCGTCTGGAGCTCGGCCGGTGCCGCAAGAAGGATCTCCGCATCGGTTTCGTTCCTACCATGGGTTTTTTGCATGAAGGGCATTTGAGTCTTGTCCGTCAGGCGCGCAAAGACAACGATGTCGTTGTCGTCAGCATCTTCGTAAACCCGATCCAGTTCGGCCCCAGGGAAGATTTTAAAACGTATCCGCGAGACCTTAAAAGGGACTCATGCCTTTTAAGGGGCTTGGCGGATTTTGTTTTTGCGCCGCCCGCCCGGGAGCTTTATTCCGACGATTTCTGTACTTTTGTCGAGGTCCGCGGTCTCTCCGGTGAATATTGCGGCCGCAGCCGCCCCGGGCATTTTACCGGGGTCGCGACGGTGGTGACCAAACTACTGAATATTGTCGCGCCCGGCGCGGTCTATTTCGGGCAAAAAGACGCCCAGCAGGCCGCGGTCATCGGCAAGATGGTCCGCGATCTGAATATCCCCGTGAACATTAAGGTCATGCCGACTGTGCGCGAACAGGGCGGCCTGGCCATGAGTTCGCGCAACACGTATCTTTCGCCCAAGGAGAGACAGGATGCGGTCGTTTTGTTCCAGGCATTGAAGTCCGCGGAGCACGCGGTGGCCACCGGCCTGCGCGACACGCAGAAGATCCGGGGTATGCTTGAGGATTTTATCGCGCACACGCCGTCGGCGCGGATAGACTATATCGAGTTTGTCGATAGAAAGACCTTTGAACGCGTCAAGACGGTTGACCGTGACGCTTTGCTGCTTTTGGCCATATTTATCGGTAAGACGCGGCTGATCGATAACACGTTTTTGAGAGTAGACAGAAGACAGTAAGCAGCGGCCGGCAAAACCGTTTTTACTCTGCGCGGCCTAAAGCTCCGCCCTTTAGGGCGGAGAATGTTGTGGCCGCTTAGAGTAACCCGAAACAAGCCCCGGCCCTGGCCTTGCCCTCGGCCTGCCCTTCGGGCAAGGCCAGGGGCAGGCCGAGGCCGGGGAATATGGGTTGACTGACTATTTATTAACGAGGTGCATTTGAAAAAAAAGCTAAAAGTAGGCATCATCGGTTGCGGGGCAATCGGGACGAGCCTGGCGAAGATCATCGAGAGCAGGTTCTCTGAAAAGTTTTGTGTTGTCGCCGTCTGTGACGCGCAGATAGCGAAGGCGCAGGCTCTTTTGCGTATATGCCCCCGCGCGAAGGCCCTGGTGGATGCGCGCCGGTTGATCGCTATTTCCGATCTCGTGATTGAAGCGTCGTCCGCTTCTGTTTCCTATCGTTTCGCGCGCCAGAGCCTTTTGGCTGGCAAAAGCATTCTTGTGATGAGCATCGGCGGCATCCTGGGTAAAGAGAAGGGGCTATTTTCGATCTCAAGAAAGACAGGCGCCAGGTTCCTTCTGCCCA
>Ga0265297_10009468_pt1 | contig 12549 bp, 10 predicted proteins | sample Munlanlwell13791_FD_192502 | JGI IMG/M metagenome (GOLD analysis project Ga0265297, IMG submission 192502) | Leachate microbial communities from a municipal landfill in Southern Ontario, Canada - Leachate well 137-91 | ecosystem: Engineered > Solid waste > Landfill > Unclassified | place...
CCATTAACCCGATGATAAAAATTTTAAATATCATCGCGCTCCTCATTATTCCGTTTTTGGTGAAATAAACAACAGATTACAAATCGTAGGGACGGGGCAATGCTCTGTCCCTACTTTTTTCTGCCACAGTTCTTGACCGGCGTAGATAATTATGCTACAATTCAAACATTAAACTTAACTAAAATTATTTATTTTCAATATGAAATGCGATATAAAAAAATTGCCAAAAAGCGAGTTGGAACTTACCATAATTGTGGAAACTGACGAGCTAAAACCTTTTATGGAAAAAGCGGCTCAAGAGCTGTCTGAAAAAACAAAGATTGAGGGTTTTCGTCCAGGCAAAGCATCTTACGATGTTGTTAAAGCTCGTTTTGGCGAACATGCAATTTTAGAAGAAGCGGCTGAAGATATTGTAAGAAAAAATTTCACCAGGGCCGTAAAAGAAAACGACCTGCAAACAGTCGGCCACCCGAAAGTTGAAATCGTAAAAATGGCCGCGAGTAATCCTTTTGAATTTAAAGCTACTGTTGCCATTGTGCCAGAAATAAAGTTAGGCGAATACAAGAACTTAGGGATTAAAAAACAAGAAACAAAAGTGGACGATAATAAAGTTCAAAGCGTATTGCAAGATTTGACAAAAATGCAAAGCAAAGAGATTCCTTCAGATAAACCCGCGGATAAAAACGGAAAAGTGGTTGTAGACATGGAAATGTCAAAAGACAATGTGCCGGTTGAGGGTGGCAGTGCAAAAAATATGTCGGTCTATCTTGCCGAAGCGCACTATATTCCTGGATTTAATGAGCAGTTAGTGAATCTCAAAAAAGGAGATGAAAAAACTTTTTCATTAAATTTTCCAAAAGAGCATTATCAAAAACATTTGGCTGGAGCAAATATTGATTTCAAGGTTAAAGTTAATGATGTTTTTGAAATACAGTCTCCGGAATTGAATGATGAATTTGCAAAAGTTTTGGGACAAAAGAGTTTGGAAGATTTGAAAGCGTTGATTCAAAAAAATCTTGAGCATGAAGCTGAACATAAAGATCAGGACAAATGGGAAATAGACATTTTAAACAAAATTGTTGAGGGTAGCAAATTCGGCGACTTGCCTGAAATTTTGGTAAACGAAGAAGCGCACCGCATGGTTCATGAATTGGAAGAAAATGTAGCCAGACAAGGCATGTCATTTGAAGATTATTTAAAAAGCGTCAATAAAAAAGAATCTGATTTGCTGTTGGATTTTGCGCCAGAAGCGGTGAAGAGAATAAAAATTTCTTTGGTAATCAGAGAAATTTCAAAAATTGAAAAAGTTGAAGCGGATGACAAAGAGTTGGTTGAAGAAACTGAAAAAATGATGAATGCTTACAAAAATGATCCTGACGCGCAAAAACAAATCCGTACCGCAGAATTTGCCGATTATCTGAGAACCAGAATCATTAACAGAAAAACAATTGATGTCTTAAAAAAGAACAATTAAAAAATTATGCTCATCAGCATAAAAGTAATTCCTCGCGCGAAAAAAGAGAGAATCATGGAAACGGAGAATGGTTTTAAAGTCTATGTCTCTTCTCCGCCGGAAGATGGACGCGCCAATGAAGCGGTTATAAAAATTTTGTCAGAACATTTTAATGTTTCCAAATCCCTTATAAAGATTATAAAAGGCGAGAAAAGCAGAAATAAAATTTTAGAAATACAGAATCTAGAAAATAGAAAGTAGAGTGATGACAAAAATAGTAAATCTGCCTGCCCCGCGACCTGTCCTGCGAAGCTCTTGGTAATCCAAGAGCGAAGTAGGAAGCTCGGGGAGCGAAGTGGGGTCATTCTGAGGGAGTAACCGACCGAAGAATCTCATACAAAAAAACCTTGCATTACAAGGTTTTTTTGTATCCTCCGTTTCTCCTCCAAGGGGCCGGGGAGCTCTCATGCGAATACGCGACAAGCTGCGAATCCGCATCTCCCAAACCAATGCCGGCGAGCGTCTCGTTGGTGTTAGAGGCACCCACAAATTAAATAAGATGATTGTGATGTTCTCTGGGAGAGAGATTTTTTCTCTTGCGAGAAGAAATCACACCACGGTTATCTTATACCGCTCCCCAGCCCTTTGAAGGTAAAATCTCTCAGCACCTCTATTATAATAATAGGAATGCAGTTAAGACGGCGAGCTAATAAATTATTATTACTTGAATATTAGCTCGCCTTTAATATATAAATTTTGTGCTCACTTTGGCAGAACACGCCGCCCCCAGGATTCATGTACAGACTTGAGGCGCCTTGTCCGTGGGATGGCTGCCTCTATGACTTCAAATGTGCGCTTGCCACAACTTACGCCGCGGCCCGCTGTTCTGCCCACTCAGACTCCAACGGGAGGCCAACAGCTCGGTGTACCCTTGCCAGGTACTCCGAATTAGTTGTCTCACTATATGCCCTCTCTAAAATATTTAAAGCGGTATCCAACCTGTCCAATAAACCTATCTCTCTCTGGGACAGTTGGGCCATTTGTGGCGTGTGCCACAACATCCACGACTTCGTTTTTTCCAACCGGTAAGCGGCGTACCGCTTACCCATCCACGCACACCTAATTCCCTTCATCCCCTCGTTGTCATAAAACAACGAAACGCTACCATCGCATTTGGCCGCTTCAAAAAAACGACCAACTTCCGGAGATAATTTTTCACCAACCATAAACTCAATGATAAACGCCCTCATTTTTTCCTCCTCTTTGTTGAGAAAAAAATTATATAGCTACAGTGTTGGTAATGGCTCTACTCCGCGAGCCCAACTATTTTACAGACATAGCCTTACAACCAGAGCGATATAGGCGAGTACGCCAATGGCGCACGGCTGATATAAAAAGAATCTAGCATTGGAAAAAAATATATTATTTGTGTTTCCCGCAAAATCCAATTAAATCTCCTCCTATATCACTCTGGCTGTAAAGTTCTTGATATGTTAATGGGCAAAAAAAGCGACTAATAAAACTCTTTTAAGCTCCAATCTTGGAAGAGAATTATTAATCGCTTTGGACGCTTCCGGCTCTAGATTCCGAAAACCTCTCTCCCAATCTTGTTTCACTTTTTAAGTGAACACAATTTGTTTTTCAGCCCACTAAACCTTAAAACAAATTGTCTGTTTTTATTTTTGTAAACGATAGCATAACACAAAAATAAAAACTTGTCAAGGGGTTATGTGCATTTCTGCTAAAATTAGTTAACTTTCCCTAATTTATTCACCTCTCAACTGATTTAAATATTATATTGGAATCAGTAATCAAAGTGACAAGCCAGAAAACCGACTTGCTAAGTTTGCGCTAACTAGATAATGGTGACGGACAGCCATATAAGCCGCCGCCACCATCTCTTATTGGCCTTTTACAGCCAAAATGATATAGGCCGAGTCAAGGAAGTCGCTGTGGGAAGTAAATAAATTATTTTATCCCCGCGGCTCCTTTGCCCGTTTGCATGGGCGTCTCACCCTATATCATCCTGGCAACAAAAAAGCGATCAAGCCATTCTTCTCATAAAAATATAGGAAAAGAATAGTCTAATCGCTTTTAGCACCCGACTAAAAATTATAATCGGGGACTCTCTCCCTATATTGTTTAATCTCAGTCCTCTAAACCTTGATTAAACCTTTAAGTTTCAATGACCATTTTGGCCTCTTATTTCAACTTGTAGCCAGTATAGCACAGTTTAGCCTTTTTGTCAAGACCCCATCCCTATATTTTGTCTTATTTTAGCCAATTTATATACAAAAAATACCCATTTTGGGCATTTCTTATTCGTAATTCCTAATTCTTAATTCGTAATTGATTTATTTTGGCGGATCCCAACCACCCTTACTCCAAGGATTACATCTCATAATACGCCAAAAAGCCTTAATACCGCCTTTCCAAAAGCCAAAGCTCTCTATGGCTCCAATTGCATACTCCGAACACGTGGGCCTGAACCTGCAAAATCCATGCGGATATAAGTATTTAAAAAACCCATGATCAAACGACAGGGTTTTTTGATAAATACGAATTAAATATATAGTCCATTTTCTTGCAAAAATTGTTGTAATTTTAGGCATAAATATAAATCACAAAAATATAAAAGCATTAAAATATAGAAACAATAATACCTTACAGTTTCATCAAACCGATTTTGTTTAATGCCCAGAGCAAATCTTTTTCAATTTCCGCATATTCCAGTTCCGTCGCTCCCGGTTTTGCCATTATAGAAATATCAAAACCCGGTTTTATTTTGTCTAAATTTAGCCCAATAACTTCTCTCATTCTTCTTTTTAAGGTATTTCGGCGAGTTGAAAGCTTACTAACCTTTGTGCCAACAACAAAACCCACCCTGGTTTTTGATGAATTATTCTCCATAAACTTAATATTTATAAATTTTGTACCAAAAAATCGTCCTTTTTTGAACAGGAGATCAAAATCTTGGGTTTTTCTTAATCGGCTCTCTTTTGGAAGCATATTATTTTGCACTAAGGCGCACCCTCAGTATAAAACAAAAAAGAGTCTTCTTACAAGGACTCTTTTTTACTTTCAGCCTATTTTTTAGGAGTAATGCGTTTTCTTCCCTTGGCTCTTCGGCTTTTTAAGACTTTTCGTCCGCCTTTTGTCCTCATGCGCACTCTAAAACCATGGGTTTTTGCCCTTTTTCTCTTTTTTGGCTGGTACGTTCTTTTAGGCATAAAATCAATTACGAATTATGTTTATCAATTACGAATCCATTATAGCATAATTACTAAATTTGTAAATAGTACTCATCAAACCCGGAAATTCATCCCTTAATCCACCTTACTTATCCCCAATTTTATACACTTATCCACAGCTTTTGCACTTTTTCCACAGTTTTGCCAAGTTATTAACAGTTTGATATGATTCTAGTAAAGATTTACATCATTTTTAAAAATATTATTCTATGAGTAATGAAGAGCTTTGGCAAGCAGCTCTGGGTGAGCTGGAATTATCATTATCAAAGGCGAATTTTACCACATGGTTTAAGAATACATCCGTTTCCTCTTATGAAAACAGCACGGTTATAATAAGCGTGCCTAACAATTTTACAAAAACATGGTTAGAACAAAAATATAATGAAGAAATTAAGAGAACTTTACGAAAATTAATAAACCAACCGACGGTGGACATTATATATAAGGTAGAACCTAAATACATGTTCAACACTAATATCATTATCAATAAAGAAGTTGTTGAACCGCCAATCTCTTTTCAAAATCAACCTCAGCCCACAGAACAAAGGGAAGATCTAACAAGACACGGCCTTATTCCAAAATATGTTTTTGACACCTTTATTGTTGGCAAAGGCAATGAATTGGCTCATGCCGCTTGCCAAGCATCAGCCGCAAGACCGGGCAGAGCCTACAATCCGCTCTATTTATATGGCGGCGTTGGTTTGGGCAAAACACATCTTCTGCATGCCGTAGGCCACGAACTCGTAAAAAACAATCCTGAAACAAAAATTATTTACGTAACTTGCGAAAAGTTTACCAATGACTATATTCACTCAGTCAGATACAAAAGAATGGATGAATTTAGAAACAAATATCGCGCCGCCGACCTGCTTTTAGTTGACGACATCCAATTTATAACCGGAAAAGAGGGGACACAAGAAGAATTTTTTCACACCTTTAACGCTCTTCACCAATCAAACAAACAAATTATTATAACCGCCGACAGACCCCCCAAGGGCATACCGGATCTGGAACAACGCTTGCTCTCAAGATTTGAATGGGGAATGACAGCTGATTTGTCCGCTCCAGACCTTGAAACCAGAATTGCAATTCTTGAGGCTAAATGCCAAGAAAAAAAATATAACCTGGATAAACGTATTTTGCAGTATATTGCTCTAAATATACAGAACAATGTCAGGGAATTAGAGGGTGTTTTAACAAAAATAATAGCCTTTCACCAACTCAGGAATACTCTACCGTCTTTTGAAACAATAAAAAACATTGTTTCCGGGTTCGCCCCAACTAGAACGAAAAAAAATATCACCACAAAACACTTAATAGACGCTATTTGTGAATTTTACAGCCTTGAACTTGATGATTTAATGGGAAAAACCCGAGAAAAGCGTATTGCCATGCCACGACAAGTCTTAATGTATCTTATGAGGGTTGAATTAAAACAGTCGTTTCCATCAATTGGAAAAGAGTTGGGCGGCCGAGACCACACAACCGTAATGCACGCGCACAACAAAATAGAGAAAGAATCAGAAAACAATATTCAGTTAAAACAAGAATTGGAAACAATAAAACAGAACATATACAATTCCACAATCTCCGGATAACTGTTGATAACATGTTGATTAGTTATGGATAAGAATGATAGTTATAAACAACAAACACACAGGGCGAAAATTATAAAAAATATTTCATCCACATAATAAAAAAGTTTGTCCAAAGTTAAAAACATATTATAAACAGGGGGAGGTTAAATAATTCATTTATTTTAACCTCTTTTTTGTAGGATATCCACCATATCCACAGCGTTATATACTATCTACTGTTTTTATAAACTAATTATACTAATACATATATGAAATTTATTTGCACTCAAGAAAATCTACATCAAGGACTTTCCATAGCAAGCCACATGAATACAAAAAACATCAACCTGCCAATACTTAATAATGTATTAATGAAAGTTGAAGACAATACATTAAAGCTTGTATCAACAAATTTGGAAATCGCGCTGATAACAAAAATTCGTGGCAAGGCTGACGAAGACGGTGAATACACGATTCCAGCAAAACTCTTGTCTGACTATGTTTCTCTTTTGCCAAAAGAAACAATAACTCTTTCCTTGGAAGACGATTTTTTGCATATAACTTGTGGACACCATAAAACAAAAATAAAAGGAATTCCAACAGAGGATTTTCCGATTATTCCGCAAATAGAAAAGAAAAGCACGTTTTATATTGATGGTCCCATATTAAAAAAAGCTCTTTCACAGGTTTCTTTTGCGGTTTTACCAAACGAGTCTCGTCCGGAAATATCCGGAGTTTATATGAGTTTTAATTCCGAAGACGATGTGGTGGCGATAGTGGCTACAGATGGAGTCCGTTTGACTGAAAAAAAGATAAAGATAGATCCCAAATCAACAAAAGACAAATTGTCAGTGATAGTTCCACTTCGCACTATTTGGGAGTTGACAAATATTCTTTCCAATATTACTGGTGAAAGCGAGACCTTGGAAATTTCTTTGGATGAAGGACAAATTTACTTCAAATATAATAATACCGAGCTTACTTCGCGTTTGGTTGAGGGAATGTTTCCGGATTATACACAGATTATCCCCAAAGAATATAATACCGAGGTTGTGGTGCCGGTAAAAGAGTTTTTAGTTGGCACAAAAAGTGCTAGCCTTTTCTCCAGGTCAGGATTGAACGATGTGAAATTGAATTTCATTCCATCTGAAGGATTTGTTGAGGTTTATTCCACAGATAATCATACCGGTGAGCAAAAAACAAGAATTCCTGGTGAAATAAAAGGTTTAGCTAATAAAATTGTTTTGAATCACAAGTATCTCGTAGATGGACTTTCCAATTTGGCCAGCGACAAGCTAGTGATTAAGATAATAGATGAAAACAGCCCATGTGTTTTGCGTCCGGCAGATAATGATGATTATTTATATATTGTAATGCCAATAAAACAATAAAACACAAAAGCATAAAAACATAGAAACAAAATAAAATGCGGAAAACTCTCCGCATTTTTTGATTGAAAATTTATTGGTTTTGGTATATTGTTAATATTGACCCAGCACATAGTTTTTATCCGCCGAAGGCGGTTTTTGCAGATAAATATTTTTTTTAAAGCGTAAAAATAGAAACTATGTGCTGGGTTGACTTTTAGTGAGTCTTGTATTAATCTAATAAGCTAATGAAGCCAAAAAATTAGTTAGCTATCTTATATGTCTTTTGCAAAAAGATTCTATTCTCCAAAAAAATGGCAGAACGACAATCCTGTTTTTAAAAACAATGGGAACGGTGAAAATGATTATGAAAAAATAAATCGTAAGAACAGGAAAAATAAAAAAATAAAAAAAATACTGGGAACGGTTTTTTTAACTTGTTTGCTTTTATTTTTTGTCGGCGGAACTGTTGGCGCGGGATATTATGCTTGGCTGATGAAACACTTGCCTAGCCCGGACAGGATTATTGAGCGCCAAGTTGAACAGACAACAAAGATATATGATCGCGAAGGAAAAGAGGTTTTGTATGAAATTCATGGAGATGAAAACAGAACAATTCTTGAGTTGAAGGATATTTCGCCCTATGTTGTTAATGCAACTATTTCCGCCGAGGATAGAAATTTTTATAAACACCACGGTTTTGATCTAAAGGGCATTGTTCGCTCGTTTTTATTAAATATTTTTAAAGGAACTCGGGTTGGTGGTTCTTCCATAACTCAACAGTTTGTAAAAAAAGCTGTTCTTTCCGAAGAAAAAACTTACACCAGAAAAATAAAAGAGTTATTGATTGCCATTCAATTGGAAAATAAGTTTTCTAAAGATGAAATTTTGAAAATGTATTTAAATGAAATACCTTATGGTTCGGTCACTTATGGAATTGAATCGGCTTCAAGAAAATTTTTTGGAAAAGATGCGAAAGATTTAACGATTTCAGAATCAGCTCTGTTGGCGTCTTTGCCAAACGCGCCATCGTATTATTCTCCATACGGTGATCATCGCGATGCTCTTATTGAGAGGTATAAATATGTACTGGATGGAATGGTAGAACAGGGTTATATCACAAAAGAGCAGGGTGAAGCGGCAAAACAAGAAGATGTTTTGTCAAAAATTAAAGACGACAAGGTTTCAATCACGGCGCCTCATTTTGTGTTTTATGTTAAGAGTGTATTAAGTGATATGTTTGGTGAGCGGATGGTGGAAGAAGGCGGACTGAAGGTTACCACAACTTTGGATTTGGAGCGCCAGAAAGCAGCAGAGCAAGCTCTTGATGACAATAGAAACAAAGTTAATTCTTATGGCGGTACCAACGCCGCGCTTGTGGCTATTGATCCAAAGACCGGTGAAATAGTTTCTATGGTTGGATCGTTTGATTATGATGATAAAACAATTGATGGAAACGTAAATGTTGTTTTGCGTCCGCGCCAACCAGGGTCGTCTTTTAAACCAATAGTTTATGCAACTGGGCTTTCACGCGGCTATACGCCAAATACGATTTTATATGATGTAACCACAACCTTTCCAACAACAGCAGAAGCTGGTGGCTACACGCCTCATAATTATGACTTAAGGGAACATGGTCCGGTAACAATGAAAAAAGCATTGGCTGGTTCATTGAATATTCCAGCTGTCAAAATGCTTTATTTGGCCGGAATAAATAATGTTTTAGATATGGCGGATAACTTGGGTTATACAACCTTAAAAGATAGATCGCGATATGGATTGTCTTTGGTGTTGGGCGGCGGAGAAGTGAAGTTATTGGAACATGCTGCCGCCTTTACGACTTTTGCCAATGAGGGCATGCTTGCTAAAACTACGCCAATATTAAAAGTGGAAGATCCTAATGGCCGCGTGCTTTATGAAGCAAAACCGGAACTGAAAAATGTCTTGGATCCAGAAGTTGCCCGGCAGATGAATGGCATACTGTCTGATAATAGCGCGCGTGAATATATTTTCGGCGCCAGTAATTATTTGAACTTGGGTTTCCCGGCCGGAGTCAAAACCGGAACCACAAACGATTATAAAGACGCTTGGACAATCGGTTATACACCAGAGCTTGTTACCGGTGTATGGGTTGGCAAAAACGATAATAAGGAAATGAAACGCGGCGCAGACGGATCGGTTGTTGCCGCTCCAATTTGGAACCAGTTTATGAAAGCGGCTGTCCATGATAAAACCTTGACATTTACCGCGGCAAAACCGGTCATCACCGGCAAGCCGGTATTGGATGGTGAAGAGATGCCTGGATCAACGGTAAAGATTGATAAAGCTTCTGGCAAATTGGCAACAGAATTTACCCCCGCGAGTTATATTGTTGAAGAAAAAACATTCAAAGAAGTTCATGATATTTTATATTATGTTGATAAGGACAATCCGCAGGGGCCGATTCCACAAGATCCGTCACAAGATCCATACTTTGAAGCATGTGAGTCCGCAGTCAGGTCTTGGGCTGAAAGAAGCGGAATAGTCAATCAGCTCCCACCAACCGGCTATGATGATGTGCATATCCCGGCCAATAAACCGCAAGTCGCAATCCTGTCACCGCAAAATAATTCCTCGGTTGATAGAAATTTTTCCGTAACAGTGAGAGTTTCCGCGCCTCGCGGCGTGTCACGTGTTGAATATTATATTGATGACAAGTTTGTTTCCACGTCAAATTATAGTCCTTTTAATGGATCCATAATGATTCCAGGTGATATCAGCAAGGGTTTTCATTCATTAAAAGCCATTGCTTATGATGATGTTGATAATAGTAGCTCGCATGAGATTTTTATTAATCTGACATCCGGTCAAGCTTCGTCCGATTTTTCTTGGATTTCACCGCAAGGCAATTCCGTGATATCGTCATTTCCAATAAATATAACTTTTAATGCGTCGGCGACAAACGTTTCTATTTGGTATAAAAAAGTTGGCGCTTCTGATTATTTTAAAATTGGAGAAGCCGCGAATCCCAATGGATATGCTTCGGTTGCTTGGTCCGGAAGTGGAATTGAAAAAGGAACTTATGAATTAAAAGCTGTTATTCAAGATACAAGTGGAACAAAAGAAAAAAACATAAATGTGGCAGTGCAATAATTAGAAAATAGAAAGTAGAAGTATGGATAAAGATCTATTATTGTTGTTAAGCGGAAATTTTTATTACAAGCCGGTTGAATTACGAAAAATTCTCTCGGGTTTTCAAGATTTAAAAGAAGTGATGACGGCGCCGAAAGACGCCTTTTTGAATTTAGGAGTTGGCGGAAAAGCGCTGGATAACTTTTTGGAGAACCGCGCGGCAACGCCGTTGCACACCTTAGCCGATGATATTAAAATTATTACCATTCTTGATGCCAATTATCCCGCGGCTTTAAAAAATGCTTATGACCCTCCACCGATACTTTTTTATAGAGGTGATTTGTCTTGTCTTTCAGTTTCTAGGTTGCCCAGTTTGGCGGTGATTGGTTCGCGCAAGATGAGTGAGTATGGAAAACGCGCTTGTGAACTATTTGTTAATGGCTTATGTAAAAATTTTATTATAGTTAGCGGTTTGGCTTTTGGGGTGGATGGATTATCGCATGAAATTACGGTGAAAAATAAACAAAAAACAATCGCGGTTTTGGGTTCAGGAATTGATGAACCAAGTATTTACCCAAAATCAAATATCAGTTTAGCAAGAAAAATTTTAGATTGCGGCGGGCTTCTGCTCTCAGAGGTTCCGCCTGGAATCGGCCCGCAAAAATTTCACTTTCCAATGAGAAACAGAATAATATCCGGAATCTCGCGCGGGATTTTGATTATTGAAGGTGGAAAAAAATCCGGCACTTTGATTACAGCCAAACTGGGGTTGGATTTAGGTACAGATATTTTTGCCGTGCCTGGCAATATTTTTTCGCCAAACTCGGAAGGCGTTAATTTTTTAATAAAATGCGGCGCGCATCCGGTAACCGAATCGCGGGATATTTTAGAATTTTATGGAATGGAAGGCCAAGAAGAAAAAAACGCGTATGTTCCGAAAACAGAAAAAGAAAAAATAATTTTAGAAATTTTATCAGCCTCGGAAAAACATATCAATGATTTGGCGGAGGAAACGGGTATTGGGATTATGGATTTAATGGATGTGCTTACGGATTTGGAAATATCCGGCGCAATTAAAAACATCGGCGGCCAGAGATTTATAAGGATATAAAGATATAATAGAAAACCCATAGCTGAGTTGCTATGGGTTAATGGGTGTGATTGTGATGGGCTAGTTGGGTAGGACTTTTATTTCTTCGTCAATTATGTTTAGGTAGTTTTCCGCCATCAGTGGCTTGGGGGCATTGCCGATCCTTTCCCCAAAAGGATCTCTTTCCCACCGCACCAACCGTTCGCCTTTGTTATCAAATAAAGGCATTCGGGCATCGGCATTCATGGATACGCAAAACTGTCCTTCAACCTCTGCGTTGTTCTTGTAAAACGGGTTTATGTATACCCGGATGCGCCATAGCGCTCGCGTGCACATTGTGCCCAGTTCTCTAAAAATTTCTTTTTTTTGATTAACAAACTCTTTGTATAGCTCCTTTTCAACCACATCTTCATTGCGTTTAAAAATAAAGCGTACAAGATGATAAGTTTTTTTATGTCTCTGGTCAACCGATGGTTGATAGAAAGCTTCAACGAGATCATAACCGTTCTTAGTGAGGTTTTTTAAGATATACTTTAGTGAGGTTTTTTCGGTAGGTCTTACGATCTGTACTCCCGTTTTCGGCCCGCGCACAGCGCGGTTCTGCACTTGATCGTATCCAAGATTTTTTAGAACATTTGGTACGATACTGTGATTTGAAAAACAAAATTGTAAGATAATAATTTTTACTTCCGGCCAAGTA
>Ga0265297_10009469_pt1 | contig 12548 bp, 28 predicted proteins | sample Munlanlwell13791_FD_192502 | JGI IMG/M metagenome (GOLD analysis project Ga0265297, IMG submission 192502) | Leachate microbial communities from a municipal landfill in Southern Ontario, Canada - Leachate well 137-91 | ecosystem: Engineered > Solid waste > Landfill > Unclassified | place...
CCAAATCCAAACAGAAAACAAGAAAGTAACCATAATTGCTCGGGACCACCATGTGTGAGTGTCGTACAGTTGATAGGAAAGAGCACCCAAAGCGAAGGCGACATAGTGCGACCAAATGAACTTCATATCTTGAAAATATCGTGGATTTTTCATACTACTAATATAGCACATACTGATAGTAAGTCAAGGCAGTACGAATAATTTTCAGGTGACTCCAGGCGCTGGCGGAGGAGAAGGAAAGGGTTCACTCTAAGAAAAAATGTTTAGAGTGATTTATTCTTCCCTGGTCCAGGAGCGTGGGTTAGGAGGCATTCAGCGCGTCGGAGCAAAAAAAGAAGCCCCCCAACTATCTCTAGTCGGGGGGCTTCCAGGCAGTCGGGACGGGATTAGCCGTTCGTCGCGGCGGGAGCCGGGTCAACCGCTGCCGGGGTTTCCTCCAGTTCGGCCAGCTTCTTCTGCAACTCGGCCTTCAGAGCCGCCTTTGCGCTCTCGACACCCTTGGTCGCGGCTTCGATGATCGCCTTCACCTTGGCCGGATCAACGTTCTGCCACGTATTCGGGTTGGAGAGAGCTGCGCCCTCAATCAGGTTCTTCACGCGGTTCGCGGCCATCTGGTCCTTCTCAGCCTGAGTCATCGTCACACCCGGCTTGCGACCGCGCCGGGCGGGGGCGGTGGCGGGGGCGGTGGTCCCAGCGTTCTGCGACCCCGTGTCCTGCGACCCCGTGTCGTTCGTGCCCTTCGTGCCCTTCGTGCTCTTCGTGTCCTTGCTCATTTTCTCGATCTCCTTTCTTTTCCTTGCTTCTCTTAGCGGACCACTCGGTCCACTTTCTTATCATACACCTAATATAGCACTTCCCCTTACAATGTCAAGCGATGTCGGAACTTTTTTCGATTTTCTTCGGTTCGATTCCATGGACTAAGCAACCAGCCTCGGGATTGGTGGCCGCGAGGGAACAAGCATAGCAACTGTTGTTTCCCGGTCCATGTCCGCGTCCATCTGAGAACCCGTGTTTCTTCTGAAAACCCCAATGTTCTCCGCGTTGATGAAGTGCAGCGAATTTCTGCAAATCCGTATCGCGGTAGAGGCAGCTTTGGGTTTGGTTGGCGTTCGGCATGTGGTGTTCCTTTACTCTACTCATAAGGTAGTACGTCAAACGGAAATGTCAAGAGCTACCGATCAAAATACCTTTGGGAAATGCTGGCACGGAGGATCGAAGAACCAGGATGCTCCTACACGGCAAAGAAGGAATTACTCTAAGAATTTTTTCTTAGAGTGAGTCCTTTTTCCTGCAACTGGGGACGTCTGGGCGTACGTGGGTACGGGATACAGTGGATAGGGTAAAAAAAAGAAGCCCCGACCAGTTACCTGTCGGGGCCGTAGACCATATGGGATGATTGAACCGGTCAGACCATGACCGGGTTTGCACCTTTCTTCGCGATACGCAAGGTTTCGCGAAATGCCATCTCGTATTGGGAACCATGTTGAGGACATTCCCTCCTGTTCAGTTTCGCGGCCTCACGACGTTCCTGGCGACTCATTTCTCTGTCCTCCATTTGATTTCCTTAGACTACCCTAGTATAGCACCTCGACCGTATTTGTCAAGGTGTTATTACTCATTTCTCACTATCACCGTAAGCAGGAAAACGAAAAGAGTCTTCTTCAGCAGCCACAAAATACTGGCGATGATGTACAAACTCCAGTGCAGTTCAAGGCCGTAGATCAACATGAAGGCAATGAGAAGAGTCATGTTAGCACCCTTTCAACATTAGATGGAGCATGTGCGTGTCTTCCGGTGCGGATTTCTTTTTCAGGGACGTTGATTCTCCAAAACAGGATGCTCGTTCATCCTGAATGGAAACAAACCCGGCAGAAATCACGTTGTCCGCTGGATTATTTTCCATGTTAGGTGGAGCAAGTCTCCGTGCCATGAAATCGTGTTTTAGGCACTCGGGGAATATCACGATCATATCGGGAATCCCCCCGACATTATCAAAATGGATGTACTTCATCTTCATTGCGTGAGACTCCTACCAGCAGCACCAGAAATCGAAGTTGTTCCAGTAGAGGACCGTTCTCGGGATCGTTTGCATGTGTGTTCCCTTTTCTACTACTAATATAGCACAACCTGCATGATTGTCAAGGTGTTGGAAAAGAAAAAGCGTTCATGCTCGCGGGCATTCAGTGGGTGACGTCAAAGCTGATCCGTATCCTCTTTATGGTTGCAATTACGCCGAATTTGTTCGACCATTCGGCTAACAACCATCAAACGGTTTTCCAATTCGGCTTTTTCGGTCTGAAGTTTTTCGAGGTCTTCTTTCATATCATCACTCCATGATCCAAGCCGCATCCCCGGTCACTTCCAGTTCAACATCAGGAACGAACAACTCAGGATGTTCGCTCATCAACATCTTTTTGAGAAAATCGTACCCGATGTATCCACCACAGGAAGCGACAATCTCCCCATGTTCGTGATTGCACGCGTAACACTTTGCTATTTTCTCAATGGAGTAGCAGTAACACTGCCCGTTGACCCAATGGTTGTATTCCTCAAGGAAATTGCGGGCGTCCTGTTGTCTGTCAGCGTAGTTCTTGGCACCCATATCCTTGGGGGAATGTTCCCACACCAAAATCCCGGCAACCGCTGTCGTATCCCACCGGCATTGCGTTCCTTCCCCATTCAAGGAATATGCAATGCCACTGTGTTCGTAACAGGAAACGAAAAATGCCGTGCCAACTTCCAATTTCCTGCGAATCCCGATTTTCAGTTCTCCCCTTTCATCAAGAATAAAACTACGATAATCCCGATAGTTGATGTGCCTGGAGTTGAACGAGTACAACTTCCAGCTTCCATCATTCTCACACGGTGATTCAACGTCAGGGTCATGGTCGATTCGGAGAGTGAACTTTGCCATCAGAGTGCTCCCTTACTATGCTAACAATATAGCACTTCAACCTAAAGAAGTCAAGATGTCCATTAAACTTTTATCGAGCCACGCGCTTGCTGTAGAACAACGCAATCCCATTTTCTACCCACATCTCAGCACCTTTCTCTTTCCCCTTATCCCCACGCAAATGAAGGTGCCTGCGATACGCATTCATCCAACGAATCTGAAGCAGAAGGTATTCTCTCATGGTAGGTTCCTCGCTTTACCTATAAGATAGCACTTCAAGATGGACAAGTCAAGCAAGAAACGATAATATACCCGAACAGAGATGCTCGGAGGTGCTCAATGATGGAGAAGAAAGAGGTTCACTCTAAGAAAAAATGTTTAGAGTGAATCTCTTTCTGAGAGAGGAGCACCGGCTCCTCCCTGGTCTGGGCCAATCGGAAAGGGAACGAAAAGAGAAGACCCCGCAGGGAATCTGCGGGGTCTCCAGGTTGGTCGCGGTGCAGGGTCAAAGTTGGAGCGGTCAGGCGGTGGCGGTCTCGCCCTTCAGCGAGGCGAGCTTGGCCTCCAACGCCGCGATCTGCTCTGCCTTCGCGCTCTCACCGACCTGCGCGATTGCCGCCACGATCTTCTCGGCGCGATCAGGGTCCACCTTGGACCAGAAATCCGGCTTCAGAGCGCTGGCGCTGTGGTTCAGAGTGTTCAGGGTGATACCCCGTGCCTTCCGACCCTCTGCCATCGCGGCCTTGTCCTCAGCACTCATCGTTCCCGGCTTCCGACCCCTGCGACCCTCGTTCTTGCGACTGTTCTTCATCTTCGTTCCTCCTTTCGTTTTCTCTTTTCGTTCGGTGGTCACTCGACTCACCTTCTTTACTTTACACTTACTATAGCACTTACCTTGAGAATGTCAAGTTGGTCTTGAACTTTCTTTTACGAAAACCGCCACCAGTTGACCTTCATCGCCGCAGTCCTGGCAAATGGGAGTTCTCACTTCGGCAATGTCCTCAAAGCAATGTCCTCAAAGGTTGAGGTTTGAACATGACCATGTTTTTCTTGGAGTTTCTGAATTGCTTCCGTGTTCTTCATTTTCTACTCCTCTTTAAGGTATACTCTGTTATTGCGACTGTAATCGCGAATAGACTTATGCCTACGAGTTCCAGTATTGAAAGGAATTAAAGCCCGAGGTTTCCAATTTCTATTTTTCCCTTTCTTCTTCATAGGTATAGTATACACCTGACTTTCTATCTTTACAAGCTACCTTATGATTTTTTTTTGTACGAAGGGGTCAGCCCGGAGAATCTTCAGGGTAAAAGAGAAGGAATCACTCTAAGAAAAAATTGTTAGAGTGAATCCTTTTCTTTCACGAGGGCACTGGGAGCGGATGATCAGGCGGGCGGGTATAGCGTATAGGCATTCAGTGGGTAGTATATAATATAAGGTAAAGACTGGTTATTCTAAGCTTTCAAATATGAAGACAAAAAGAGAGACCCCCCGGTGCCTCAGCAGCTTGGTTATTAACCGGGAGGTCTCTCAAAACAAAACCTCATTTTAAATAGGAATGATGTATTAGTGCTACTCCGTTTTACCCTGCGCGTTGCGCATACTCACCTCCTTCTAGCTGAATCCGATTTATACAGCCATTTCTAGGTCTTTAACCGATTTACGTTTTAGCGGCACTCACGGGCCGCAATCTGAAGCCGTCAACTTGGACGCTTCAGCCGTTAACATCTTCTACCAGCTTTTGGTGAAAATTCCTGAATCAATCACGTCCCAGTTGATCCCGATGTTGGCATCCTGCCTATGATGAATGTCCTCCAGAATTTCTTCAGCTTCATTTTCCGTGATCGGGGTGTGAAGCTCTTTCGCTCTATCAAGGACGTCCTGTACCGTCCAAACAGCTACAGCAATCACGTCGTTGGGTTTGTGATGCTGTTTCAGTTTTTGGATGATTGACTGACGAGTTGGCATTGTTGCTCCTCCAAGAAAAGTTCAAACTGATGAACGAAATTTCCCTCATCTCTCAATAAGATATTTTGGGATAGACAGAGTTCGTTGACGCGAGCAAACACATCTTCGCTTTTGATCTTTCCTTCCCAGTATTCCTGAAAAGCATTTCGGATAGCTTTTCGTAGATGGGTGGGATATGGAGGATAAAAATTCAAGAGTAGATGTTCTGCTAAGATTTGATCTCTTGTGATCATCTTGCGCCTCACACACGTAAGCGACAGCGAGTAAGCTCATGCATTCAGTGGATAGGCAAACCCACGAAGCTTATCCTCAAATCCCCTAAACACTTTGATTCTTTCATCGGTCCAACCAAGATCGCAACCAAGAACATACTCGTTTCGATATCCCGCAATGAGTCCTCCAACTTTATGGATATTAGCTCCAGTGGCTACAAGAGAAGCTCGTGAAATCAAATTCTCATCAAGAAGTGGAATTGATGAATTCATCGAAACTCCCACCACTCGTCTTCCTTTGCCTCGAAATACTGTGAGATCAGATCGTCACGATTCTCTGGTTTGGGTTTATTCTTGTGGACGTCTGAACCATGACCAAGGTGAGCGAGAATGATCTTCATATGTGCGCCCTCATTCAGTGAATGACTTAAATGTGACGGGTATCTTCGTAAAGGTCGGGATGTTTTTCCTTGGCCGCGTAAAGACCAATCTCCAAAAAAGAAATGATGTCCCGAGCTATGGGTGTGTCATGAGCTACCAACGCCTTCTTCAACTCCCTCACCTTTTCAATACTCAAACAATTGAAGGTCACCTGATAAGCTTCCCCACCTGTGTCCGTTTCCTGCCCTTGATCACACATGGAACCATTGGAAGAGACCTTCGTTGTATGCTACTAACATAGCACTCCAAGCGTGCCGTGTCAAGCTCACTCGCCGCTTTTCTCCGTCATCTGGTCTCGGACAATCCCAACAAGAAGATCGATCAAGTACCATTCGGTTGCGCCCGGAGTAAGATCATAAATCTCATGAGAGATATCACGATCTGACATTCCATGAGCAATCAAATCCGCAATCGTTTCCCGAAGCTTGTCACGTTTTTCTTTCGACATGTTCTGTTTCCTTTTTCTTTCCATCCAGTAGATCAAAAATGATGCTGACCAAAGCAAGAGAAGTTTCACGAGATGGAGGGTGAAGAGCGCTGATATCCCCTTCCGTCTCCCTATCACCACAACCAGAAGGATGATAAGCGTCAAGAATTCTCTTCAGAGCTTTTTTCTTTTCCTGCAATTGCTGTTCTGTCATATCCATTACTCCTGAGAGATTTTATTCTTGCTGACCAAATCAGAAAAAAGGAATGAAACCTTCAGCGTCCCACCGTTCAGTTTCCATGACAACAGACACCACGGCACCTTCGAAATCCTCATCAATCTCCTGATCGGTAGGAAAATTGTCGCAGCATACACCATTATACCAAGACTCTTTTTCAAGTCTGGCTTTCGCGGTATCGAAAACTCTTTGCTGCTTTGGTGTGAAGTTACTCATTTCACGGCTCTCCCAAACCCAATGTTCCCATTCCTCATCAAAGGGCCGCAATGGAAATCGTGTAACAACACCAAATCACGATCTCCTGAATCGTGATTCAAAAGCTCCCGTCTGTGAAAATCACTATCACCTTTCTGCATTTCTATGAGAACGTTGTGGTAGTTAACACACAACTCCTCAAGAAAAGCAACCCGACGCTTCAAATCGTCAAACTCTTTTTTCTCTTCAGGAGTCATGATCGTTTCCCTTTATGACTTGAAAGGACTCAACTGCTTGATGATGATGCTGAGAATCGAAACTAGAACGGAAAGACCAATGCAGTTCAAGAACGGAATCTCCTGATAAACAGTTGGCAAGAAATAGAAATACATCTTGCCAAGACCAGTAAAGGTCCAGAAAAACCAGAAAGGAATAGCAAGAGCAACGAAAATGATAACTGTTACTCCACAAGCGATCATAATCATCTTCATGATTCCCATTTTCTTTTACTCCTCTTTCTTAAAGTTTCTATCGAATTCTTCCCTTTCCACTCTTTCTTCTTCCCTCATATCCTTGAAAGATTCTTCCCACCAATCCTCCGCCTCGTCCCCCTCAAGCTCTTCTTCAGCACGACAAGCCCACCGATCCTCCTCTTCCCTCTGATGCTTGTCCGCTGCTGCTTTGGCGATAAGTTGGTGTTTATCCATGAGCATCCCGTGATCTTTGTAACACGAGAATCTTCCAATCTCTCCGCAAACTTTGCATTCAGGACAAACGCAATCGTCTACGTTGTTACCGCAAACTTCACAGAATTCAGGATTGTCCGGTGGTCCTGAACAACCCGGAGGATAACTCCAACCAAAAATGCTTCTGCTCAATTCTGAGAAGAAATGTTGATAAAAGACTCTTCCCTCCATTCTTCGCTCACTTCTCCTAATTTCCATCCACCATCAGAAACAACTACCCTCCCATGTTTCGGAGAAGTAAAAAGAACAACAAGATTCCTTCCCAGGTCCACTATTTTCCCAAGATAAGGATATTCGTTCATGGTAGCTCCCTGTATCCAAAAACAAGGTAAGAAATCCCACTCGACAAATTGCATCCAGCCATGATGTGATCAATCACAATCTTCTTCCCGAAAAATTCGGAAAGATAAACCTCATACCATCTGCAAGTGTGAAGATCGGCACCACTCGCATTAGCCTTGGCTGCTGCCTGTTGAGATTTCTTGTAGTCCGCTTGCCAAATCCTGTCGGAATAAACGTAATGAAGACACTGACTCTTACTCCCAAAGATCGTTTGCGGATGCTTGAACTCCTCCTCAGTATAATGAGGATTGTCATGCAACCTCTCGTTCTTATTCCTAGTTCCCAAAACACCTGAATCAAAAGTCTTTTTCATTTCCCCAGGAAATCTTAGCCAACTTTTGGAGTATAGTTCTTTGTAGTTCAAATCGTAAACCGAATCTTCGTAAGAATCTTTGTTTGTTTTCATTTTCTTTAGAACTCCGATACCAGAACAGGATGAAACTCATCGAGGATGTCTACGTAATCCCCAGTGGTCACGAGATCGGTGACAGGATACATCTCCGTTTGTTCGTCAGTCAGTAGGTCCAACATCTCTTTGAGCGTTCGGTAAGTCATGCTTTCCCTACTTGTAGAAAACACAGTCCACTGGAGGTTTCTTGAAGAAACTCGAAAGATTTTCCTCTAAACAACGAATCGAACAGAAAGTCCCCTTGATCCTAGCAACTCCATTGCGGAATTTTACCTTAACCCATTGATCAGGAAGCTTCCCGTCCATGCACTCTACCTTTTCCCCACACCCTGAACAAACCCAAGTGTATACTCTCACGAGAAGTCTCCTTAACTATACCTACAATATAGCACACTAAGCTTACTATGTCAAGTGATCGTGCGTAAAAAAGAAGAGAGCCGAGTTGCGCGTCCACAACCCGGCCCTCCGTAGCTTGGCGTAGACTGACTTCAAGGTTCCATCTCTCTATCAGTCCAGGAAGCCTTTCCCATCCCGTTTCTTTTTTTATTGATCCTTTCAGCACACGGAACAGATGCTTACTTAGACCATCTCACTTGCTTAGATTGCCCGTATCTCCCGAAGAGTAAAGTGAGACTGAACCTCACAACGAGAGTTGGAACTACGGGACTTAGCCTTTCTTTTTCTGCCACTTTTCTTTTTTCTGCCACTATGCTTTTGCTTTTTTCGATCACTCACTCTTTTTGCTTTTTTCTGTCTTGCCCTAAGAGTCTGGTTGTGGGAGATGCTATCTCCTGAGTTCCTGATTTCGCGATTTCGCAGCATTGGTGGCCTAACCAACACTCCACCACTAATCAGAACGTAGGTTATGTTTCAAACCTTTCATCTTTAATTTTGCCTCACCTTTTTTTCACGCAAAGGTAAAACGGATTACTCAATTTAGTCCTACAACCTATACCAGATTGACTGATAACTTCATCCATGTCTTGGATGGTGTTTTGTTAAACTAATAGGTCGAGAACTCCAATCGCATTACTGCAATTGGCCGCTTATTGGGATTTCTCCCTACTCGCGGTCTTGATGCGTCTGAGGTCTCAGTAGCTATACTCTGAGAATCTTTTAGACGCTAGTGGGTTAACTACCTACCGCACAACCAGTTTGTCAAAGAGCAAATCGAGAGAATGTTGGGCGCTGGGAGCTTAGTGCTCTCTATTGCAATTTCTGTTCGCTCGTCGCTACTAAGTTTGCGCTTCGCTTACCAGTCTTACCTAGCACTTAGACCCAAAAAATCACATTCACTTCTTCATCGAACCAGGCTTGTGATACATCCCATCGTACTTCGACTTCGGAAGCATGTTCTTCTCGTAATCCGAAATCCGACCCGCCAACCGCTTCATCCTTACTTTCTGTTTCATCTTTCTTCTCCTTCTTTGTGGACTTCTTTCTTATCGAAAGGATACAGTCTCTTGTTTACTACATTCAAAATTTGTCCAGGTGAAACTCCTTTATCCATGAGGATATTTAGAAATTCCGAAACTTCTCCGCAACGAATGATACGATCAGAAAAAGAATCTAGAGCTTCTCTTGACATCTTATTTCCCTTTTACTGAAGGTGCAACAGGTTTTGATCCTTATTCAGCGATTCGTGACTCAAACCGCTGGCTTGTCTTTCGCTTTCATTGTCCCTGTTGCATCTTCACACTACCCAATATAGCATACCCCACACACAAGTCAAGACCTCGTGAGAGATTTTTCACAACCTGACAACTCCTCCAACATCCAGGAAGGAAAGAGAGTCACTCTAAGAAAAAATGTTTAGAGTGAACCCTTCCCCTCCACTCCAGGAGCATTCCCGCCTCCTCACCCCTAAAAAGGGAATCTATATATGAAAAAATGAAAAGGGAATCCCTATATGAAATTTTTATTAGAACTCTTATATTGTTCGTTCAATGATACTTTAAGAGACTATCACTTCCTTTGTAGAAGCCATTGATACAAAATGAAAAGCCCCGGTCCTTTGCAGAACCAGGGCTTCGTTTGAACGAGTCTTCTTTACCTTATATAGGTATTACCTCCCATACTTCGCTGCCCGTTCCAAAATGCCCAATTCCCTTATGGTGGGAATAGCTTTGAATTCAGCCTTGCAGAAGAAGTCGTTATCGCAAGCTTTCACAAATCGGGCAACCGAATAATCGGCCAGAAACTTCCGATTCGTGGGCTTCTTTGCCTTCGGACGCAAGAAAGCGAGAAACTCAGGATTCATACGAATCGGATAAAATGAGGCTCGCTTCAATGCAGCTTCATTCATCCGCTCAATTGCCTGAAGCGCCCCCTTGTTCAAATCACACTTCTCACGAATTGAACAAATGGTGATACCTCGGACAATCGAAGGTGAACGACGCTTTTTCCCAATAGCAATCGTTCCAACCGTATTGTCTTTATCCTTGATCGTGTAGTAATTCCAGGCCGAAAACAAACGATCTGCTACAATCTCAGCTTGAAGTTTTGCCGCCCTGACATTTGACGCTTCGAGTTTCTCCATTTCGATTACTGCCTGATTTTCCATTGTCTTACCCTTTCTTTTCCTGTTTTCTCTAAACTTACTCAATTACCTGTTCCAAACCAGTTCTGAAAAACGGTGGTGAGGGTTGAGGAGCCATTTCTCTTTTACTTTTCAGGATTTCAACGTAAAAGTGATCAATGCACTAAAATCACTATCTGATGTTTGGCTGCTCCAAGCAAAAGGTCTCTGACTTCTTTAGTTGAAAACGAAATACTGATCTGTTGCTGTCTTCGGACGTTCATCATCGTTTCCTTTCCCTTTTTTGGTAGCGAGAAGAGGAATCGAACCTCTACCTCTGCCGTATGAAGACAGCGATCTACCATTAAGCTATCTCGCACCAATATTACTGCTGATGCAAAGGTACTTCAAAATTCCTCAAACCCTTTTTCTCCAAAAGGGCTTCGACGTAATCTTTAGAATCCTTCAAACCAGAATTCGTCAAAGCACGATATTCCTTGATTGCCGAGATGATACTGTTCGTTTGCCGGAAAACCTCCATGACCTTTCGGTCAGTTGACGGAACCTTTTCTATTACCGAAATGAATTCGTTCGGACACAGTGCCGCAAACTCGAAAACCAATCCTTTGTAGTCAGCTTCTGATACCGACTGCAACGCTCGGATGGCCTGCTTATAAACTTCAGAACTGAGGTTCGACATCTGGGGTCTCCTATTGTGTTCCTTGACTCTACATACAATATAGCACACTCCACACACTTGTCAAGACTCGACTGCAACTTTTCTCGCACGCACACAAGCATTCAGTGAATAACTCGACATTATCAATATAATGTGCTACCTTGCCCATCGAAACAATTTTCAATTTAAAATTCAGATGATTTATAAGTTTTCATCCTATTACCGTGAGGAAAATGTTCGTTTGCAGGAATCCTATTAAAGAATTGGCGTGATTCGCTGCGCTATCGAACTCTCTTTTCCTTTACCCTCCTGCTCACTCCTATTCACTCCTATACACACGGGCATTCAGTGAATAGGGTATAGGGGTGGAGTTGTCTTTTCCTACGATGAAACTTTCTTTTTTCCGGGTTTTTTCGGGTTTTTCCGAATGTAAGTTGTCTTTTTCTACGATTTTGACCTTCTACGCGCATATACGCGCATAAGCGTCTATATTTGTGCTTATATAGGCAGGTATTCAGTGTATAAGTTTATTATTGGAATAGAAGTTAAGGGTTACTGATTTTAATTTCGAATTGGGAAGCTAGGAACATATCACCTTCTTGGTCTACGCAAACGATGCGGAAATCATTCGTAGTGGAAGAGACAGGAATGACATTGACAATCATTACTTGTTTAGCATTTAGCATCTAGCCATTGATTTTTTGTATACCATGCTTTAATATTCATATTAATTTCCCTCTCGTGCGCGGGCGTGTGCGCGTGTGTGGGTGTTATAAGCTACGTGCATTCACGTGCATTCAGTGGATGATGTGGTTAGTGATTATTTGTTTGAGAGTGTTACTTCTTTATCTGATGGAAGTGGAGAGAAAGAAGATTCGTCCCAACTTTCAGTATAATCTCCGACATTCCAACTACAGTCTGCTTTCAAAACTGTACCAGAATTTTTACATTTGAACAGAACAATCAAATGTTTACCTTTTCTTGTAAATATTCCAATATTGACTTTCGTTTTCACGATTTCTGACTTCGATTTTCATTTTTGTTTTCCTTTATGTATTAGTTTGAGAGTACGACTTTTTGTTCTGGAGGGATCGGTGTAAAACATTGTTCATCCCATTCTCTATAGTATTCTCCCCACATCCAATGTCCTTTAGTACCAGTTATTATTACGGTTCCGGATTTCTTTTCAAAAAAGAGAACGACCAAAGTATCATTCTCGCATTTACCTAGATATGGGTAGCGAGATTTCTCAATATTTTTGTTTACGAGGATTTCGCTTTTCATTTTCTTTTTCCTTTTTATTTTTATCACAGTTCTGGGATCAACGTCTTGAGGTTCATTGTTCCAGAATTAGGTAAGGACAAAAGACTTTTGGAGATATCGATATACCCACGATTTTCCGTTATTGGTAGCTTTCCAGCATTCTTTTTGCATATTACATTAGTTTCCTATTTTGTCATGTTTTTTCAGATTTTGACTTAAA
>Ga0265297_10009470_pt1 | contig 12547 bp, 8 predicted proteins | sample Munlanlwell13791_FD_192502 | JGI IMG/M metagenome (GOLD analysis project Ga0265297, IMG submission 192502) | Leachate microbial communities from a municipal landfill in Southern Ontario, Canada - Leachate well 137-91 | ecosystem: Engineered > Solid waste > Landfill > Unclassified | place...
CATGGCTGCGGAGGCTGCCAGTGTCAACAGGAACAGCAAAAGATGAGTCAGGCGGTAAGTCGTGTTCATAGTGTCATCTGGTTCGGCGTGCGCACTATGCCACCGAGACGGTGGAACGGCAAATTCTACGTTTAGACGTTACTCGCGTTGCGGAGGGTTCATTCGTCGCTTGCGTTCCAGTGATCGCGCGCCTAGGCTGCGCTTCATTGCGCCCGGCCGTCGCTGACGAGTTGCGCGGCGAGCGAGACTCTGAATCAAGAAGAGGCATCTGTCATGACCACACGCATCCGTGTTTCCCGAAGACAATTTCTGCGAACCTCCGCGGGTATCATGGGCGCGCCGTTCGTTCTGCCGTCGTCACTGTTCGGGGCCAGCGCGCCGAGCAATCGCATCGCGATGGGCTGCATCGGCGTTGGGCGGATGGGGATGGGCGACCTGCGCGACATCATGGGGCGGCAGGGCGTGCAGGTTGTGGCGGTGTGCGACGTGGATTCCAACCGCCTCGCGAATGCGAAAAGAACGGTCGAGACGCAGTATGCCAAAGGGAAAGCCAGCGGCGGCTACAAGGGGTGCGCGGCCTACGGCGATTTCCGGGAGTTGATTGCGCGAGCGGACATCGATGCCGTGCAGATCGTCACGCCGGACCATTGGCATGCGATCCCGGCGATTGAAGCGGCGCGTGCGGGCAAGGATTTGTTTGTGCAGAAGCCGCTGACTTACTCGATCCAGGAAGGCCGCATATTGAGCGACACAATCCGGCGCTATGGACGCGTGCTGCAAGTCGGCTCGCAGCATCGTTCGAACAACCGCATCCGGTTTGGATGCGAGCTGGTGCGCAACGGACGGATTGGAAAGTTGCACACGGTCAAAGTCAGTCTGCCAACCGATCCCCCGGGACCCGTCCGGCCTGCGACGCCACCGCCAAAGGAATTGAACTACAGCACATGGCTTGGCCCGGCGCCTTGGGCGGACTACATCGAGGATCGCGTGCATCCGCAGAAGGGCCTCGACCGTCCCGGCTGGCTGCGGGTGACGGACTACTGCCTCGGCATGATCACGGGTTGGGGCGCGCATTACATCGACATCGCGCAGTGGGGCATGGGAACGGAACTCACCGGCCCTGTTGAGATCGAGGGGAGGGCGACGTATCCGACGGAAGGCGTGTGGGACGTTCACGGGGCATTCCACATCGAGTATACCTATGCCAACGGCCTGAAGCTGATTTGCGAGGATGCAAAATCAGACCAGTTGGGCATTCGTTTCGAGGGCAGCGAGGGATGGGTCTTTGTGGACCCCAGCCGTGTGGACGCGCAGCCAAAGTCGCTGCTGGCTTCGGCCATCGGCGCGGGCGAAATCCATCTCTGTGAGAGCCGTCATCACAAGCAGAACTTCCTGGACAGCGTCCGCTCGCGCCGGGATCCCATCGCTCCCGTCGAGGTGGCACATCGTTCATGCAGCGTCTGCATCCTCGGCCACATTGCGATGAAGACCGGCCGCAAGCTGAAGTGGGATCCGCAGCAGGAGCGTTTCCCCGATGACGATGCCGCCAACCGCATGCTCTCCCGGCCTGCGCGGGAACCGTGGAACGTGTGAGCCTGTAGGCTCTATTTCAGTTCCGTCTCGCGCCGCACTTCCAACTCACGCCCGTGCCAGTTGAGCCGCGCGTTGCCGAAGCCGTGAAAGATGCGGGTATGTTTGGCGTCCATGCGTGCCGTGAACAACACCGGCGCGTCGTAGTCACGCCCGGCCCAACTCGTCGCGTGAAATGCCACAAACTGCGGCGATTCGATCAGGAATCCCCACGTCGGCAGTGTCACCTTGCCGCCCAGCGCCGATTGTGCGGTGAAGTTGCTCGCGCCGAAATTCACGGTCACCGTTGTCAGCGAACGACCGCCCCGGCTGCCGAACGTGGCGCGCCGGACCGCGCGGTCGGGCGTCAGGAATTCGAGTTTGATCAGTCGCGCATGGGCCGTGACCGCCGCCAGCGGACCGAGAATTTCATGCGTGTTCTTTACGAACCGGTCCATCGGGCACAGACCTTCCGCCCAGCCGTTATCGGCGCGCACGAAACAGGCACGGTCACCCAGCGACGGAAGCGGCCCGACCTTCTCGAAGGCGATCGCCGGCTTGAGACGTAATTGCCCTACCAATACGCGGCCATCGGTGCCACCACCCAGCAATCGCGCGCGCTCGGATCCGCCCGATCCGCGGAAGAGTCCGACATAGACATCAACTGCGTCCGCTTTCCCGGTCGGCGGAATCGTCACTTCGAACGGTCCTTCCTCAATCACATCGCCTGCCCGCCAACCTGCGACGGGTTTCGCCGGCGCATGATCGTTCTGGAATAACGGCGACGGTCCCTTGCCGAAATGCACGCAGACATGCCAGTCGCCGGCGCCATTCGCCTCCACCTGCCAGCGATAGCGGATCTGGAATTTCGAGGATGATATTTGAGACACCGACACCACGCCCGGGCGCGCCTTCACCTCGGGCACGGGTTGCTTCCAGTAGAGGTGCGAATCGAACCGGTGATAATTCAGCGTCCGGCCGCAGAGCGCGTGTTGCGCGACGTATTCGGCGGCGGCTTCCGGAGCGTAGCCGTATTTGCCATGGACGACCTCGCAGTCGTGATAAACCATCTCGAACAACGGGACGACCGTCGCACCCAGTTTTTCCGGGTCGATGTTGTTGTGGAAGTACTTGCCGCTGACACCGCTGAGACCCTCGAAGAACTCGCTGTGCGGGATGGCCCACTCGCGGCCACACTCGGAACCGAAAATGCCGAAGACTTTTCGCGAGTAGTCGCTGAGCTTTTGTTTCCAACGAATATCGTCATTGTAGTTGAGCGGGTGTTTCGGGTCGAAACACTCCTGCGGCCCCACGGCGTAGGTCGTATCGATGAAGTAAGCCTGTGGTTTGAACAGCTTCTGCACCTCTGGCAGATTTTGCGGTCGTTGCGCTAATTCCAGCGTCTTGGGCGCGCACACGAGCCACGCCCGGCCCCCGAGCCACCGCCCGCCCGACATCGGCGAGCCGTCGGCTTTCTTCTGGATGCAGTCCGGGTTCCACGACTTCGCATCGCGATACATGTCCTGGTAGTTGTCGTGGAAGCAGGCGACGTAACCGAGCGCCTTGATGCGCGCCACCGCCGAGGCAAGGGCATCGTTGCCGCCGCACTCAGGGTTTGCCGGCAGAGCGTCGGGGTGCCGGCAGTCGTAACCGCCCTCGGTCCAGCCGCCGAGCGTGAACAGGCATCGGTCCATGCCAAGGTCGTTCTTGAGATGTTCAGCGACCTGCGCGGCCTCGTCGAATGTCCACTTCACCTCGACGCTCTCGTCCTTGGTGCTGTCCTCGTTGCGGCGGCGGGCGAGACAGGTCCAGAGCTTGGCGTTGGAAGCGCCCAGAAGTTTCGCGACTTCAGGATTGCGGCGTGTCTTGGTGGCAAGGGTGACGGCTGTGCCTTTCCGCTCGGCAATCTTGCGATAAGCCGTCGCGATGGTGTTCCAGTCGCCACGGCCAAGCGGCGTCACCGTGACCGAAAATGTCGCGCTCTCGCAGTGCGGCGGCCGTTTGGCATGGACCGAGCATTTCAAGGATGCCTTTGTCTTTATCAAATCCGGCCGGATGTAGGCATCGTCCCAGGTCATGAGCAGGGCCGCGCCGCGCTTGATGAAGCCCATCATGTTCATGTGGCAGCCTTCGTAGCTGGACGTGCCGAAGCTTCGCGTGAACTCAATGTCGCTGTCGGCGGGAATCAGTAACCCCTCGCGCGCGGGCACCAAGGCACAACCCCCATCGGATTGGCGATTTCGAGCGCGCCATCGAGCAACCGGACTCCGTCTTTGCCGGTTGCTGTGCGGTGAATCACCGCGCTCCGGCCATCTTTGGAAATCGCGACGTCGGCTCCCGGACCGAGGTCCCACGTAACGCCACTTTGCTTGTCGAGGAGCGTGGCGCGGCCGCCTGCGGCGTCGGCTGAGATTTTGAGATAGCTGCTCTCATTACGAGTGGCGGCCACGAGGGGTGACGCTGAAGTGGCTATCAACGCACAGAGGATGAAGTGTAAGTGTTTCATGTGGATGGATTGCGCTATTGCATGTTACTTGCCGCTGCCGGTCTTGCCTTTGCCGGGCGACGTAAGAGGTTCGGTTTCCCATGGGACGACCCACTTGTAGAGAATATGTTCGTTTCTTCCCCAATCGCGCGGGACGCCCGGCTCCTCGTTCGTGGTCAGTATGACAACCTGCGAAGGCTTGGCATCACCCATGTCAAAGTCGTGCGACACGACGCGGGAACCGGGTTTGAGTTTCGCAAGCTGCGGCATCAGCCGGGTGTTCAGCGCCGGCAGCAGGTAGAGGAACACGACCGTGGCTTCATGGAAATCGAGGGTGAAAATGTCCTTCTGCTGGATGGAAACCAGATGCTCCACCTTGTTGGAGCGGACGTTGTCGAGCGAGTCCTTGACGCGCGCCGGATCAATATCGACGCCCACGGCCTTCACACCGTATCGCTTTGCTGCTGTCACGACCGCGCGTCCGTCCCCGCAACCGAGGTCATAAACAACATCGCCGGGTTTGATCTCGGCCATCTCCAGCATCTTGTCCACGACGGCCTGAGGCGTTGATACGTAGACCACGTCCCGTGCTATGGCGTGTTTTTGAGCGGGCGCGTCAGCGGCCTCTGTTGTGGGCGTGAGCAGGGACGACAGCACACCGACCACGATGGCCACAGTCAGCATGAGATGGATTGGATTGCGCGAAAGGGAAGTGGATGGCGGGTTCGAAGATTTCAAGGTTGGGTGAAGGCTGATGGTGGTTTGCATTCAGGCTCAACTATCGGATTTCCACCGCCAACTTCTGGCCGGCGGCCAGCGTTTGTTGGTCCTCAAACCGCACCAGCAGCATGCCGCCCTCTGCGCTGATCTTGGCAGACACCGTCTTCCCGTTCACGGATGCCTTCACTGAGTTGGCCGGGTTCTTCTTCGCAGGCGCGAGTGACAGGCTCTTGAGCCGCAGTTGGCCGTGTTTCACGGCAATTTCCGTCTTCAGCTTTTCGTCATCCGCCTTTTGCTCAAACGTTCCCCAGCCCTCGGCGCTCGTGAACGGCGCGCGGAAATGCTGCGGCGTCAGGCGCGGGGCAAAAGCGATATGACCCTTCGGCCCGTGGTATTCGAAGCCGCACGCCGCCAGAAACACGCCGTAGCTGGCCATTGAGCGGGCGTAGTGGTCGCCACACTCGACTTCGTTCCAAGGGTTGCGGCGGGAGGGATGATAGCGATCGTGCAACGCGCGCGTGATGGCGAGGCCTTCGGTCAACATGCCCTCCCATATCATATGGCTGGCGACCTGATACTCGAAGCCGTTCATGCATTCGTTGAAGTAGCCGGCCGCCCACTCCGGGCCTTTGCCGGCGGCTTTCCTGTAATCCCAGTCGGTGCGCGGGAACGAACACATCAGCAAGCCTGCCTCGCCGGGCATGGCATACCAGCGTCCGGGCTTCAACGCCTCGCGATAGGGGCCGACGTCGGGCGAGAAATTGTAGCGCCACAGCGACCGGAGCGCCGCGAGCGTTTCCTTCTCCGGCACCACGCGGCCCAAGCCAATTTGCCACGCCCAACTCTGGCCGAAAACCTGGTCAATCTCGCATCCGGTGCCGGAGTTGATCGCCTCGGGATGTTTCGGGTCCGGCTTGTTGATGAAGTATTCGCCGTCAAACAGATCGAGAATGCCCTTGTGGCCTTTCTCGAAAATCTCGTGGCATTGCGCGGCGAATGCGCTGTCGCCCGTCTCGCGCGCCATTTCCTCACCGGCGCGTAGCGCGGCGAGATAAAGGCTTGTGAGCCATGCGACCGGGCCATGCCAGTTGGTGTCGAGCGTGTTGTGTTGGGAGCCGACCAACACGCCGGTCGTGCCGCCGTCCTGCTCGATGAGGTGCTGGAGCGCGCGTTTGATCTTCGGCCAGTTGCGTTTCAGAAACTTGTCGTCAGCCGAGACCTGATGTTCGCGCAGCGAGCGCAGAATGACACCGCACTGTCCATCGATGGCCAGCCCGGCGCCTTCGCCGCGGAATTTGATAAGGCCCGTCTCTGGATTGAACGCGAGGCCGTAGTCGGTTCGCTCGCGGAGGTCGCGTTCGAGCTGCGGGAACAGGCGGCCCACGGCGTGGGCGTAGCCCCAAACGTGCGTGCACGTGCCGGCGCAACAACCGACGCCTTCCCATCCATAGAACCGCCCGTCGGCGAACCAATGGCATGTTGAACTGGCGAGGATGGAGGTGTTGAGCATCGTCCGGTTGAGGAACCAGAACGGCAGCGTCGAGTCATACCATGTGTCGTGCCAGAGCCGCGTCTGGCTGGCGAGCGAGTCGAAGTTCTTCGCGAGATGTTCGGCGACAGCCGTGGCGTTGGCGAAACGCGCAGCGTAACGCCGGCCTTCTGAACCTCGCACGGGCTCGAGCTTGTGATTCGGGAAATGCCACGCGATGACAAACGTCATCGTCACTGATGCGCCAGGCGCGAGTGTGTGCTTGCTCTTAAGCGCGCCCACCAGTTTCTGTCCGAAAGGTTTCTCCGTTGTCGTTTCGTTGCCCGCGCCGGGGAAAATCTCTTCGGCTAGATTGCCAGCCGGCAGCGAGGTGAGTGCTGTCGCATCGCCAAGACACGCCAGCGCCATCGTCCCGAAATCCGGCCGTTTCTCCAAGGGGCCGGTCAGGGCAGAATTGTCAGTGAAGACGATTTGGTCTACGCCAATGTTGCCCCACGCGCCTTGCTGGTTATCTACAATCTCCAACCGTGCCTGCCTGCCTTCGAGATCGCGCACGTCAAAGAACTGGCGCGTCATCTGGTTGCTGTTCTTGCCGGTTATTGTGCGTGCGACCTTGCCGTCCACGACGAGGTTGAGGCAGGTCTTGCCGGCGTGACTTCCGCCGCCGATGTAGAACGAGATGAATCGCCGCTCGATCTTGAAGTCGCGACTGGTGAGTTTGCCGGTGGCATTGTCGCGCCCGCCGACACTGTTGCTCGGCGCGCTGCTGTGGCTGTTGACGACGCGCTTTCCCTCGCCGCCGAGGTCGCCCTGATAGGACGGAACGTTCTTACGCTCGACCGGCCCCGGACCGAATGCAGTCCCGGTTGCGGTCCAACCTTCGTAGGCGGGTTTCTCGAAATCGTCGAATACGATATCGGGACGCTTGCGTTTGTTCTCGCTTGGAGCGGCTATTGCAGAGGATTCGATCAATGTCAGGCCGTCGCCGTGCTTGATCTGATTTCGGCGCACGCCATCGCCGGGGGCAGCGCTGTTGATACAGACGGCATTTTCCAACCAGCCGGCCAGCTCCGCATCGACCTTCTTGCCGCTTGTGTTCTTCAGCGTGAATTGCATCACCGTCGCCGGCAGCGCGGAGTCGTCGGCGTTGAGCGGGATGAACGGCGAGAACGCCTCCAGCGAGACGGTCACGGGCGAAGCTGCGTCCCGGTATTCGACAAACGCAATCGGATACTCGCCACAAAAGCTGACGTCCTTCCAGCCGCTAGCATCGAGCGTGCGCACGTGCGACTTGCCGCCGCTCGTGACCTTCAGCGCGAACCCTTGTTCCACAAGCGACTTGGATTCCAGGGGTTTGGCGTAGTGTTCAGCGCCGGTGCGGATGTGTTTGTTGAAGATGTCCCAATACCACAGCCGGCCGTCGCCGCCGAGATAGAGCTGGCCGGTGCAGATGCCGCCAATGGGCATGCCGATCTTTTCCAAATCCGCACCGCGCCAGACTTCCCGCTTGCCACGGGCGGTGAGCGACTTCACCCAATCCGGTCGGAGTTTCTTGTCAGCCGGCACAAGCTTCTCGAAATCACTTCGCGTGAACGGGCCGGCCATGGCGTATCGCCCGCCCGCGATTGCGGTTGCGCTCCAGCCGAGGATTTTGAGCACGTCGCGCCGACTTAGGTGGCCGCAACAACCGGGCAATGTGCATGGAGGGTCTTGTGTTGCGGGAGACTTCGCGGATGACTGGCTCATGGATTTCAATGACCTCGATGGTTGATGTTCGATGAGTTGAGTTTGGGCGCCGGATGTTGTCACAACTCCGCAAGAGTTTCGATTGCGATCTTCGGGCTGTGGCGCGTTACGAATCGGGGCAGACTACCGCACAAGCACCCGGGCAGCACGGGCGGCAACCAACTGGCACGGCAGACAATAATCGGCTTTCTTCTTGCCCGGCGGCAGGGTCACTTGCTCATAGGCTGTCAGATGGCCTTCGGCCTGGTGGTAGGCCACATGTCCATAGAGGCTCAACAGGAAGTCGTTCTTGCGTCCCAAAGCCCAAAGTCCGTCGAGATAATCCATCAGCGGCCAGTCGTCAAGGTGACCGCCAAAGCGGGTCATGCCGCAGAATTGTCCGCCGGAGGAGAGCCGGGCTTCCACCACGCGCTCAGCCATGGCTCGCGGCAGGACGCGGCTCGAGAGCAGTTCCGGCCAATAACGGTAGTTGGTGTAGCTGCCGACACGGGTGGCCGTGATTTTGGTTTTGGGGTGTGCAGCCGGTTCGACCGTGGGGCTGAGCCACCAATCCTTCGGGTCGCTCGGCCAGGTCTGGCGAATGGCGTCCAGCAACAGCTTGCGCAGTTCCTTCGTCTGCGGCGGTTTGTGCGTTAATGCCGCCCAATCATCCAGTCCGCGCACGATCCATGCGTTGTTGTGGAAGTAGGTGGCAGTCTGTGTGCGCTCATCGGCTTCCGGCACGCCGGAGACGAGCGCGACGCGCCCGCTTTGATTCACAAGGGAATGCAGATGCTGCGCGAGGCGGTCGATCGCGTCGCGATGCTTGGCGAACCAGTCACGCGAACCGCCGCGTTGCATGAGACGCCGGGCGGTCGTCAGCAACTGGCCGTATTCGCCGAGCGACGGCCCGTAGTAGGTGATGGTGCCTTTGGCATCGACGAAGTGGTCGAGCCAGTAGCCAAACAACTGTTCCGCGCGCGCTATCACGCCCCAGAGTGTCAGGGCGTCCACCGCAGCGATGATCGTGGGCGGAAACCCGTCGTGCTCCTTGCGGCCGTAAGAGAGGACGCCATACTTGGGATGGTCGCCCTCAAACGTGGCATCGATGTGCGCGAGTCCCGTCTTCACCGACAAATCCAGAAATGAATGGCCCGTGTTGACCGCCGGTTTCGTCTTCAATTTCGCGACCTTGTCGGCGATCAATGCCGGGTCGAAGGCCGGTGCGCCTGCGAGACGGGGATACAATGATAGAATCCGGTCCAGGTCGGGCTTGCCGTTGAACAGCTTCTGTGCGGGATCGTGGCACATCGCGAGCCAGTCTTGATTCTCTTGTCCGCGAGTGATTGCCAGTGGCCAGAGGATTGAAGAAACCGCACCGATGAAGTTGCGACGGTTCATTTTCATGGCCGCAGAATAGCAAAGACGCGCAGAATCTCAAACCCAATGGGGTTTGAATTAGACACAGCCCGGTAATCTGGTAGTCTGATGGCTCCACGCAAACTTTGCTGTGATGAACGATGAATTTCGTGTTCTCCATTTCTCGCAGACACTGCGAAGTTATTTGAATATTTCATGAAAACTATTCTCCACCTCATTTTGGCGGGACTGTTTGCCTCGTCGGCTGTCGGAGCCGAGTCACCGAAGAGCTTTCTCTGGGTCTGGCTGCAAAATCTCGATGGCGGATGGAAGGAGTACGTTGACTTCGCGGCAGAATGGAAGTGCACGGGTATTGTTATATGGGGTCTCGATGGATGGAAGCAGACAGCCGACGCGAAGGGGAGGGGCAGCGAGGCGTTCTGCCGGGAATTGGTGGCATATGCCCATGCGCGCAACGTGCAGGTCGTTCACGGCTTTGGATTGAACGGTTACAATGAAGGTCGGCATATCTGCAAAACGCGGCCCGCCACCAATGCCGTCATTCCCGAACGGCTCAAAGATACCGCCAAAGGCAGGGACAGCATCGGCAACATCTTCTGCCCGTCGAATCATGACGCATTGAAGCTGCTGCGGGAGATGTTACTGCGCGCAGCCGACACGGGCATTGACGGGTTCAATTTCGAGACGGCCGACGTGGATTACATCACCTGCCACTGCGCAACATGCGAGAGGCGGTTTCAGAGCACGTCCGAGACGGAGCATGAGAACAAGCCGCCTCGGTGGAGCATTGAGCAGGCGAACTGGGCGATTGAGGTTCTGGCGAAGGAACGTCCGAAGCTCTGGCTCTCCATTGAGTTTGCGATGCAGCGATTCGGTCGGCCGCCGTATCTCGACTCTGTCGTCATCACCCAGCTCAACAACGAAATCGATGGCCGTGCGACCGTCGTCTGGGCTGAGAACATGTATCCACCACAGGCCATTTGCGAGAAGCTGGCCGCCGCGCGCCGCAACATCGGTTTCTATATTCGCAGTGCCGAGTTCATGGGGCGGGGTGGCGCGCGGAAGATCAAACCGGCCGAGATCGTTGGCACGATGCGCCGGTTGTGGCCGTTGCATCCGCAGTGCCTGATGTATAGAAGCTGGCGGCCGTTTGAGCGATGGGCCGTGAACATGGCCATCGCAGCAGAGGCAATGCGTGATCCCCTTCGATCCGAAGCTTCCTTCGCCGAAGTCGAGCGTAAGGCCGATGCGATGGCGGCGCCGGGCGGAAGATACAGCGCCATCAAGCGGATTGTGCCTGGCAATCTTGCCTCGCCAGCCGTGGCGAGGACCGTCTCGTGCAGCAGTGAAGACGACAAGCTTCACACGCTCGTCGGCTTGACGGACGGTGTGGCGGAACCCGATCGCGGGATGTGGCTGACCGAGAGGAATAACCCCAAGGAAGCGTGGGCGGAGATTCGATGGCCGAAACCGCAACGCATCGGCCGCGTGCGGGTTTTTCATCAACTGGACGGCCACTATCGCAGCCTCGATTATGTCATTGAGTGTTGGGTTGATGGCGCATGGCGGCCGTTGGGAGACACGCCCGTCACCCAAAACGGCATCCACGGTTGGCGCGAGCATGTCTTCACTTCTGTGGCAACAGAACGGCTGCGGATTCGCATCACGCGCTCGATGCACGGGAACCGGATGGGCGTTGGCGAAATGGAAGTCTACGCGCCTGACGGCAAACTCTGATCCGTCCCGCACAAGTCGTTCTAGAGGGGAGTGAGCGTCTTCTTGCGCTTGCAGACCCGGCAGAATTCCGAATAACCCGCGGCCCGCGCCAGGGCCAGGGCTTTGTCGAAATCGCGGCCGACGTGCCGCGCCTGATGCGAGTCGCTGCCAAATGTGATGGTCACACCGCGTGTGCGCGCCAGTCTCAAAAACTCCAGGGACGGATAGATTTCCTTGCACGGTTTGTGCAGACCGGCGGTGCTGATCTCAATGGCCGTGGAGGTGTCGGCGCACACCGTCAAGAACTGCTCGAACAATGGCGTCAGGTCGCCCTTGGGGCGGAAGCCAAACTTTTTCGGCAGGTCCGGGTGCGCCATCGAATCGTAAAGGCCGGTGCGGACCGCGTCGATCAGCAGTTTGAAATAGGCCGTCCATTCGGCGTCCACATCGCATGTGCGCCAGCGTTCGATGGCTTCGGGCGCATCGTGATTCCACTCGCCGATGAAGTGGATGCCGCCGAGGAAGAAGTCCCAGTCATAGCGGCCCTGCAACTCGCGCAGTTCCGGTTCGATACCGGGCAGGTAGTCCAGTTCCAGACCGAGCAGGATGCTGAGTTGCGGAAACTCCCGGCGGGCGGCCTCCACCCATCCAACGTAAATCGGCAGGTCCTGCGGCCGCATGTAGCCGTTGGCGAACGGCCGCACCAAAGGCATGTGGTCCGTGCAGGCGATCTCTGCGATTCCGGCGGCGATGGCGGCTTGCGCATAATCGCGTGGCTCTCCCAGACCATCGGTCAGCCGGGTGTGCATGTGGTAATCGCAGAGCATGCCAAGACTCTAGAAATTCGGCGCGGTTCGTGTCAAACTCAACCGTAACCGTAATGAAGAAACTATTGCTGACATTGCTTTTGCTGATTGCCCTGGCGGGGTTGTTTTTTGTGGGGGCATATTATTATGAGCAGCGATGGGGGCTCGAAGGCCCGTTCCCGGCACACCGGCATCACCATCACTGAATATTCTCGCGGGAGTTTTGATAACGCTTGCAGGAATGCCGCTGAAGGCTATACAAGATTTCAACTGAGCAAGAGGAGAAGCCTTGAATACGACATCCGAAGCTGCGACTGAGCCGTATCAAAAATCACCGGTTGCGCAGATTCTGGTTGTGGATGACGAAACCACAATCTTCGATGTCTTCGCACTCATGTTTCCAAAACCCAAGCATGCGCTTGCCGTGGCTGCCGATAGCAATCAAGCGTTGCAGTTGGCTGCGACCCAGGGCTTCGACCTGGCGTTCGTGGATTATTTCCTAGGGAACGAGAATGGCGCCGAAGTTGCGCAGAAGTTGCATCGGGTGCAACCGAATCTCAAGATCGTGTTGATGAGTGGTTATCTGAGCGAAGAAAGAGCTGCGGCGATGGAACAGGCCGGCGCGCGCGCGTTCCTGACAAAACCATTCAGTGTTGA
>Ga0265297_10009472_pt1 | contig 12543 bp, 7 predicted proteins | sample Munlanlwell13791_FD_192502 | JGI IMG/M metagenome (GOLD analysis project Ga0265297, IMG submission 192502) | Leachate microbial communities from a municipal landfill in Southern Ontario, Canada - Leachate well 137-91 | ecosystem: Engineered > Solid waste > Landfill > Unclassified | place...
TATTCCATCAGGTTGCGTTGGAAAAAGGGCTAATCCCGGATGACATTCCCAAGAATAAGGAAAGTGTCCGGGACTATTTGCGTCAAACGGACAAAGAGGATATTTGGACTGAGATGCAGGGCTATGTCTATGGCGCACGGATGTTCGATGTCCCGGCGTTTCCTGGAGCCCTTGACTGTATCGCGAGGTTAAGAAAAAACGGTATCCCTGTTTTTATCATAAGCCACAAAACGCGCTATCCTTACAAGGGAGAGACGTATGATCTTCACGCGTCTGCCCGGGAATGGTTGGAAGCTAACGGTCTGCTGGAATCAGGTCCCATCGGTATTTCTTTTAAAGATGTATTCTTAAAAGAGACAAAACAGGAAAAATTGTTGCAGATAGGCGCTTGTGGTTGTACTCATTTCATCGATGATCTCCCGGAATTTCTTGCAGACCCGGCTTTCCCCAAAAACACTAAAAAGCTTCTTTTCTCCCCTACGCGAAAGGAAAGTCCTTCTTTGAATAAAGATGTAATGTCCTTTAAATCATGGCAAGAAATAGCTCAATTCCTCCTAGCCCAATGACACCCTATCACGATGAGGCACTAAAAACACAAATTGCCGCTTTACTTGAAGGAAGGGGCATTGTAAAAGTAGAGCGGCTTCCCACAAGCGGCAATAACAGGCTTTACCTCGTGGAATCCGGGAGTGGAAAATTCGTGGCGAAGCATTATTTTACGCACGCTGGAGATAAGAGAAACCGGCTCAACTCGGAGTTTTCTTTTATGTCCTTCGCGTTTAAAAACGGGGCGAACTGTTTACCTCGTCCCATCGCGCGTGACGACGAAAATCACATAGCGATATACTCCTTTGTTAAAGGCCGGAAACCGGATCGTTCTGATGTGACAAAGTTTGCGGTCACGAACGCACTCAATTTCTTAGTTGAGCTTAATAAACATCGCGACAAGGCCGGCAAAGGTTTGCCCGACGCATCGGAATCTTGTTTTTCGATCGAGGCCCATATTGATTTGGTTGAAAGACGCGTCAACCGTCTTTCTGTGGTCACGGATCTCCATGCCCAACAATTCATCAAGGAAGAATTTGTCCCCGTATGGACGAAACTAAAAAAAGAAATACTCGGCGAGACACAATCAAAGGGAGTGCGGGCTGATGAAGACTTGCCGGTGGCTGATAGGATCATCTCTCCGTCGGATTTTGGATTTCATAACGCCCTCATCGGAGAAGACGGCAAGTTCAATTTTCTTGATTTCGAATATGCCGGATGGGACGATCCTGCAAAAACGGTGGGGGATTTTTTTTCGCATCTTGCCCTCCCGGTTCCTATTGAAAATCTTGGGATGTTCGCAAGGGGGGTCGCAGGACTTACTTCCGATTCAGCCAAAACACTCTTAAGAATTGGTTTATTGTTGCGACTTTATCGAATAAAATGGTGCTGTATTGCATTGAATCATTTTGTTTCGATAGACAGCGAACGCAGGCGATTTGCCGGGAACGATGTGGAACAATCTCAGAAAGGGCAGCTCGCCAAAGCAAGAAAGCTCCTCGATTCGATGGAGAACTTAAGAGAGGTGTGTCATGGTTTATATTGATTTTATTTCGGCCAATCACAACAAGACAAAACGCGATTATCTCGCCCGGGTCAATGATCCTGAATATCCTAAGCCCAGAGCTGCGGAGCTTGCCAAACAGTGGGGATACGACTATTGGGATGGTGACAGAAGGATCTGCTATGGCGGCTATCGTTATATGGAGGGGCGTTGGGAGAAGGTTGCCCGCGAAATGGCCCGGCATTATGGTATAAAGGCCGGCGACAAGATTCTTGATGTCGGTTGTGGCAAGGGTTTTCTGCTCTATGATTTTACCAAGGTGGTTCCCGGCATTGAGGTAACGGGCATTGATATCTCGGGCTATGCTATCGAAAACGCCAAGGAGGAGATTCGCGATCGTCTGCAGGTCGGCAATGCGACGGCCTTACCGTTCCCGGACAATTACTTTAACTTTGTTTTTTCGATCACGACCCTGCACAATCTCCACTGCTACGATCTTGACAAAGCACTGCGTGAGATCCAGCGGGTAGGCAAAAAAAACAAATATATTTGTGTTGAGTCCTACCGTAATGAAACAGAAAAAGCCAATCTCCTCTACTGGCAGGTGACCTGCGAAGCGTTCAATACACCGGAAGAGTGGGAGTGGTGGTTCAAACAAACCGGTTACACCGGTGACCATTCCTTCATCTACTTCGAATGAGGTGATCCAACATGTCTACGTTGCCTAAAACCATGAAGGCTGCTGTACTCATCGAGCTGAAGACGCCGCTTGTTATTGCCGAACTTCAGATGCCCGAAACACTTGCCGTGGGACAAGTTCTGGTTAAGATCCATTTTAGCGGTATTTGCGGCTCACAATTGGGGGAGATCGATGGCGCCAAGGGTGAAGACAAGTTCCTCCCACACTTACTCGGCCATGAAGCCTCGGGCACAGTGCTTGGCATCGGCCCCGGTGTAAAACATGTCAAACCCGATGACAAAGTCGTCCTGCATTGGCGGAAAGGACTAGGGATTGAATCTGAGACACCTCACTTTTTCTGGAAAGAACGAAAGATCAATGCAGGATGGATTACCACGTTTAACGAGTACGCCATCGTTTCCGAAAACCGCGTCACTCCCATTCCTGCCGATAGCAATCTTGAAGTGGCAGCTCTTTTGGGCTGTGCTGTTACGACCGGCTTTGGGGTCATCGAAAACAACGCAAAATTGCGCATCGGCGAATCAGTGGTTGTTTTTGGCGCAGGCGGTATTGGACTTAATATCGTTCAGGCGGCTGCGCTGGTGTCGGCCTATCCGATCATTGCGGTCGACCTCCATGACAATAAACTGGAACTCGCCAAGAGAATGGGCGCCACCCATGTTATCAACAGCATTAGCGGGGATGTGCGCCAAGCGATCCTCAACATCGTCGGTAGCAATGCCGGCATCGATGCTTTTATCGACAACACCGGCCAACCCGCCATTATTGAACTGGGGTATCAGATCACGAAGCCGCAGGGGCGCGTAACCCTGGTGGGGGTACCACGCAGAGGAAACAACATCAATATTTATTCTTTGCCGCTCCATTTTGGCAAGGGTTTGAACGGCTCGCATGGCGGGGAAACGGTCCCGCAAATCGATATTCCGCGTTACCATCAGCTCTATCGCTCCGGACGCATCAAACTGCGCGAGCTAATCACCGACTATTACCCCCTAGAGAAAGTGAACGATGCCATTGCCGACATGCGAAGCGGCAAGGTAAGCGGGCGTTGTTTGATCTGCCTATAAGATCTCAATGATCACTGAATATGAATACTTTAAAAATTGGGTAGTTGTATATTAAAACTATGGGAATAGCTATGAAACCGTTTGATATTTCTGCTGCGGCTTCTCTTCTTCGCACGAGTAAGTCTTCGGTTTTGTTTGTTTCCACTCAGTTAAGGCCACGCGAAATCAAAATGGCGGATGGATTAAGACGCCTTGGCTGGAAGGTCGGATTGATCTATTACAAGTGGACCCCTTTTGATCCTCAGGCATATTTTGATTTTTGTGCTGAGGTTAGCTCCGAGGATGAAGCGCACGGTCTTGCTAGAGAGCTTTCGCCACGAGTGACCCACATTTTTTCAGGCGCTATCGATGCCATGATGTTGAAGTTCTGTCGTGAAAAACCTTCCCCCGTGGTCATCGACTTGAATGATGTTTTTGCGCCATCGCTATTCAACTACTGTCATGATCGGTTTGAACCAACTCAGGAGGCATTGGCGCTTGCTGAAGGTTTTTGCGCACGTGATCTTCAGGTAAAATCTGCCCAACGTACTGACAACTTTTTACTTCCTCCGCGTCTTCTGCTTTTTCCAGAATATTGCTGGGACAATTCGCCTGTCAGGCATGCTCCCTCGAAAGATGCACAAGCGAATGATATTCATGTTGTCTCTGTCGGTACTTTCAGCCTCGAGTCGCAGGGTATGTACGACAGTTGCTATCTTCGTTTAGCTAAGCTTTTTGTTGAGCAGAAAATTCATTTTCACATTTATCCCCACTGGGCTTATCGCCGGGATCATCACGGAAGTCGTAACGTCAATTTTGAGAAGGATTTCGCTGATTTTCTTGCTATCGAAAAAGGAAGTCCCTATGTGCATGTTCACGAAAGCCTGTCCACCGAAGAGCTTGCCAAGGTGCTTCCTCAATATGATTTTGGCATTGTATCAGGTGGTTGCGAGTCTTTTGGCCAGAAACTCCGCTTTTACCATTCGGCATACATTCGAACCTGTTATTCGGGGCGCATTTCGGATTATCTTGATGCCGGGCTCCCCGTGTTGATCAACGATGAAGTGGAATTTGACTACTGGTTGCTCAAGCGGCACGGCGCTTGCGTAGACCTCAAGGGGATTCTGAGGCCAAAATTTAAACAGAATCTTCTGGAGCTAAAGCACGACGAACAAAGGCGGGAAATTCTGCTGCGTGCGAGACAACAATTTTCCATTAAAAAAAACAGCCCTCGTCTTGCTTCCTTTTACGGCAAAATCATTGATTCCGGAATCGGCAAAAGAACCTACATGAGACCTAAAAATATAGGATCGGGGCCAACTGTCGAATCTTCAGTAGCCGCCAGCACTCCAACCAAGTCTGTTGAGGCAAACACGACGATTGGTAATCGCGAAAAACTGAAAACGGCTCTGCGGAATTTTATTCAAAAAAAAGCGCCGAGACTTCCAAAAATCCTTTTTCCTTATCGGACTATACGTCTTTTTGAAATCCACCTGAAAAATTTGATGCAAGAAAATCAAATTGCTCAAGCCGATCTCGCAACCTTGCGTGCGCAGTTGACAAAATCGGAACATGACAAGACAGCCCTGGAAAATCAAACTACTGGCCTTGAACAGGACAAAAGAACCTTGACCTGTCAAGTGGTTGAATTGAGAAAAGACAAGACAATCCTGGAAAATCAAATTGCCGATCTTGAGCAGGATAAGAAAGCCTTAACCAGTCAAAACGTTGTGCTTCAGGCTCGCTTGGAAACTTCAGTGAAAGAAAAAGGTGATTTGTCCAAACGAGTTCATATCCTAAGCAATGAAAAATTTGTTTTGCAGCAAGAGAAACGATGGGGGAAGGTCCCCGCCCATGATATTGCCGGCATTTTGAATTGGCCGGAGGTTCTGAATGATATCGAGAGAACGAACGGATTCACAGATCTTGTTCGCATGCTGGGGCTCTTCTCAGGTGTTACATGCGTAAGTGATAACCCCTCCGCATGTTGGAATCTTCTCGCTACAAAGAATTACGATCAGCTCCTGACCTTTGGGTATAACAACTTCAAACGGACGATCGGCCATAACTATTTCGATTTTCTGGTTCAAAAAGATGATCCGCAAATCCAGGCAGTCGAGGCATTGCTCTCTCCGGAGATAGTTAAGCGCTGTCGTGAAATGGCAGGCTCGATCTCAGAGGACCCTGCGTTTCTATGTAGTGATCAATTCAGCTACAAATACTTTGTTTTTCTGCTATGGGAATACGTCAAAAGGATCGGTTCTATGGACCAAATAAAAGAACTCCAGGAACCAAAAGAGGGCAATCCGATCACGGTCTCCTGGGAAGGACAAAATGTTTCTCAGGATCTAGCCAATTCGCTGATCGAGTATTACGCGATCAGTAAAACGATGCCTTTCGAACGCATTAATACGGTTCTTGAAATTGGCGGCGGTTATGGCAGGAATGCCTACGTTATTCTCACGCTTAATCCCCACATTAAAATTGTATTGGTCGACATACCCCCGGCGATGTATGTCGCTCAACGATATCTTTCTTCGGTTTTTAGGGAGCGCCGGGTATTTAAAGTGAGAAATTTTTCCAGTTATGCCGAAGTCGAAAAAGAGATCGAGGCAGCCTCCATTGTATTTCTGATGCCACATCAAATTTCGCTTATGCCCCCCAAGCGATTTGATCTTAGTATGAATATCTCCTCATTTGGCGAGATGGGCATCAAACAAATCGAGTGGTATTTTAGCCAATTAAAACGGATTACGGACGGGTATTTTTATACAAAGCAGTGGCGTAGATTCAATAATGTTTTTGATAAAACTGTATTAAATGAAACTGATTATCCTTATCCAGAAACCTGGCGGAAAATGTATTCTCGTCCTTGTGCTGTTCAGACAGAATTCTTTGAGGCCTTATATCAGACAAACAATCCGTGACATTCAATAACAGTATCGCTGCCATTTATGATTTTGAACTTTTTCCCTATGCGCTTGGGGACGTTCTTACATGGAACGTTCGCACGGCGATGCGCTGTGAGGATCTCGGCCGCAAAACGGTCGACATTTATATCTGCGCCGATGAACAATTCCCGGCTGGAATCTATCAGCGAGGGCTGGTCAATCCGCAAAATTTCGAACTTTTCTTCAGTGAACTTTACAGCGCTTTTGGCACTCACCCCAGATTGGGCAATATTTATATTTTTCGCCAACGGGAATCTTTGCTTGAAAAACTTCGGGAAATTGTTGCTAACGACGAAATTAACGCAGAAGCAGTTGGTGATTATTTAAATGTGCTGGAATATCGGGTATCCGACAAGCTACTCGACAAGGTGTGGCAAACGGTACTCAACGGTTTGCACGACAATCAACTTATTCGTGGAATTTACAATCGATGGTTCCCCTCATCCGTAAAGACGGCAGTGGGCCATGCCGCCCACCCAGACGAAAAAAAAATCAATGACTATTTCATTAAGTACATCCACTCGCATGAGGCTATGAATGAATTTGCTGCGAGGCGAGGAGGCATCCCCCTTTTGCAACCCGCGTTGGGATGTGTTCCGGACGTCAATGAGATCATTGCCCAGAAGTTTGCCGGGAAGAAAATAGTCCCATTTCATTTACGTTTGCGTCGGCTCGATGCCGGTTATGGCGGTGCTCATTCTCATGATCGCGATTCAGATTTTCTTGAATGGTACGATTTCCTGAACGAATCTTCTCGGCGCTATCCGGAAGTCGCATTCATAGCGCTCGGACGCTTGCAAGAAAAACCTCTCGAACTGCTTCGGTTGCCTAATGTTACCAGTCTCCGCATCTTCGGCATGCAGTTAGGCCATGAATTGACGTTGATGCTAAAAAGTAACCTATTTATAGGCACTTCAAGCGGATTTGCCGCTTTGGCCAACTTTTCTTCAATCCCATACTTTATCACCCGGATGAATTCCGGATCTTGCCGCGCGTATGCCATTCCTGACGGGGCCGAACGACTTCCGTTTGCCCAAGAAAACCAGAAATTGATTTATCAAGAGGAATCTTCAGAGCTACTCATGGATTTGCTAAAAAAAGGGCTCGGACTGCCCGAAAGACGTGCCGACGCTCATCTAGTGAAAACCGAACCATCTGAATCAAGAAAAGTGGATGTTCCCGGTTGGCTGGGGGCACGTTCACAGCCCGTCAATTCCGCCGCGACAACCTCGCGTTTTTTTATAGACGACAAATATCGAGTGGAAGAAACCGGTTTTCTTCTTCTAGCCAGCCTAGAACGGGCGCGGCAGGCTTTGCTTAGAAAATTGCCTCAAAATGCGGCTGCTATTTTGAAACGCGTCGAAGAAAACTTTCCTGATCTTTGCGAACAATTGCCGGAGTACCAGCTTTTAAGAAAGATCCTCAGCGGCAAAGATGTGAATTCCGAACTGACAAAGGCATGCTTGGCCGAGTACGGTGATTTTTCAAAACCAAAAGTAGAAATACGGGGATTGACCACTACAATCAATACTTCGCCCTTATTTGAGTCGTCCCAAGGCTGGGGTCCCGGTTTTGCCAAAGCCACCGGGCGTGGTCCGGGAGTTGTTGTCGGGCCGGGACGCGATCATCCCAGCGTTTTTGCTCAGCAATTTCTGACTAGGCCTCACGCGCCTTACAAAATCGTCGCGTGTGCTTCCAGCGTGGGCCAAGCCCGAGCGAAAGGCCGTTTTCAGATCAACTGGACGAATTCGGAAAATAAATTCATCTCCGCTTCGATCGAAGCTTTTGAAGTAGTCTCCAAAGAAAAAATCTTTGACTGCTATCTGACCGCCCCGGCTGGTGCAGCGGTTGGAACGTTATATGTGGTGCCTGATGGGGCAGAGGATGTCGTGCGCTATACCGAGATGAGATTACTTGGAAAAAGTTAGGCTGAATCAGTTGCTTAACAACTAGGGCGTGTTAAACATGAAATGATCGATATGAAACAGAAAGTCAAGTGGTGTTCATTTCAGGAAAAAAAAGCAATATTCCCCGTAAAAACCGCCGATGGAAGCCTATGAAACAATCAACCATCCTTGCGAACATCGCGTTACTTCTGTTTTCGCTGCTTGTAGCCATATTGCTAGTTGAAATAGCCTATCGTGCAGTACTATTTAAAAATTTTCCCGAGAAATTCCGGCAATCATTCTCAGAGGGAAAAAAAACGATTAGTGTTGTAAATGAACCGATGCTACGCTTCAATGCAAAATATGGATTTGACTACATTCCGGATCGTGAGTTTATTTTGGCTCAAATCGTTGATGAACGTCTTAGCAATTGCAGTTATTTACATAGCAATACCAGTGGAAGTTGGGGGACGCCGGACAGCGATTATGCGCATGCCGATTTCAAGGTTTTGGTAGTTGGTGATTCGGTCACCGCTGTCGCTGTGAACGGAATGACCTGGACCGATTATCTCCAAAAATCCTTGTCTGATCTGACCGGCAAAAAAGTAGGCATGCGGAACCTTGCTCGTGATGGTCAGGGCATTCTACAAATGCTCGATATTGCTGCTGGAGAAATTTCAAAACAGAACCCTCATCTACTTATTATAGCATTCATTAGCGATGATACGACGCGAGCGAGAACTTGGCGACGCGTAGAAAACGTCAACGGAAGGAGCCGTGTTTTTACCACAACCGCCGATCCTTATCAGCCTTTTGATTTTCGGAAGTCGGTCGAAACGTACCTCATCAATCCGGATCCAAGATTCTCAAAGGCATGGTGCAATAGCGAACCAAAGCCTGGCCCTGATGATCCTGTTATTCGTGAAACTTTGGAACGTTACCGGCTAGCGGTTGCGCATTCGAATGCACGTGCAGATCTGTTTACGCTAGAAAGATCTTTTGTTTGGGACGTGTTGATTCACCATAATCCCTTCTACTACTACTTGTTCATTTCCAAAGGTGCGGTCTCGATCAATCCTCGCCACCGTCTAAAGGATTTTGCGGAAGACCGGAAAACAGTAGAAAATGTCCAAAGGCTCCGGCAGAGCAATGTCCCGATTGCTTTAGTCCACTTGTCGTTACGAACCGAGCTAAAAAAAGGCACCGAATATATACCTTCCGCAGAGCCAGAAATCGACAAGAGTCTCTTGCTGTCATTAGAACGACTTTTGGGAACTCGCATAATTCTCTCAGGACCTTATATCAAGAAGCATCCTGATGTTGATGGGCCGGCCGACGATTTTGGAGCTATGGGTCAAAGTATTTCTGATGATCATCCTTCTGTTTATGGAATGAAAATTTATGCAAGAATAATTGTAGATGCGCTTCGAGCTAATGGTTTTCTTGGCAAGGCTTCAACGAAAGTTGCGCCGACTCATAACCATCCACAGACTAATTTTGCTCCACCGAGAAAGTTTCTCAATAACGAATTGATATTGGATGGTACTTCGTATCAGGTTGTGAAACGGCTAGGGGGGGCAGTAGAAGGTTTTGCTGACTTTTTTGATAGGGTCTACATCCGGGGCTGGGCCATTGATCGCCAAAACAGGGCACCTGCTCTAGAAGTAGTTGTAACTATTGATAATGATATTGTGGCACGGACGAAGCCTAAGTCTCGTCGCACCGACATAGAAAACGGATTTGGATCTTATACAAATCCAGCTGGTTTTGACGTAAACTTTTCGTTGCATAACGAGAACAGTTCTCCGGTTAAGATGGTACGAGTGTTTGCTTTAACGGAAGACCGCAAAGCAGCACAACTTACCGCAAGCAAACCGATTGTTGCAAACATGCAGCAGGGGAGTGCTCTGAAACTTGAGCCATTTTTTTTCTCTGAGGAAAAAACAGACGGTTTTCTTCTCGAACTGAAAATGCAAAAATTCACCGAGCTAATTAATAGATCCCCTTTATTTGAATCGTCGCAGGGTTGGGGTCCTGGTTTTGCTAAAGCGGCCGGGCATGGCCCTGGTGTCGTTGTAGGGCCCGGGCATGATAACCCGAATGTATTTACACAACAATTTTCGACTAAACCGTATGAGACATTCAAAATCGTAGCGCGAGCAGCTAGTGTGAACGCGCCCAACGCCAAGGGGCGTTTTCAGATCAACTGGCTAGACTCAAAGCGCAAATTTATCAATGCTTCGGTCAAGCCTTTTGAAGTAATAGCGGAAGAAAAGACTTATGAACACTATGCGATGGCACCGACGGGTGCGGATGCAGGAATCTTATATATAGTTGCCCATGGCCCCAAAGATGTAGTGCGTTATACTGAGATGAGCTTATTTTCAAATTCGACAGGCATTCAAGCGGCAAAAAGTCTTAAAGAGCCAACCTCTTGATATTTAAAAATGGTTTAGTCAAATTCAAAACTACAAATAACTTTTAGCATCCCATCAATTTTTGGAGTTTATGGCTTTTACTTCTTTGGAATTTCTATTTTTCTTTCCGATCGTTGTCGCCATTTATTTTTTGCTGCCAAACCGATTTCGCTGGTTCCAGCTATTGATGGCCAGCTACTATTTCTACATGGCATGGAAGCCGGTCTACGCGCTGTTGTTGCTGGCATCTACGCTTTCGTTCTATTTTGCTGCCCTCGGAGTCGACAGATTTAAGGAAGTTTGGCAGAGGAAGATGACGTTTTTCCTTGGTGTTGTTTTCAACCTCGGCTTGCTTTTCACGTTTAAGTATTATAATTTTTTTGAGGTACAAACGAACGCATTTGCGGCCTACTTCGGCTTAAATATCATGCCGACTCTGAATGTTTTGCTGCCAATGGGAATTTCTTTTTATACCTTTCGCGGTATCAGCTATTTGACTGATGTTTACCGGGAGGATATGCCCGCCGAACGGCACTGGGGCATCCTGATGCTCCATCTCGCCTTTTTTCCTTTACTGATCGCCGGCCCGATTGAACGCGGAACGCATCTTATCCCTCAACTGCGAGCCCACCTGCTGACCCGAAACAGTAACCACAAAATCCGTTTTGAATATGACCGGGTGGTCGCCGGTTTGCGTCTTATGTTTCTTGGTTTTTTCAAAAAAATAGTTTTGGCCGACAACCTGTCACTTATCGTTCAGCCCGTCTATGCTGCCCCCGACGAATACAGTGGTGCCAGTGCGCTTGTGGCAACACTCGCCTTCTCGTTTCAGATTTTTTTTGACTTTTCCGCTTATACGGACATTGCGCGGGGGGCATCGCGCGTATTGGGTTTCGAGGTGATTGAAAATTTTAACCGTCCGTACTTCGCCGTCAATGTACCGGATTTCTGGCGTCGCTGGCATATTTCTTTATCTACATGGTTCTACAGTTATTTATACATGCCGATCGCTTTCAGGAAGCGAAACTGGGGCAAGGGAGGTTCGGTTTTTGCTTTGCTGGTTACTTTTCTTCTCTGCGGACTTTGGCACGGTGCCAATTGGACTTTTCTAATTTGGGGCGCCATGCACGGTTTTTTTTACCTTTTAACTTATGTGCTCACGCCTCTGGCTCGCTGGCTGGTTAAGCACACCTTTTTGTGCGGATTCCCAATCCTTTGTCACAGAATTCTCGTCATGATTACGTTTTCGTTGATCTCTTGGGCGTGGGTAATGTTTCGAGCCGAAAGCCTTTCCCAAGCACTGACAATTTGGGCCAAAATTGCGCATATCCCCGTAGAATTTTCCCAATATCTGCTTCTGGTCCTAAAGGAGAGTGTCCCTTTTGTTCCGCTCAAAGCGCTTGGACTGGAATGGTTTATCCGACCCTCAGTAAGGCTCTCACTTATGCCTGTGTATGCATTTATGCTAACTGTTGGTTATCTGATTATGTCGTACAGATTGCGGGGTGAAAACGGGGAAGTGGTATTTGCAAGGTGGGGTACGGCACAGCGATGGAGTGCCTACTTCTTTGCCCTGGCAGGAATTCTCCTACTTGGCCGTTTTGGCATGACGCAGTTCATTTATTTCCAGTTCTAGGGTTTAACCATGACTATTTCATCTAAGCAAAAGGAATTAAGGGATGTTCGCCGCATTTGTTTTCGTGGCGCACTGCTGCTGTTTCCTTTCCTGGTGTTGCAGTTACTGGAACTCTTTGTGCTCCCGATCGACTTCTTCACCTTCCGTGTGTGGGAAGCGGCACTGGCAACTCCTTATCAATATCCCGGTGCGTTCTATCCAAATCTCCATGTCAAAAAAGCCAAGGAATACGGTGATTACTACCGGTCAGGCGATCCCCGCAAGGTTCAGGCTAAACCGGTTGAATGGTTTACAGATGCTTACGGATTGCGCAATCGGCCAGAAATAGAAAAAAAGGACCACTACGACATTGTCGTGG
>Ga0265297_10009473_pt1 | contig 12543 bp, 7 predicted proteins | sample Munlanlwell13791_FD_192502 | JGI IMG/M metagenome (GOLD analysis project Ga0265297, IMG submission 192502) | Leachate microbial communities from a municipal landfill in Southern Ontario, Canada - Leachate well 137-91 | ecosystem: Engineered > Solid waste > Landfill > Unclassified | place...
CAAGGAATCTTCTTGGCGCATCCGCATGTCTTGTCGCATGTTCTTTGATATTCAATTCACGTCCAGTTCGTTCTTTTCTCGGGAGTACCCCCTCATACCACGCCTGAACAGGGTCACGATGAGTATAGAGAATATCAACTTGTTTTCCTGAGTCGAGTGCTGCCTGTATCCGTCCTTCTGCGCTCGCGCCGGTAAGATTGCTATCATACACAATGTTCTTGCTTTGCTTTACGCGAACATTGAAAATATCCTTTGCAATATCGCTCGATGCTTCGTGTGTCGCAGGGGAATACGTTGACATGTATGCGTTCAATTCCTTTTCAGGAAGATCGAGCTTGTAAGCCAGTGGATGCAGATCAAATTTGATATTGTCTGCACCGATTTCAATGAATGGTTCTCCACCGAAAGGATTCGTTTCGGAAAGTGCAGATGTTTTACCAGCACCAGTGGCACCAGCAGTCATGACAACATGCGGATCCTGTACTTCATGTGCATCGTACTTCTTGAAGAACTCATCTTTGTTATCGAAATAATACTCATACGCTGCACGTTCTACCTTCTTTTGCTCCTCAGTGAGTGAACCAGCAGGACGGAACCTTTCATCCAGATTTTTCGGTACTTCCGTGAGCGTACTCTCTGCCGCACCAAAATCCTTTGCCGCACGTCCCGGGAATAATCGTCCTTCCATTTCCGCGAGCACTTTCTTGTCTATTCCCTTCGGAACCTTGATCAGCATTTGTCCTCTTCCTCCTGTCGCAAGGAGGTAATCAAGTGCCGCTATTTTCTTTTCCACGAGTTTCAATTCCTTTGTGACTCTGTTCGCCTCCCCGCGCCTCAGTCGTTCGGGATTTCTCTGTAGTGCCTTGAGATCGGACTTTGATTTCCTCAATGCGGATTTCTCTTGGCTCAGTATTTTTTCCACTTCATCGAATCCCATTGGAATGTCTTCTACTCCGAACAGCGTCACGTCTTTCCTCGTGTTCATTGCAAGTTTCGACAATGCTTCCATGTAATCGGACAGTCTTGCTTTGGTGAAACGATCCGCCTGTATCTTCTGTGATATTTGCAGTTGAAGGCTCTGGTCCATGCCAAGCTCTTTTGTGTACTGACCAAGAACTCCAGCAAGATCCGGACTGATAAGACCCTGAGCTACTTGTCTCTGAATAACAGGATCCAACTCACCGATGTTCGCATACGTCGTCACGAGAGACGGTTTGATCCTCCCCATTTCAACGGCGACTTGCTCCACGTTTTTTCCTGATTCGAGCAATGACCGAACCTGCGAAACCTGTTCAAGAATCTTTGGGAGTTTCGTCACATTGTTCACGGTAAGCGCATAATCCTTTGCCGCTTGTTCTGTAGGGAAATTGAGGTATTCCGCTGAAGCATCCTTCACTCCACTGCGCTTCAGAATTTCAAGAGTATTGTGTCCGTTCACGACATACTCCTGCATATCCCCTTTGGCATCCGGGAATCGAGCAATCTCAATCGGACGCACTTTCTCAGGTTTGAATCCATCGGTACTCAGTATCTTTGACACATTCTCTTCTTCATAGCCAAGGGTAGGATGAACGTCCTTCCGTACCTGAAAGCGTTTCGGATCGGTCTTTATGCTATCGACAGGCACAGTCGCAAAATTGCCCCTAGAAGCAACTTGAGTTCCAGCAGGTGAAATACCAGCCTGAACGGGTTCGGACGCGCCTACGGGCTTCTCTGCAAGCGACATGCCACTCTGTTCCTTATTCCCAAACGCCATTGACTCATTCCCTCCGGGGATTGCGGTCCCCATTTCCGCCTTTCTCCTCTCAAGTTCCTTCGCATTTTTCGCGTTCAGTTCGTCGACTTTGATCTGCTCGGGAGTGCGTTCCATTCCGAAAATATCCTTTTGCAATGGAGATTGCGGTTTGTTCGGCTCCGGAATCTCATTCCCGAAAAGATCCCTCTGTCCGCCTTCCAATCCGATTGTCCTGCTTTCCCTAGTACTCATCTTTGTCCCTCTCTCTTTGAGAGCGAGGAGACGGTTTTCATTCAGAAAAGACTCAAGGAAGAACACGCGAGTCTGGACGGGAAGTTCCCTCCACACCTGTTCTACTTGATCGTTCTGTACTCCTCCCAAAAATTCCTTGAGCGTTTGTGGAGAAATGGCTATTTTCATCTCTGCCGACTTTGCCAGAAATTCCATGACGGCGTTGGCTCCTCTCTTCAGTAAATAATGTCCAGCTTTCCCCCCTACAACCAGAGGAAAGAACATGGCGTAATCAATCGCGGCTTTCTTTGGAAATTCCTTCACGTCTCTTGCCGTCACAGCAGCCCATGTTCCTGAAACCTGCAAGTTTTCCACGGCTGATTTTGCCAGTCCTGCCATGAGTTTCTGTGATCTTGTCGCTACGTTTTCTACAATATCCCTCCCGACTTTAGGGAGTATCTTGCTGGCGAGTCCTTCCGAGAGTGCTTTCGTTGCCGCAGAAATCGTTGCCCGTCCTGTTAATTTTGCAAAACCGGAGCTGATTCCTCCACCAAGTTCAAATGCAGCAATGAACGTCGGTGTTTCTTCCGCAAACGATCGGAACAAACTTTCAATTTTCCCGGGAGGATAAAGTTTATCAGACTGTGCGAGCGTAGAAGGCTGTCCTGTAATTTCACTCTCAAGGAGTTTTTTTTTGTACTCCTGCAAAGCGAGTTCGGCATCCGCAGTGTATCCTTGCGCGCTCATTTGTCGGATCGCTTCTTCGACGTTCGTGTTCGGCTTTCCTTCAATTTCCGTCGGTGCCATGGCAGTTTCGCCAAGTAGTTTCCACGGGATGAGCGGAATGCCTTTCACAAAATCAGCAGAAGCTCTCTTGATAGCAAGCCATGATGCACCGGTCCATGTCTTCGGTTCTTCTGAAATTGGAATTTTGTTCGTCATTCCCTGCCACAATCTCCCTGATAGATTCAACAATGGCATTGCGGCATTTTTTAATGATGGATCCGCTGCATATTTCAAAAGATTGGAAGTCTCTTCTTTTGTAGGAGAATACTCCGACAACTTCGGCGTTTGCACAAACTTCTTCGGATCAATCTCTGACTTCGGATTTGGCTTGCTCTGTTTCGGAGCAAACGACTGAAGAACATTGAGATTTTCCGTAGGGACGAATCTTTTCGGATCCACTTTCGGGACGGTCTTTTTTGATTGCCCGTACATATCTTCGAACGCCGACGGAATGGCGGTGAAGGTAGCCATTACGGGGCAAGAGTCATTGGAAGAGGTGAAACGAATTTCTTACCAAGAGGCTTGAACCATGAATCCCAAAAATTGTCGTCATCGACGTAGGTGTATCCCATCCCCTGCATGTACTTGATCACCTGATCATCGGTCATTGGCGTATCAATGATATTGGAATCCTGCAATTCATTGACCAATTGCTCCGGAGTCTTTTCCCCGATGGACAGTGCGCGTTGATCCTCAAGTTGCATTTGTGAGAGTGCTACAGCATCCTCTCCCTGCGAAGCCGTGAGGTACGGCTGAATCCGGTACTGTTCTCCGTTGATCGTATTCCCGCTCATGTACGAGTACGCGGTAAGGAGAGACTTTTGCGGGAGAAGTTTCTGCAAAGTAGCATAGACGAGCGTATCGACCATTTCGCCGCTTGCCGTCGGGTAGAGCTGTCTGATCTGTGCGCGTTGCTCCTCGACGAGTTTCGCAGTCGCAGCTGCGCCAGCCACTCCGCCGGTACTCTTCATCCTCAATTCCTCAAGTGTCTTCGTATTCGAGAATGTTCCTCGTGGAAGTCCGAGCGTATCTTCAAAGCCGGAGAATAAATCTGGATTTTTTGTTCCGTAAACATCGGCTATCTTCATCGCTTGCGTGAAGGCATCGCGCTGCTTCTGGAGTGCATCATCCCGAAGTTTATTCGCGGCATCACGCGCATCATCCACCGCTTTCTGCATGTAGCCGAGCATGTCGTCCTGAACCTTCATCCAGTCGTTCCGCATCGTTGTACGAGCATTCGTGATCTTGTCTTCCATCCTCTGTGCTCCTCCGATCTTCAATTTCATTGCCTCGTCCACTTTATCGTTGTACTTCGATACCACGTCGATCATGTCGTTTGCGTAGTTCTGGTGGATCGTGACGATGGTGTTCGTGTAGTTCGCGTTGATCTCAAGAGCTTTGTCACTGTACGACTTGTCAATCAAAGCCATTTGAGCAGTGAAGTTCGCTACGGCTGCCGATCCCTCAAACTCCGTTCGTTCGATTTCCTCGATGCTCGCCATGCTCCCGAAACCTCCGAGGACGGCATTGCGGCCAATCATGCTCCGGACCTTCTTCGCATTTGCCACGGCAAGTTGTCTCCTCTGTTCCAAGAGATTGAGTTCCGTTTGCTGGCGTGCGGTTTCATTCGCCGCGAGTGCCGCTTGTCTCTGCTGTTCTGCAAGCTGTTGCGCTTCATCCTGCGTCGTCTTCAACAGATTCGCTTTCATCACGGAAAGCTCTTTCTGCCTGTCCACCATTTCTCCTACAATCCCCTGGAACATTTCAAATTCAGCCTTGGCGCGGTCTTCTTCTTTGTAGTATTCGGTCCCGATGTCCTGCATCCTCTGGCCTAAAATACCAAGGGCTGTTTGCAGCATTGCCGCCGTCGTCGGATCGGCGGATTGGATCATTGCCTGAATTGCCGCCGTTGTCGTGGTGGGGACCGTGGCAACATTCCTTTCATCGAATTCCTGCTGGTTTCCGTAAATATCCGTTCCGGGTGTAGTGCTTTGCGTCGCACTCTCCGTTTCCGTTTTCAGCCTGTTTTTCATTCTTTCATTTTCAGCACTCACCCTCCTTATTTCTTCGTCCCTTGCCTGTTCCGCTTTCTTGATTTTATCTTCTGCTTGCCACAATCCGCTTTGATTATTGATAAATTCATTGTTCATTCTCCGCGTCTCCAAATCTTTTTTCGCATCTTCTACAGCAGCATTCAGCGCATCAATGTTTGACACGCTTTTCATCTCAAGAGGGCTTGCCGTCGGTATCCCGCTCTCGCCGGGACGGACATTCGGATTGTACCCTACTGCGCCCGCCTGCCCCATTGCTCCGCCTGTAGGAGTACCAAGTGTTCTTTCTCTTGAATCGTAAGTGTAAGCTGGATTGTTGGCGAATGGATCAGAAAATCCAGCAGGGTTATCCTGAAAGATAGGATTGCCATTCTCATCACGAGCTGGCTCTAGCTGTCCTGTGTCCGGGTTTGTAACCATCACCGCCCTCTGTGGAGTGGCACTTGTCTGATTCTGTGCGACTTGTGCCCTATGGATAGCATCCTGATCTCCTGCAATCTCCTCCGCCCTCCGTGGATTGACTCTCAACTGGTCCCGTGCAGCGGAACTCGACGTTGTATCATAGCTCTGCGTGTTCGGATTCCACGTCGCCGTCATTGTAGGTGTGGAAGGAGTCGCCACGGTGAGCGGGTTCTTCTTCGGATCGAAGTCTTCTGCGCGGTAATGGAGGAGGCGGTGCTCTCTCATGGGCGGATTTCGGTAATGATAAGATCAGGAACGTCTGTTGAACTAACAAGGATAGCCTGCCCTGCTCCCTCATTATGCGTAACCACAATGTCAATCTTGTCTCCTGCTGCGAGATACATCGTCGTGAAAATATCCGCTCTAACCTGTGAATCCGTGACCATTGAGGTAAAGACCCTCGCAAGAACCCTGGAGCCGTTCTTAAATATGCTGATCGTATTCGTCTCTGAAGCGTCGAGATTCGATAGTGCTTCCGTGGCCCGTATGTCGTAATACCCTGCCCTTCTGATAACCGCTCCAGACCCTACATGCCTATCTGTCTGTCTCAAGAATCCAACATCATACGAAACAGTATCGAACTGCACCCATCCATCCGAGCCTGAAGGCATGGTTTGCGCGTTTGCCCTCGTAAGCCTGATTTTATGTGGAGTGATCCTTTCGGAGATCACATTCCACTCGGTTCCATTGTACTGCATGACCCGCATATCACCCCTGAGGAAAAGTGATCCGGAGTTCCCGACGATATACTTCCCGTTCCCATTAATCGTAATCGTCCCGCTTCCCGTCATTACATCCGCAACAACGCCGATTCTTGAGTCCGTTGCAGGGCTTGCGGGGAGGGTAACGGTGATCGTCCCTCCGCTGTTATTCACCACCACAAGCTCGTTATTCCCTGCCGTGTAGCTTGTTGTCTTGGATACGGTGAGAGGGTACGTTCCTTTCCATAATCCATCCCCTGCAAGGAATGTGGAGCTTGTGAGCGATCCTGTCCCGAGAAGCGACCCACTGAGAGTTCCACCGCTCCCGAGAAGGGGAACCTTGAATGAATTGTCGTGGATAATAATTCCGCTTCCATTTCTCAGTATCCCTCCGGTCATTGTGAGATTTTTTGACTGCAAGACGAGAGGCCCGTTATCGGAAACAGCGTAGGTCATCATCGCCCCAGTGGAAGCAAGCTGCACCTTCCCCGCTGCACTCTCCGTGGCATTCACAAAACTTCCGCTTGCCGTGGCAATCTCTCCCCACGATCCTGCAAAGTACCTGTAACACACTCCCGTGTCCTCTGCACACCCCATGCGAGGTTCGGGAGGAGTAGAGCCAAGTTGCCTCAATAACTCCGTGTAAGTCGCAAAATGCGGAATACCAAGGGATCCGGAGCCGGAGAACGAAAGAGCACCGGAAGCAGTGAGACTATTTGGCCGGTCCATGTTCACCTTGAGATTGACGGTTCTCATATCAACCACGAACCTCACGGCTGCACCGGGGGTGAATATCTGCCCGTTACTGCATGTCGTGTATGTCCTCGTCGCCGTGTAGCAGAGGTCACGAATCACCGAACCGGTGAGCGTGATCACTTTCGTCGTGGAATTCACCAATGCTCTCTCGTAGTAGATATGTTCCGAACGTGTCCCCTGAGTAATTTCAACAACTCCACCGGAACCGGCAGGATAGGTGATTTTGACGCTGTTTTTCGTCGGAGCGTTGATCTCAATTTCTGTCGTTTGCGTCGCACTGATACGAGATTTCAGCGTCATTTGCGGGATGTTGTAGACCTCGAAAGATGCAGCGGAAACGGATCCGACAATGACAATGAGAATGGTAAGCGACAAGTAGGTGCCGGTCGCCCGATCAAAGAACCAGTAAGCAAACGATTTCATGTGTTCTCTAAGCATGAGAATGGGGGAAGCGGGAAAGGGGAGTTAAACCGAGAGAAAAACCATTGGATTGCACAAAGTCCCCGTTTTCTCCCGTGGTCCTAATGACAATCTTGAATTCTTCTCCCTTGTGCGCTAGCGAAACGGGAAAGCGAAACGGAAAAGCAACGGGAGGATCGCCGCCGGAGCCATAGCCGACCGACCCGACGCGACCGGACCCGAGCGGAGTTCCGTTCGTCCTCTGAATGAGGTACGAATCATCGAGCGTTTTCGTGATAGGATCTGAATCCCTCCCGTAGTAAATATCGACGTAGGCAATGGATCCGATGGTCATGTACCCATGAAGATGAAAGTACCGTGCCTTTGAATACTCGAATTTCTCCCTTCCGATCCATCCCGTTTCCCGCTCCATTTCAATGGGAACATCATCGTCATAGTTTCCCGTTTCGTCGATGTAAATCTTCTGTGCCGTCCCGTCGATGGCCCACGTCTTTCCTTCATGCTCGCACACCACGTCATAATTCTTTCCCGTATCTTTGAACCACTCACCAGTAGGATATTTCCGCACCCACACTTCCTGCGCGCCGTTCCGTCTCATCCCACACTTGAGAAGCCCCTCCTCGATATTGAACGTCATCCAATTCAATGCACTTGGAGTGTCAATCCCGAGGATGGATTTCTCAATGTCGTCATCGAACTTGCTATCAACTCCGATATCCTGTTGAGCGTTCTGAATTTTCGCTCCGAACCGCGCCAAGCGTTTTTCGGGAAGTTGGAAGATAATGTCATCGTCACCAACGACGGCAACATTCCGGTTATTCACGGCACCGAACTCCGGCTTGATCGGGGAAGGGATGCGCGCTCCCGTCGTTACATTGACTTCCGATCTGTTCGTCCCGTAAATCCCGTCCTTCTTCCAAACAATGAAGAAGTTTTTTGTCGTCCTTGCCGCCGTAATCTCTCCACCATGCCCGACGAGTTCCTGACTCGATGGCGCGCCGGAGAAGTCGTAGAAGTATTCCAAATTTGCAGCATTGGAAAACTTTGAAAATTCCCACACGCTCCTCTGGTCTTTGTCTCCGAGAAGATTGAGCGAAGCAAGCCATTCGAGAAGAATAGATGCCTTGTCGCAGTAGTTCGGTGAAAGTGTCGTGCAAACCGTCACAAGTTCCCCTGCATCATGAGCGAGGAGCGCATTGGCTCCAGTTGCCGGAACACCTGAGATCGTATCCGTGGTCGTCGTGGTGAACGTGAACACGTCCGATCCGCATCGAGCAGTGAACGTCCCACCGGTCGGGAAACGAATCCCCTGTCCAGTCTTGAGAGCGAAAGACGTATCACCAGCCGAAACGTCCGCATTCAATTCCCCGACGATAATTCTCCCTACAGTGTCATAACCGTTCCCGTAGTAAATATCGTTCTCAAACTCAAGGAGATCGACGTAGTACCCTGTCTGTAAGGTGAGGCCAACATCGTAAATCAGCCCGTAGAAATCACTGTCCTTTCTCGTATCGACGTAGAGGATCTTCACGTCCGTGTCATCATCGACTGCAAACCACAAGCGTGGAATCATTTTCGCGGACCGCATCCCTCTCCCGACGGTAATATCGTAGTCGGAAATATCGAGTCCGCTGTCCTCGATCCCCGGTCGCGGGAACATCCCTCCTTCCGCATTGGTTCTAAAATTGAATCCCGCATAGGCATATTCCGGCTTCAGTACATCCGTTTGCGTCTTCAGCCCTCCGCCTAGGTGTTGAGCCACGATTTTCGGGATGAGTAACGATCTTGGCATAATAAACTGGCATGGAATCAATATCCGTATCCTTCATCGAAATTGGAGGCACGGACTCCTCCGGTAATAAAAGTAGGGCTTCTAGGCATCGGCCTTGCAAGGCGCAGTCGTGAATTGGAAGTCTGCACGGAAAATCCGATATACGCCTGTAATTTATCAGCAGCGCGGAAGTAACACTGAGAGACGAGATCCGCGTTTTCTCCATTGAGTGCGTAGGCTTCCGCTTCCAATATCGCAAGGATGACGGCGTTCAATTCGACCGGGGTATCGAGAGTGTTTCCCAATTCCGTAATATCAACGGGCTTCTTCCAGAAAAGAAGCGTCCCGGATGAAATGCCGAAATCACGAGGAATCCAGAGAAAACCGTGATAAATGCAAAAGAAATCCGGATCCGGATCCTCTTTCCCTTCATACATTTCATCTTCATGCACAATGAGACTCTTCGCGCACTCGAACGTGGAAGGGAGCTTGTACAATCTCTCTACGATTTCTCCAGATGAATGATCGGTCCCAACGTCCCCGACCGTGACACACGTATCATCCCCCGACTTGGATTGATAGGTGATGTAATCCCATGCGCCCCTGTGATCGTACGCTATGAATGCCCCCGGTTCATCCGTGAATCCTGAACCGTCCGCAAGATCAATGTTTCCCGTCGATCCTTCTGTGAGGTCTGCGGCAAGACTTGTCTTCACGACAAATGTATAAGGTTTTGAATCTTCGGAAAAATCCCACCCTTTCCCCGTCGGGTTCACTCTCACTCTTCCCTGCGGATCGAGAGCCATTCCGGAGAAAGGAACATGGAACAAGTCTCGTTTGATTTCATTGATCCGATAAATGAGAGAATCGTCCGTCATGTACTCAACGCTACTATCAGCCTTATCTCCCGTCTTGCGACGGAGTTCATCGACAATCACTTGTGCCGTTGTGTAGGTAGGTTCTCTTTTCATGCAGAGAAGAAATCAGATAGTGATTGAATAATGATGATTCCTTTCGATTTGCTGGCCGAAGGAATATAGGTAGAGTACATGCTTGATACTTCAGAGGATGTTAGCGCTGTATTCCAGATGATTGCGTCCTGCATCAATCCATCATAGTACTGTCCTCCCGTTTCATATCCACTCATTAAAAACGTAGCCGTAGTGTCTGCTATGGAGTTCGGCAATCCTGTTGCCGTCCCAAGGCTTTCTCCATTTGAAAAGAATTCAGCTGATCCCTCAGAAGCATCGTAGGAAAATCCTATTTGATACCAACTCCCAGTTGTCCCATCCCATGTTTTCCCTGTTTGTGCCTGTCCAGTCCCATCTCCGCTAGGCGAAGCATAAAACACCATCCCAGTATGTCCAGAGGTCACACCATAGGCAGTGCAATCATCAGCAGTCCCACAAAGATAAAAATAATACGCCCTCTGGTTACCAGTATGCAATGACTTGGAAATCACTAAAGGCGTACCTGCCAACGATTCAAGTTTTACCCATGCGAAGAAGCTCATGTCTCCGGTTAAAGAGAGCTGAGACGAGTCTGCTTTTGTAAGGCTCTCGCTGTTAGAAGCCTCAAAATCTGCTGCGTTGGCATCGAATTGCCCAGCTCCATATAAAACAGTATTCACGTCTGTAAGGTTTTGTGCGACTCCATCCCCTGAATCTGCTCGCTCGCCGCTCTCCTCATCGAGTTTCCATCGTGATACTATCGAAACGCTTTTCGGGAGATCGCCAATGTCCGGGACTGCCGCAAAAACATCATCCCCCCGAGAGAGGCTTGCGACGATTGATACTAGAATAACTGCCGATGTTATGATTGCAATTTTCTTCTTCATTATTTAAGAGGGGGGATATATGTCCAGTCATGCGCCCTGTACGTCTCATTGCCAAAATTGAGTACCTTTTCAAACAGCTTTCCATTTTCAATGGTGCGTATAGTGATTGTATATCCATTCCCATCCGGTCCGTCATATACGTCTGTTTTCAGTAAAAACCTGCTATTCTTTCCGAGAATAAATCCCATGTCTTTCCAGCTTTTATCAACATCACTCGGCTTTCTATCAGGATTAAGCGCCTCATTTTTTGAGGGTACAAAGTCGTGCGTTGAAAGCCCCTGCCAATATGTCCCATGATCTTTTATGTATTGTTCCTGCTTCGATGCCATTTGATTGACAATATTGTCTAATGCCGATTCCCCTGAAACACGAAGCTCACTAGAGATATTATTGTTACCAGCAAAACTAGTAGATATAGCGATTGCTCCCGCTACTCCAGCGCCGACAATAGCCACTATCTTCTTCATGGCTACGGGATGAAGTGAAGCTGGACAGTAACCCCCTTCGCCGGAGTGGTATGGACTCCGGAAACCTGTGGGATGATTCTGTCTCCATTCCCAATCACCCTACACGCCGCATTTATAACGGGAGGAGTCGCTGCGGTGTCGGAAGATGGTTCCGTTGTATCGAGGGTGACCGCCGTGGAGAGCATGTAGCAGTTATCCGTCTGGTTCCAGAGTTGGACGGTCATCGTTCCCGTAGTCCCCGGAATAGAAGCGTCAAGCGTCACACCGCTCATTGTCATCCCGTCCATCATCTTTGGAACGCGGAATGTCGATCCTGATCCTGCTGCACAAGCGGTCGCACCGTCACAGAGCGGGATAGCAACAATCCTCTGAATGAGTGGCCTCCCAATAACGGTCAACGATGAGCCAGACATGGTTCCGTGAACAGTAAGTGCCCCCGTCATCGTATCCCCGCCAACGTTCACATATTGCGGGTCTGCGAGTGTTTGAGTTTGCGCCCATGTAAATCCCGCGTCTGTCCCACAAACCAGCATCCCTGTGGATGTTGAATCTATGGAATCACAATTAGGAGCTCCAGATGCAGCGACATGATACGCTGTCATGTTCGCATTGATCGTCAATGACCCAGTCATCGTATCTCCTCCTTGGTTCACGAACATTCCTTCCGCATCCACGGCACTGATTCCCGCACCTGTTTGATCCGTCCCGCAAATGAGCATCCCCGTGCCAGATGTAAGGAGCTTTGAAGTCGTCGCATCCGTACAAGCGGAAGCCGTGAGGTTTTTTGTTGCGATTGCCCCGCTCGCCGTAACATTGCCGTATTCGTCCACAATGAATTCTTTCTGCCCCGAGGAGTTTGAGACGGAGAAGACAACGCCGGAGCCAAGGATGATGGCGACAAGGGCACTGATCGCCGGATGCCGGCGTACGAAGTCCTGTGCTTGAGAGGTGTATCCCATATTAGGCGAGGGGTTGGTGGCCGATCTTTCCGATGAGCTTCCCGAACTTCGTTCCCATGCCCGTCTCCCAAATCTTGAGGTTCACCATCTTCGCCGCCAATGGAACGGAGAATGTCGGATCACGGTCCTTTGCGTCCGTGTTGTCCGCATGAATCCTCCACTGTTTAATGAGGAATTCCGAAATGAACAATCCGGAACCGACTGATAGAGCTTCTTCCACGACGTAGGATTTCCATGTCCGTGTCCCGGATCCTCCGGAAACATCTTCGTAATCCGGAGCCTGTTCGGAGTAGATAAGTTCGATATTCGCATACACATTCGCATTGCCGACGTTATCCGCATGTGGAGTGTAGTCGATGAAGACTTG
>Ga0265297_10009474_pt1 | contig 12539 bp, 13 predicted proteins | sample Munlanlwell13791_FD_192502 | JGI IMG/M metagenome (GOLD analysis project Ga0265297, IMG submission 192502) | Leachate microbial communities from a municipal landfill in Southern Ontario, Canada - Leachate well 137-91 | ecosystem: Engineered > Solid waste > Landfill > Unclassified | place...
AGGCCAAGTGGTGCCGGCATTTGTATAATAGACGTCGTTCGTGCCGTAATACATTTCCTGGGCAGTGATGATTTGGCGCATGTCGGCTTTTCTGGTCGCATCTCGAGCCGATCTCCGAGCTCCTCCCATAGACACCAAGACGATGGAAGACAAGATGCCGATGATGGCGATTACCACCAATAATTCGATTAAGGTGAAACCGCGATTCTTTTTAACAAAGGTTTGTAACATGTTTTAATGAAGTTTTAATTTTCTTAATATCGACCTTTTTTATTTTTTAAATCACTGTCTATATTTTAGCACATTTTCGGTCAAGGCGGGGTGTGGATATCTAAATACCGCTCATTTTGTACAAGGGCAGCAATACAGCGCCCATCAGTCCCGCCACGATCCCCCCCAGGGAAATCACCATCAACGGTTCCAAAATACTCAAAAGATTATCGATGGACCTTTCCACTTCTTTGCGGTAAAAATCGACGACTGACATCAGGCTTTGATCCAAAGTGCCTGTCTTTTCCCCCACCGCCACCATTTGCGTCAGAATCGGCGGGAAAGCTTCGGGATGGCGCGCCAGAATCTTGCTCATATTTTCGCCCCTGACCACTTCTTCTTTGATTTCAAAAACAATCTGCTGATAAACGTCGTTGCCCACGATTTCGGCGGTAATTTCCAGCGACTGGGCGATAGGAATGCCGCCCGAAATTAAAGTTGAAAGGTTTTCGGCGAAACGGGAAAGATAAATCATCCGCAAAAAAGAACCTACCAGAGGGATGCGCAAAAAAAATTTGTCTTTGATTTTTTTGCCCTCAACCGTCCGACTGTAGCGCACCAACGCTATCGCCGCTCCGCCCAGCAATAAAAATACCGACCAGCCCCAAGATTTCATAAAGTTGGAAAAAGCAATAACTATTTTGGTAATCGTGGGCAGATCTTGGCCCGTTTCGGTTAAAACCTTGGTCATATTGGGAATGACAAAATACGTCATCATCACCAAAACGCCGACGACCACGACGAGAATCAAAGCCGGATAAATCATCGCGCCCTGAATCTTCGACTGGAGATGATAATCGCGCTCCAAGTGATCGGCCAAGTACGTCAGGCTTTCGGAAAGCGTGCCCGAGGCTTCACCAGCCCTGACCATGCTCACATAGAAACTGGAAAAAAGTTTCGGGTGCGCCGACAAGGCCTGCGAGAACCGGGTGCCTCCTTCAACTTCCTGGGAAACCATCAAAATTTTTTCCCGGAAACCGGGATTTTTGGTCTGCTCGGCAATCGAATGAAGCGCCTGGACAAGCGGAATCTTTGATTTGAACATCAAGGAAAGCTGCCGGGAAAAATTAACGACATCTTTTTTGGAAATCCTCTCAAAAAGCTTTATCTTTCTCGCATAAAAAGGCTTCGTCTCCGCCCGCTCCAAAAAAGTGACGAATAAATTGTGCTTCTGCAAAAGAAGAATAGCCGCTTCTCTCGAAGAAGCCTCTACAGTCCCCGTTTGCACCTCGCCTTTTTTAGATCTCGCTTGGTAATTAAATTTCATATGCTATCTCTTCAACAACATTTTCAATTCCGCCGGATTTAAAGAATGGCTCAAAGCGTCCCCCAAAGAAATTTCTTTAGCGTTGATTAAAATAGCCAAGGACCTATTTAGAGAAATCATGCCCGCCTCCATGGAAGTTTCAATAACTAAGGGCAATTCATGGATTTTATTCTCCCGGATTAGATTGGCGGTGGCGGGGTTGGATATCATAATTTCGCAAGCCGGAATCATCCCGCCCTTAATGCGCGGAATCAGTCTTTGAGAAACGATGCCCAAAAGCGAGCTTGATAACTGCGCCCGCACCTGCCCCTGCTGCTCCGAAGGAAAAGTGTCGACAATGCGATGAATGGTCTGGGAAGCGGAATTGGTATGAAGGGTGGCAAAAACCAAGTGCCCTGTTTCGGCGGCGGTAATGGCGGTGGAAATTGTTTCCAAATCTCTCATCTCCCCCACCATAATGACATTCGGGTCCTGTCTGAAAGTGGATCTCAAAGCTTGGGCAAAGCTTAAAGTATCCTGATAAACTTCTCTCTGATCGATAATCGCCCTGTCTTCCTTAAAAATATATTCGATCGGATCTTCAACGGTGATAATATGGTCGGCTCTTTGGTGATTGATCTCATCGAGTATCGCGGCGAGCGTCGTAGATTTGCCTTGGCTCGAAGGACCGGTAATCAGAACAAAGCCCTGATTCGCCTTGGCGAACTCGTGTAAAATTGAAGGCAAGTTTAATTCTTCGATCGTGGGTATTTTTGATGGCACAAGCCTTAAGGCGCAGGAAATATTCCCTTTTTGAAAAAAAACATTGACCCGGAACCGAGCGCTGCCCTCAAAATTGAAGGAAAAATCGATTTCTTTTTCTTTTAAAAAACGGGCGTATCTTTCATCTTTCAGCAGAACGCGCGCCAGACCTTCCGCATCTTCGGGCGTAATCTTTTTTTGCTTCAACAAAGGAATGAGCGTCCCCTGGACCCTCAAAACCGGCGGATGGCCGACCGAAATATGCAAATCCGAGGCCTGCTGCTTGACCGTCGTGGCCAACAATTCGTTTAGTTGGACGGCGTAACCGTTATTGTTTTTCATTTTTGATTGATTATTATTTTAATTAGCTTTCTTCGGCGGCTCTGATAACCTCTTCAACCGAGGTTATCCCCTCCAATACCTTTAAAACGCCGTCCTGTTTCATGGTGGCCATACCCTGCCGCTTGGCTTCCTGGGAAATTCTCGACTCGTTCGGTTCTTTCAAAATTATCTCGGCAAGCTGGGGCGTCATCTCTAAAATTTCAAAAAGAGCGATGCGGCCCACATATCCCGAGGAATTGCATTTTTTACAGCCTACGGCTTCGTAAATTTTGAAGTCGTTCGGCGTTTTGACGTCTTTTTTGATTATCGGCGGCAAATTCTCTATTTCTTTCAGAATCATCGCTTTTACTTCTGCCGCCGGAGCAATCGCTTTCCTGCAATCAGGGCACAAAACCCTCACTAACCTTTGGGCTATCACGAGTCTTAAGGCGGGCGGAATTAAAAATGAAGCCACGCCCAAGTCAATAAAACGAGGAATGGCCCCTATGGCATTGTTGGTATGGAGGGTTGAAAGGACGACATGGCCGGTCAGGGCGGCGTGAGTGGCCAAAGCCGCAGTTTCTTCATCTCTGATTTCGCCGACCATGATGATGTTCGGGTCTTGGCGCAGAATATGCCTCAATCCCTTGGCGAATGTGTAGCCGATTTCCGGCTGGATTTGCGATTGATTGATGCCCGGCACAAAATACTCGACCGGGTCTTCCAGAGTTATGACGTTGACGGTTTCTTGATTTAAAAGATTCAAAATGGCGTAAAGAGTGGTGGTTTTGCCGCTCCCCGTGGGACCGGTTACCAAAATAAGGCCGTAAGGTTTTTTAGCGGCTTTATACACCACATCAAAATTTCTTTTCTCCAGCCCGAGTTTTTCGAATTTCTTGACGCCCTCGGTCGGATCTAAAATTCTCATCACCACCTTCTCGCCCAAGGTAGTGGGAAAAGTCGAAACGCGGAAATCGATGTCTTTGCCGCCGATCGTCGCCGAAAAACGGCCGTCTTGAGGTATGCGGGTTTCATCAATTTTCAGGTTTGCCAAAATTTTAATTCTAGCTACAACCGCCGGATGAACCTGCAACGGCAATAAAAGATTCGGATGCAAAATTCCGTCCATCCTAAAACGAATCCTCAATTCTTTTTTGGTGGGTTCAACGTGAATATCCGAAGCCTTGGCGTCCACGGCGTGCCGCAGCATCACGGCCACAACCTTAGTAATGGGCGCTTCTTCCGCCATTCTTTCAAATTCGGCTTTTTTCAGCGGCTGGCGCTGGGCGGCCTCGCCCTCTTCCGACTTAAGCTCGGTTTCCAATTCCTCAAGCGCTTGCGTCACTTCTTTTTTCAGGGTGCGATACTGCTTCAAAATATTATCGAAGGTGGTGAGCGATATCAAAACGACTTTGTAATTGAACTTTCCTTGGCGGGATAAAAACTTCAAGGCCTCCTGCGCCCGCAAATCTTCGGGGTATACCATGCCGACTTCCAGCGTTTTTTCTTTCTGCGACAAAGGAATCATGCTGTAATATTTGGCCGACTCTTGAGGAATCAGCTCCAAGGTTTCCAGGGGCACATCTTCGGCCGAAACTTTCCTCACAGGCACTTTGAGTAATTCGCCCTTCATTTCGAAAACAAGATCCTCGGGTATAATTCCCTTTTCAATAATCATTTCTTCCTCTTTTTTGCCCGCAACCTTAACGTCATACTCCAAACCTGCTGCTTGTTTTTTATCAATGACTCCTTTTTTAATTAAATATTGGGTTAGCGTCATTTGTAGGGGGTGAAAGGATTTTCCCGGCCAACTTCGTCTTCAAGGGCTGGGATCTGTTCGAAGGCCTTCAATTCTTCTAATTTTTTGTCTTCGAGGGCGCTCCAATTTATTTCGATTTTGGGATAGATTACTGGGGGCGCAGAAACCGGAACGACCGCCGCAGGAGTTCTAAAGAACCCCAGCCAAACTACCAAAAGAATGGCGCAGATGGTCAGCGTTAAAATCAAAATCAGGTACCTTTGTTTTTTTTGCGCTTGGATAAACTCGATGGCCATATCAGTAGGAAACTGTTTTTAGAGATAAGGTAAATTCGGGCGATTCTTCGGATTTTTCGGAAGGAATTTCAATGGAAATGCTTTGCACCTCAATGATTCTCGCCGAGCCCTCAATCAACGAAAGGAAATTTTTAAAAGCTTCGTAAGATCCGGATACCTGGATAACAACCTGCGTTTCCGCTAAAGATCCCTTGCTGCCGGCCTGCTCGGTAGTGCCGCCCAAAACGATTTTTTTCAGAATCAGGCCGGTCTGGGCAGAATTTATTTGCAAAAAATTAGCCAAGGCAGCCAATGAAGGATCTTTCGGCAGCGCAGTCGATACCTTGGAAAGAGCGTCCGAATATTCTTGCAATTTCGTTGATGTATCTTTGATTTGAGAAAAATATGTTTCTTGAGAATGGAGCTCCTCTTTTTTACTTTCGATATCGGAATTTAAGGCTTGAAGTTTTTGGTACTGCGGCAAAACCAAAACTAAAGCCAGAATTAAAGCTATTATCACTCCTGAGGCAATAATAATTATTCTATTCATTGTTTTTGAAAATTTCCGGATCTAATGAAATGGTGAAATTAAAACTCGCCCGGCCGTTTTTGTCGATATTCAGGTCGGAAATCTCAATATTTTTAACCATTTCTTGACTCTGAAAAATAGCTATCTGCTGCCCCAGCGTTTCGAAATTGGAAGTTTCGCCGGAAACCACAGCCTGCGAATCCGAAGGGCTCAATTCCAGTTTGTTAAACCAAATCTTGGGGTGGCAATTCTCCTCCAAAAATTTGAAGAAGTTCGAAATTCTCTGGCGGCCGGCAAACAACTTGGAAAAATCGTCGATCTTCTGTTTATCAAGCAAAATCTGCGTCTCGAGATTCTTTTCTTCCATAGTGCCGACTTGAGCGATTTTCTCCTCCAAGTCCCATAAGGTCTTCGAGGTTTTATTTTCAAAATAGAATAAAACAACGTATGCCAAAACAACTACCAACACCAAACCGAAAACGATGTGGGGAGCAAACTCGTATATTCTCGGCGTTTTTTTAATTGGCTTGGGAATGATGCCTACCATATTATTCTAAACCCCTAAGAGCGGCGCCTACCGCTATGGCGTAACTCGGGCCAACTTCTTTTAAAGTATCTTCCAAAATCGGCGGATAATAAATATCGGCGAAAGGATTGGCAATCTCCACGGGCTTGGACAAATTCTTCAAAAAATAATCAACGATGCCGGGCATAAAAGCCGAACCGCCTGCTAAAATGATTTTTTTTACCTCCTTGCCTTCGGCTTGAAAAAAACTGGAAAATATTTTTCTGATTTCCTCGATAATAAGGTCGATTAAGGGCAGCATGGCGTCTTTGGAACCGTCGCCTTCGGCAAGCAATCCTTGCTTCTTTTTTAATAATTCCGCTTCCGCATAGTCGGTATTCAGCCCTTTGGCGATGACGGTCGTAAAATCGCTGCCCGAAGTATCAAAACTGTGCGATATTCGCAAAATGCCGTTATCGACGATATTGATCGTCGTGCTTCTAGCTCCGATGTCAATCAAAGAAATGGTTTGTTTTTTCTCCACTTCCCCGATTAAGGCTCGGGACAGGCTGAACACTTCCGCTTCCATGGACAAAAGTTCAAGACCCACGGCCGCAGCTATCTGCTGATACTGCTGAATAACATCTTTGGGCACGGCGACCAGCAAAATCTTGATGGTCTCGGTATTAAGTGTGGCGCCCGCTTCCCGCTCCACTATCTGCCAATCAAGAGTCACCGACTGCAGGGGCAAAGGAATGTGCTGGGGAGCCTCGTAGTTAACGGCTTGGGGAATTTCTTCATCGGTCATGGCCGGCAAGCTGATCGTAGTAAAAAAGGTGGAAAAATCAGGAATAGAAAAAAATGCTTTGCTGGATTTAAACCCGGCTTCTTTCAAAACGGCCGTAAGAGCCCTGACCACGTCGCGGTTTGAAAAAGAAAGCGTGCTTTTTTCAAACGTTCTGAACGGCTTTTCGTAGAGAGCCTCTGCTTTCATTTCGCCGTAATTGTCCAACTTCCGGCGCTTCCCTGCCCGCGACAGCTCAACTATTTTAATGGCGGATGTCCCGATGTCTATTCCTAAAAAACCCTTCGGGGCGATTTTAAAAGGATTCCAAATCATCAACCTTATTTTAACATTTTAAAGAAACAATTGGTATCTGTGGAAAAACTCTTCCTGCCTTTCTTTATTATATCTTGTTTGTCAAAAACAAAAAAGCCGGTTTAACTGGTTTTTTATATACACATTAGTATGGATTGCAGAGGCAATAATATTTATTGCTGCTTTTACTGCACCAGTTTGTGCCGGCAGCAAATGGACGACAAGAGGGGGGGATACCTTCAGTCGTATCAGGAGCTGCTTCTAAAATAGTAACTATAAGGGCGCCTATTGAACCTCCATAACTGTAATAGCAATAACCGCCACCCCCGGGACTTTTCGGGACAGATCCAAGAAATCCAGCATCTATCAATTCCTGCATACTCTGATTGTAATATATTTGCCCCTCGCAAGCGCCAGAACCCGGATTGTAATTATTAGGCATGCGCTCAAACTTGTTATAAAACATATTTAAAGCGGTGCTGATATTCCTAAAATCTTCTTGTTTTTTAGCATCTCTCGCCCTGGCTCGCGTGCCCTGCATACTCACCAAAACAACGCTTGATAAAAGCCCGATAATGGCAATGACTACCAACAACTCAATGAGAGTAAAACCTTTTTTAGACATGTATTTCTATTATTCTACCGCATCCATCAAAAAATAAAAATCAAAAGAAAAAGCTCTCCTGCGATAAATTTTGGAGAGCTTTGGTTTTATATTTTTCTATTGCCATCGGGGACGCAACGATCTGTTAATAGACGAGAGGTCCTTAAGTATAAAAGAAATCACTTCGGGCAAGTGCGCCATCAGAGCTTCGGTAGGATTTTGAAATTTGCCTTTTATTTCGGTTAAAAAGAACACTTTTGGCTCTCGAGTCGTGATTGACTTTTTGCCGTCATAAAAATCGACTCGCCACCAACGCACATCTCCCCCGCTCGGCCCGTATTCTTCTTCGGGCTTCCATTCTTCCTTTACCAGTTTGGCAATACCAAATTTTTTCTTCGCCAGATCAAACACCAAGTACTGCTCCTTTTTCACGTTTCCTCCTTACTTTTGTGATTTTATACCTTACTATAATTCCTCCTAAAAGTCAAACCTAAAGCGATGAAATTATATCCTTTGCGCGAACCTTTTTCGAACAAAACTACTGACGCTTCTTAGAGCGCTCGCTTCGCGGCAGCCCGAGGCGCTTTCAATTCGGTTGCGCAGTAGCGTAGCAAATCTTATTGTGCTTGCCCCACCCGACCAATGCACACACAAATTTATCTCCCTGTTGCTTCTTTGCTTTTGTCTTGTAAAGGTTTTTTTATCAAAACACCGACAAAAGATCCTCCGATATCAAACATTGTATAATTGCTAAATCCCGCCTCATCTAAATCGTGTTTCAACTTTTCCATTGAGGGACGCAGGGATTGAAACAATAAAATTCTATCTCCAATTTTCAATCCCATTTCTGCAAGTCGCGGAGTAACATTCTTTAAGGAACACCACATTTCGATGCCTTCATTTGCGTGTAGGTTTTCAACATCAATCTCAGCATCAAGCCCAAGCAGTTTTAGTTTCGCTGTAGTAATGGATACAACATCTTTGCCATAAATTTCCGCAAGCCGTTTGATATCAACTCTTTCGCGAATTTGAGAGTTTATAAATACATATCCATCGCTATTGGCTATGTCCGCCAACAGTTTTAATATTTCTTGCGGTTTGTAATTAGAATATGTGAGTCCAAGAGAAACAAAACGCGGCGTATCTGATTTTTGGAGAACATCAGGGAGTTCCTCAAACGAAGCGCATATTGGCTCTGTGGTTATACTTTGTTTTTCTGCATGACTAGCCGCCATATCAAGAAATTTCTCACTAATATCAACTGGTCTATAAACGCATTTCTTTCTCTGTACTACTAACTGGTCGAATATATATTGTTCCTTGTGTTCGGAGCCCGGCCCCAAATCAATATATTCAAAATTATCTGGCAAGCGGGCAACAACATCTTTTGCTATCCGTTCTAAATATTCTCTTTCAGGAGCTGTTACTATTTCATGATATGGATTGCCCTCATGTTGTACTTTTTCATATTCTTCGTCTGAACCAGGAATATATAACAACAGAGAATCCGAATAGTCGAAAACTCCATTAGACACTTTATTTAACGATGAAAAAGCTCGCTTCTCGAACCAATCTAGCGAATACTTTTCCTTATTCTCTGTTTGGTCATTTCTTTTTTCCATAGCTATTTCAAAAGTTTATCACTGGTAGTCCCCAGCGCCTCGGTATGGTATTTTTCCGCTATTTTGAAGGTATTTTTGAAATAACGGCGGAAGTCGAGCCCGAGCGTAACGAGGGCGAGATAACAAAGACATTTTCTAACTGGCGGAGAGGGTGAGATTCGAACTCACGATACCTTTGCAGGTATAATGGTTTTCAAAACCATCGCATTCGGCCGCTCTGCCACCTCTCCAAGAACTTAAAAATTATAAGTTTTATCGTTTCTCCTTTCAATTGTCAAAATAAATATATTGCCAGCCTTATCCACCCGATAAATAATCCTCACCGCTCCCTTGCGAACCCTGAAAACATCTTCCCTCCCTTTTAATTTCTTAACATCGAGGTTTACCATGCGACTGGTTTTTAACTGAGCCAGAATTTCTTTAATTACCCTTCGTTCTTTTTCGGTCAGTTTTTCCAGGACCTTTTGGATCTTGTCCATATTATTTAGAGGCGGGCGAGGAGCTGATCTATCTTAATTCCGCCTTTCTTTATTTTGGTGAAGTCGATTACTTGCTCCCAAAGTTCGTCTGCTTCTGTCGGAGAAGATATTTTGAACACCGGTTTCGATTTTCTGAGCACCACAAAAGATCTGCCCCTTCCCACGGCATTAATATAAGCGTCAACGTTTTCTCTTAATTCTTTTAACCCGACAACTGATTGGTTATGATTTTTCATACAATTGAAGTTAATCTTAAGTTCATCTTTAGTCTAATACTTCTGGATTTATTGTCAAACAGCCGTTTTTGAGAAATCTTTTATTATTTTCCTTACCTCCCCCGCCGATTTAGCCTTCATAAGAAGGCCTCTAAGATCTTTGGCCCCGCGGAATCCCGTTGCATATCTTTTAAAGTATTTTTTAAGGGAATCGAAGTTTTTTGGATTGCCGACTTTATCGAAAATTTTGGTGTGCTCCACGATAGAATCCATTCTTTCCCGGACATCGGGCCCTCGCTGAGAAAAAAACCATGGATTCTCTAAAACGCCCCGGCCGATCATGATGCCGTCCAGCCCTGTCTTTTCTGCAAGACGGCGCGCTTTTTCGAGCGATTCCACATCACCGTTCCCGAAAATCAAAGTCTCGGGCGCAAAACGATCTCTGAGCTTTACAATCCCTTTTATTGATTCCCAGCGAGCGGGAACTCCGAACGTTTCATCTTTAGCGCGGAGATGAACCGTCAACGCAGCGAGATTTTCCCCTAAAAGAGCTTTTGTCCATTCCGCGGTTTGTTTTTTTGAACAACCAAGGCGTGTTTTTACAGAAACCGGCAGCTTTCCCGCTCCCCTCTTTGTCGCCCTGATAATCTGTTTTGCTAAGTCGTAATTTTCAATTAATGCTGCGCCCGCGCCTTGTTTGACGACATCTCTGTCCGGACAGCCCATATTGATATCAATGCCGTCAAAACCAAGATCTTTAACCATGGCTGCCGCTTTTTCAAATAAATCCGGGTCTGCCCCGAAAACCTGGGCGACTATGGGATGCTCCGCCGGAAGAAACTTTAAATATGGCAGAAGATTTTTCCTGCCTCTGGAAAATAAACCGTCCACCGAGACGAACTCTGTCCAAAAAACATCGGGCCGGCCGAATTTCAAAAGCATGCGCCGGAATGCCGCGTCGGTAACGCCCAGCATGGGAGCCGAAATCATAATCGGCCATTTTAATTTTTTCCAAAAATTACCTTGCATATAATTTCCCTTCCAAAAAGTCCTCTTTTGGAAGAGGACCAAAGGGCGGAATTAAGCGGCGGAGGGGGTGGGATTCGAACCCACAGACCGGTTTTTAAGCGGTTACAGGTTAGCAACCTGTTGCCCTACCATTAGGCGACCCCTCCCAAAACTAAATAAAGAGTAACATTATTTTAAACGAAAATCAATCTTGATTTTATCTCAATTTTATGTTAAATTTAAGAAGTTAACGACCCGTCCCCATAGCTCAACGGATAGAGTGTAGCCCTGCGAAGGCTGAGATGAAGGTTCGATTCCTTCTGGGGACACAATTATATGAACTTAACCACCCCAATTGAAGAATTAAGAGGGGTCGGCCCGGTCTATAGGGCGAGGCTTAAAAAGCTGGGCTTAGGTCAGATGAAAGATCTCCTTTACTACTTTCCTCATCGCTATGAGGATTTTTCAAACATCATGCCTATCGCCAAAGCGAAAGTCAACGAGAATTACTGCTTGCGGGGAAAGATTCTCGATATTTCAAGCGCCCGCACGTGGCGCAAGAGGATGTCGATAACCGAGGCTGTACTCGGCGATGAAACCGGCGCCATCAAAATCGTCTGGTTCAACCAGCCATATTTGATCAATGTCCTCAAAAAAGGGGACGGCGTTTGCGTGGTCGGTAAGATACTTTTGGACGAGCACGGCTTTTACCTTTCCAATCCCGTTTACGAAAAAATGGGCGAAAACGAATTGACCCATACCGGAAGGATCGTGCCGATTTATCAGGAAACGAGCGGTTTGTCTTCGCGCTGGCTAAGACAGGTTATGAAATACCTGTTATCAACGCTGGGCAACGAACTTGAAGAACCTATCCCGGAGAAACTGCTCAAAGAGCACAAGCTTCTGCCGATTAAAAAAGCGATCTGGCAGATTCACTTCCCCGACTCTTTGGCTTTGGCCGAAAAAGCCAGAGAACGCTTTTCTTTTGAAGAACTTTTTTCGTTGTCGGTCTGGCTTTTGATGGAAAGAAAGAAACTTGAGCAAAAGAAAGCGTTTGCCATGCCCCTGAACGTGCCTTTAATGCAAAGATTCACCGGAAAGCTCCCCTTCAAGCTGACTGACGGCCAGAAAAAGGCTTCTTGGCAGATATTAAAAGACCTGGAAAGACCGAGCCCCATGTCGCGGCTGCTTGAAGGCGATGTGGGTTCGGGCAAAACCGTGGTAGCGACCATGGCCGCTCTGAACGCTTTCAAGGCGGGCTATCAGACGGTCTTCATGGCGCCGACCGAGATTCTGGCCAAGCAACATTTCAAAACCGTGAGTAAGTTGCTCGAAGGTTTTAAAATGGACATCGGGCTCTTGACCGGCAAGGAAGACAAGTTCACTTCCAAGAACCTGAAAAACGACTTCATTGAGATTTCCCGCGAGAAGCTCATGGAAAAAGCCATCAATAACAAGATCCATGTCTTGATCGGCACCCACGCCTTAATCCAGGACAAAGTTAAGTTCGGCAACCTGGGGTTAGTTATTCTCGACGAACAACATCGCTTCGGAGTGGAGCAACGAGCCAAGTTAACTAGGCAAACCACGATTCCACACCTGTTATCCATGACTGCCACCCCTATCCCCCGCACCTTGGCCCTGACTTTATACGGGGACCTCGATTTGTCTTTGATTCCGGAACTGCCCGTGGGCAGAAAAAAAATCATTACCAAGATTGTAGCTCCCGCAGAAAGAACGAAAACCTATTCTTTTATCAGAAAAGAAATTAAAAAGGGCAGACAAGCTTTCGTCATCTGCCCCCGCATCGAATCAAAGAGAACCGACCCTACGTCAACACCCGAT
>Ga0265297_10009475_pt1 | contig 12539 bp, 11 predicted proteins | sample Munlanlwell13791_FD_192502 | JGI IMG/M metagenome (GOLD analysis project Ga0265297, IMG submission 192502) | Leachate microbial communities from a municipal landfill in Southern Ontario, Canada - Leachate well 137-91 | ecosystem: Engineered > Solid waste > Landfill > Unclassified | place...
GCCGGGACAATTTTTCACCGCCCTGAGTTTCAATCAAAGGCAGTTCGCCGAATAACCAGTAATTACGATGATCTTTCTTTAAAAAATCATAAACCCGGCCGGCTTCCAAATTCTCCGGAATACATTCTTCCAGCCGGCGACTACTAGACTTAAATTCCTGAATATTTCTTAAAGCTAAATCCGGATTAAATTCTACTTTAATACCCATATTATTTCTTCTTTTTTAAAATATAAATCCCTATTGTTATAACCAGAACAACAATTATTATTGCAATAATTATTTTTAATATTATTTTAATAATTGGCGGTTTCTCTGATCCAAACTCATAAATTGGCTCTCCATAATTTATATCTTCAGTTATGGGTAATTTTTGTTCAAATTGTGCAAAATCGAGTTGATCACCATTATCCCAAGAATTTAATTCGTCAATAACTTCAAATGATTGATAATCAATTTTACCGGCACTGTCTACCAAGGCGGCTTGACCGCCGGTTAAATTCGCTGTCTGTTCTCCTGTTTTCGCTTTAACTAAAACTTGTCCTTCAATTACTTTAACAGTAGAAACATCGCCAATCTGCGAACAGGTAAAAGTCGTGCCTTTGATACTGGCTGCGGCTTGCGCCATATCGATTTCCATGGTTCCTTCGGTTAGTATCTTTTTAGCATTAACCAAAATATTTCCAGCCACTAAGGCCAATTTACTTTCTTTGCCCGGCGGTTTTGAAATAATTATCTGGCTTTCCGGATTTAAAGTAAAAGTCGACATATCATTAAATCCGAGGGTCATGGTACTTTCTTCTTTGGTTCTGATTCTGGTGCCGACCGGCAAAACCATTTCCATTTCCGCCGCAGTCCAGGCGTCTTCCGGAGTACCTGGCAAATGAATTTCCACCTGACCAGTAAAACCGCTAAATCTGGCGCCTGAATCCACTGTATTGCCGTTAGCATCTAGAAAATCATTGTTAACCGGCTCAGCCGCTGGCGCAATCGCATTATAGCCGCTTTGACGCCAGACAACCGTAACAGAATATGGATCACTATAATTAAAATTTTGAACATCCAAAGCTCTCTCTGTCCAGCCAACTGAAGTAAATGTGCCTTTATAACGAATCACCACCTTATCATCCACGACCTGACCATTAAAGGTGCCGCTAATCATATTATTACTTTTACCTTCTTGATCTTTTACACCGCCATGCCAGACATCATTCATGTCGTATTTGATATCAAAACTGCCAGAAAGCTGTCCGTCTGTTTTATCATAATCGCCAGTCATAATTAATGTAGCATTGCCCTGATGATCCTGATTACCGCGGGTCATACTGTAAGGAATAGTCTGATTGGCCATGACTTTTCCGCTTTTAACTTCAACCTGAACTGAATTAAATAATATACGTTCCAAAATCGGGCCAAAACTCGACTCGGGACTGGCTTTTCTCACACCCAGATAAAGATAAAAATCACTTTGAGGAAAAGTCTTTTCCTGAGCCAACGCCTGAGGTATCAATCCCCATAAAAAACAGAAAACTAATAAAACAATTGAGATTTTTTTCATAAAATTATAAATAAAATACCTAATTTCAAATTTCTAATTTCAAATTACTTTTTCTCAATTTTTTCTTTTTAGAAACTATCTTTTTCGATTCAATTCGTTTCTCTTTCGAAGCTTTGGTCGGCTTAGTTGCCTTTCTTGGCACAACCTCAACCAGCGCTTCATTAACAAACTGATTCAATTTACTAACCGCTTCAAGTTTATTCTGTAATTGAGAGCGCTCGCTTTCAGCCGTCACAATCAAATCACCATTTTCACTGATTTTATTGCGCCATCTTTCAATAACTTTTAATTTCTGTTCTGGTGTTAAAATCGCCGACTGATCAACATTAAACTTTAAGGTTGCTTTAGTATTAACCTTATTCACATTCTGCCCGCCAGCGCCGCTGCTGCGGGAAAAAGTAATAATGTATTCAGATTCGGGAATTATTTTACTTAACATAATTTTTATATTTGCCGCCGATATAGCGATTCATATATCGCCTTTTAAATATCTGATAAATAAAGTTTATTAAAATAATGGCCACAAAAATACTAAAAAAATATATCAGATAGTTAAAAATTATATTTTGATAATAAATTGTTTTTTCAATTGATATGCCCAGGCCGCCCTTTTCAATAGTTTTCTTCATAACAAACGGCCAACCATAGATTTTTGTTTCGCCTTCAAACGGACAGTCATAACAAACAGCCAGAGTTGGCCCACTAAAAGCGTGAGCGGCCGTTACTATTTCCAGTTTTTCATTATAAAAATACAGCAAAACTAAAGCGGCTAAAATTAAACTACCAATAATCGCAATAATTAAAAATTTCTTAGATTTCATAAAAAATTATTATAGTAATCCTTGTTTAATTTGATTGGCCACCTCGTCTGCCTCGCCTGGCGCATAAGGTTTACCTGGCCAGTGTTTTAAACCGTCATCAGCTGAGCGCGGCACTACATGCCAGTGTGTATGCATAATCACCTGACCGGCAATTGGTCCATTATTAACTTCAAAATTAAAAGCCGGATAATCCAAGACATTGTTTATGACTTTGGCCAATTTGCGACAAACTGAAGCTACATGACAAATAACCTCATCAGGAGTTGAAGCTGTATCCTCAAAATGTTCTTTGGTAATAACTAAAGTATGGCCAGGATTAACTGGGTTGATGTCTAAAATGGCAAAGACCTGATCGTCTTCATAAACTTTGGTTGACGGAATCTGCCCGTCGCGAATTTTACAAAATAGACAATCCATGAATTTAGAAATTAGTAATTAGAAATTAGAAATTGGGAAAGTTATTCGATAACAAATGGTGATTCTTCATTGCTCTCCCATCGAATTTCGTCAACCTCTTCAACTTTTCCTTCGCCCTTATACAGTTTATCAGGAAAATTAATTGAGAAAGCGGGAATTTCAGAAACACATTTATAACCATGGACCACTCCTGGCGGGACAATGACTGAGACGGGATTAGACTCCCCTACTCTTAATTTCAAAGATTCGCCTTTAGTCGCCGAACCATCACGATTATCCCACAAATACAAATCAAATTCGCCAGGGCCGGCAAAAACAAAAAAATCACTTTGCAATTTGTGCTCATGAGGACCGCGCTTAACTCCCGGATTAGTCATGGAAAGATAAGACATGGCTACGCGATAATCAGTCTCATCATTTCGAAAAGTTTCCGCTAACCAACCGCGTTCATCAGTCCATTTTTTTAATTCCTTAATTATAACGCCTTCAATCATATTAATCTTCAATTATTATATAAATTAAACCGACTGCCAATAAAAAAACTATAAAAATATTAAAATTCAAATAAGCACTAACAGAGCGTGGCCGAAGCGCCTCCAAAACAACAAAAACAAACAGCCCAGCAAAACTAACCAAGAATAAATCTTTAAAAATATTTTGCGCTAAGTTTTTCATATTTCATTCTAATTATATCCCATAAAGCCTTAAAAGTCATGGGTTCTCGATTTAATTCAATCTTAATATTCTTAATCAAAATTGGCTGAGCTGGCTTAATGGGCAAAGAAAACATAAAATGATAACCCTTGGTACCAATGTAAGCCTGTTTTAAATCAAATTCAGCAGTTTGCACTTTTTCATTACCCTTAACTAATGGCTTTTGATAAGTAGTTAAAATATAATTAATTCCTTTCGCCTCCAAATTCTCTCCGGCGCTAATCTTATTTGGTACTGGATTAAAATATTGATTCTGCGTCCAACTGATTAAACCGTCACTGGTAATATTGATTTCGCCCTTGGGTACATTAATAGTTGAATTTTCTAACATTGTATAATCATAATCTTTAAACACTTCGCTAATTTCTAATACTGTGTTCTGTGTACTGTGTTCTGTATTCTTCGACATTAATAATTCTTGAAGGCCAGTGTTTTTATAGGAATTAAACCGATAATTCTGGCTATTGGAAATTAATGACACTGGCGCAATTAACGAACCCAAATTTAGAACATTAATAAAAGCTATTTTTTGCTGAGTTGTTTTAATCTGACTGGTAACAAATTCTTTAGGCGCTAATAATTCAATTCTGTAAACACCGTCAGATAATTTTTCATTTATTCGAAATTCTGAAGTTTTAATTTGATATTCAGATAATAAATTATCTTTGCTGTCATAAAGCGATAATTCTACCGGCAAATCAGCCACATTATAATCATAAGAAAAATTAAAATCCAAATTTTCATTTTTTATATATGTATAAAATTTATAGCTCCCCAACAATGGTCCAATAATCACATAATCAGTTGAGGCTTTATAATCACTAATTTCAAAATCATAATTTAAATCAGTTTGATAAACAGCAGTTTGTGCCATGACTGGTAAGAAGTTTTGAAATTTATCAAGGGAATTATAATTTTTCTCGCGCATTAATAATCGCAAATTTTCATCAGTTAGTTCTGACCAGTTCAATTGGTCAATAACCGGATTTTCAACAGCTTTTAAATCATATGACCAATTAATTGACTGGTTAACGCCCAGCTCCAAAAAAGCATTGGCCGGATTTTCATAAGTTAAAGTAACTTTAGCGGTATCAAATGGACGAGGCGTTTTTAAATCAAAATAAACCGGCCCTTCCAGAATTTGCAGCCCCTCTTTAGTAATTTGTGTCCTGGCTTCTGGTCCGACAATGGAAAAATAAGGCGTGTATTTTTTCAAATCACTCTGTACAGTCAAACATCCAGACCAAACCAAATTTTTAGCTATCAAAAACACCACTAAAACTATTAGCAGTACAACCAATCCAATTTTTAATACTTTATTTATCATATTTTTAAAAAGGCTGTCATTTAAAAATCCTCAAATCCATAACCTCCAATCTATAATCTCCAATCTATAATCTCCAATCTATAATCTCCAATCTCTAATCTATAATCTCTAATCTAAAATCTTTAATTTATACATATAGTACTGATCCGCAATCACCTTCTGCCCGCTCAGCTCCAAACTTTGGGTTATTAAAAAATTCTTATTTAATTCATCCACTTTCGCTTGAGAATCATACCCTAAATAATAAATCGGATAATCGGTGATTATTTTTTTCAAATTATCCAGTTTAGTCCAATCCCATTTGGGAATAACCCGGCGCTGAGGAAAAAATATTTTATCTGCCCGGTCAGTCATAATAATAGCAGTATCTTCTGTCTGCACCAAAACCTCAGCCGCAATAAAATGGTAGGATAAAATATAACTTTTAACTGCTTTTAAATTATCCAGCCCTGAATAATAAACCTGGTTGATCGAAACGCCCAAATATAACACAACAATTAAACCGATAATAACTTTTTGCATTGTCGGTTTGTATTTTTTAACTATTTCGCCAAATAAAAATACGGCTAAAGGCAAAGCTAATATAAAAATTGGCAAAAAATAACGTACATACGACAAGCCCAGAACATTCAAATGCATGGTCAGCGGATCTGCAAAAACCCAGCTACCATAATAAATTAAAATTAATAAAGAAACTAAAGCCGAAACAATTACATAGGCCAATTTGTTTTTATCAATCCGGTATTGTTTCAAAATTAGCACAGCGCCTAAAAATCCAGGAATCAACAAATACCAAAATATTTTAATACCATAAAGATAAAAGTTTTTCATTATGGTTAGTGGCGCAAAACCAAAGGGCATGATAGCGCTTTGCAAATAACTTAAATAGATGTTGGTACTTCGCACAAATTCAGTTGGTAACGAGACGGAGCCATTATCCCCAATTGGCAGATAGCCAAAACTTAAAGCGCTGCCGAATGTCTGCTGATTAAAAAATAAAATTGGTGCCAGGGCAATAACAATTCCCAAAATGGCTAAAATTATATCCCACAATTTATATCGTTTATAAAAAATAGCCAGCAAAATTAGAATACCAAAAACCCAAATGGTTTCGCTAGTGCGAATTCCCAAGGTTAATCCAATTGAAATAAAACCCAACAAATATTGCCATTTTTTCTGCCTAATAATCAGCGCAAACCCAAGAATCAAGAAAAATAAAAACGCTGCGGTCGGCAGCATGACTAAAGATGAGTAATACCAAAAAGGCGCCAAAGCATATAAAGCTAAAGCGCTAATTAAAGCAATCTTATCCTCAAAAACTCTTTTAATTAAAAAATAAAAAAACAGCGGAATTAAGGCAGCCAAAAGTGGCGTTACAAACAAGATCAGTCTCATGCCAATTACCCAGCTAATTAAACCATAAATTAAATCAAAACCTAAAAATGTGCCGGGCACCAAATTGCCATTAATAAAATTGAAACTTCTGGGAACTAATAAATTTCCCGCCAGTTCATTAAGCGGTTCAGCCATTTTCATCTGGCCGGTGGCGGAAAAAATATTGATAAAATAGTTATTAGCCATTTCATCCGGCCAGGTAAATTTAGGGCCGATATTGTCGTAGGCTAAATATGAGTACACAAAGAAAAATGCTACTGAACATACAATCAACAGAAGTATCTTCCAATATTTGGAAACTAGAAATTTGAAATTAGAAATTAGGAGTTTCATATGTTTATATTAGCAAAAAAACAACAAATATAAAAGTCTTGACAAATGTTAGTAAAAGTGATAAAACATTTTATTCACGCTTATATTGGTGCCTCCAAGCCAATATCAAGCTTAATTGTCCTTTACGGACAGAAAGAGAGGAAACCATGGAGATCAAGTTTACCGACAATATCCAAGCGGCGATCTATTATGCAATGGAGATAATCCATGGCAGAATGGAGATACAGCGAATCGATGATGAAAAAAATCGTATCCCAGCGCCTATTTGGACTAATTTCACTTTCTTTTCCAAGGTCGACGCAAACAAAATAAATAAAAGAGAGAAATCTTGCAGAGATTATATTTATCGCGTTGTCAATTTCTATCTAGGGAATAAAGTCGTCATGCAAATCAAGATCGAACGTGAAGCAAACGAACATCATGGTTTTACTATACCATGGCAAGTTAAAGAGATCGGTTTTATTCCGATCATAGACGGAAAGACACCCTCGACATGGAAACAATTTACTATTCGTGACAAAGGTTTAATGCTAAGAAAAGTCATGAGATAAAATTTTCAAATTTGTTACAAAAAACAAAGCCTCAGCGCAAAGTTAACGCTGAGGCTTTTTTTATTCAAAATTGCCCTAATGTCATGGTGATCCTGTCGAATCCATGACTTAAATGCCACACTTCGACAAGCTCAGTGTGACAATTTAGGGACTTTTTTTATTATTAAAATCTGCTACAATTAAGCCATGATTATCATCACTATCTTAGGCGTAATTTACCTGCTAGGCTTTGGCTATTTGCTGGGCCGAGCCATCTTTGCCAAAACCGCCTTTATCAACCTGATTTTGGGGCTGCTTACCCTGCTTTGCTCCTACTCTATTTTAGGCGCCCTGTTTTTTTATATTTATCAACTTAACACTGCGGTTTTAACTTTCATGTTATTAATCGTCTCAGCCGTCACTGTTTTTCTGTATTTACGACGCGATAAAGATTATGACAAAAGTCGCTTATTTGATGCGCAATTTAATATCAGCAAATTAGTCTATTACCTGGGCTATCTGGCGCTTTATATTGTTTTAATATTTGAACTGGTCTCCAATCAAACCGCTAAATCAATTAATTCTCCCTGGGTTATTTTGGGTCCGACTTTTATCCTGTTATATTTTGTCGCCAGCCTGATCCTGATTCTAATCCTGCGCAATAAAAACAGTACCTTTAATTATTTATTACTAACCGCTCATGTTTTCCTGACAGTTACCATCGCCTTTTTTGTTTATAAAATCGGCTATGGTTTTGATCCCTTCATCCATCAGGCCACTGAAAAAATAATTAGCCAGACCGGTACAGTCTCGCCTAAGCCGTTTTATTATGTTGGCCAGTATTCATTAGTAGTATTTTTAAATTATTTACTGCAACTACCAATTGACTTAATTGATAAATCAATCACGCCAATATTTTTATCGCTCTTTGGCGTTTTTTCATTTTATTACGGCTTATTAAAATCTGAGATAATTCAAAGAAAAAATGCTTTACTCTCAGCTTTAGCCTTACTGATAATTCCCTACTCAATCTTTATTTCCTCCACCCCTCAAGCGCTGGCCAACATTTTTGTTATCATGATTATTTTCTTAGCTCTAAGTGATCTGGATTTTAAATATTTAATATTTTTAGCCTTAACTGCCATTTTAATTCATCCGCTGGCCGGCTTGCCCATTCTATTATTTTTAATTATCTTTAAGTTAAAAAATAAAATTTTATTGGCTATTGTTTCAATTTTTTCAGCCATTGCCCTACCCGCCGTCTTTTTATTAAACTCCTTACTGACTCAAAATAAAGTTGCCTTAACCATTAATTTTAGCTGGCCACAAATTTCCAGCCTTTATTTTAAACAATATCATCTTTTTCTGGATTTATTCTATTTTTACCAAACCTATATTTATTTATTTATCTTTATTGTAGCCATAATTACGGCTATTTATTTATTCAGGAACAAAAAGCTCGGCCAGCAAAGCCGTTATCTGATATTTTTCGCAGTTTTAATAATCAATTATTTTATCACCAATAACTTTCTTAAATTTAACAGCCTAATTAATTACGAGCAGGCAGACTATGCCAATCGCCTGTTAAATTTATCCTGGTATTTTCTTTTACTTCTATTTATTATCGGCTTAGATTATCTCCTTATTAAAGCAAAAAAACTACCGCAAATCAGTTTTATAATTTTATTTTTAACCGGCTTTTTAGGCGCCAGTTTTTACCTGTCCTATCCGCGCCAGGATTTTTACCAGAATTCAAAACTTTACTCTGTTTCAGATCAAGATATTAAGACAGTCCAACAAATTGATAGCGAGACTAAAAATAATTATTTAGTTTTGGCTAATCAGCAAGTGGCGGCCGCGGCAGTTAAAACTTTAGGATTCAAAGATAAATATGTAATTACCACTGATAATCAAAGTATATATACTTACCCTATCCCGACCGGCGGTCCGCTTTACCAGTACTATTTAAAAATGATTGAACAGCCGTCCAGACAAACAATCAGCCAACTTTTTGACTGGACTAAAGCCAACACAATTTATTTCGTGGTCAATAAATACTGGAGCAATTTTGACAAAATAACCGAAGCCGCCAAAAGCACAACTGATTACACCAGCATTAGCGCCGACTCAATTATCTTCAAATATACAAAATAAAAAGGCAATGTTTATGTCATTCAGAACGCAGTGAAGAATCCATAAATTCATAGATTCTCACGCTACGCTCAGAATGACATTGCCTTATTAAAACAGAAAGCCCTCGGAAACTTTGTTTCTGAGGGCTTTAAATTTGAATTAATAACTATACTTTTGAATTTTTCACTTTCAACTTTAAACTTTATTCAATCACCCCATTTGCCACCTTCACCACATTCCCGCAATTAACATTGCCTGAATTATCTAAAGCGCAAATCCGGTAATAATAAGTGCCAGCTGTAGTGTTGGTAACTGAAGAATCAACATAAGTCTCACTGCCCTTCTGCCGAGTGCCAATACTGCCAAAAGCAGGATAAGTTAAAGCAGAACTGGTTTGAGATTTAACAATACGATATTCTTTAAAATCTGTTTCAGAATTTTTTGTCCAATTTAAACTCACGCCACTATCTGAAACACTTCCCATCAGGCTGGGCGCTGACGGAGGTTGCGCATCAACTGCCTCCGCTCTGGCTGCCACACTGACCACATTAGAGCAAGTCTGGCTGGCATCAGTTAAACTATAACAAACCCGGTAATAATATTTTTTAGTAATATCAGCCGAGCTGTCAGTATAAGAGGTTACCGTGTTTAGATTAATTGTATTAATCACTTTACTGGAACTAAAATCCAAAACAGAATCAGTTTCCGATCGTAAAATTTTATATGAACCGAAGATATCGCTTTCAATTTTATTCCAGCTTAAATAATTGGCACTATCTTTGGGCGTAGCGCTTAAACTAATATCCCCGGCACTTTCAGATGCTGGCGCTTTAACCGTAACCACACTGCCGCAAAGAATCTTGCCGTCAGATTTTTTCTTAAGACAAATGCGATAGTTATAAGTTTTATCACTTTCTGCTTTATCATCAGTATATTCGGTTTCTGTTGCTTCATAAATAGTTTTGACATAACCGTCAGTCGGATAACGCAAATCAGCATTAGTTTCAGAACGAACCACCTTGAAAAACATATAATCCTCGTCCTGATATTGGTTCCAAGTCAATTTTATCTGATTATTTTCAATAGTACTGCTTAGTTGCAAAATATTTTTTTCTGCCTCATTTTCAGCTGCTTTAACCGATAAGGAATTACCGCAAATCACCTGGTTTAAATTAGTCAGTACACAAACTGTATAAAAATAATTCTTAGCAGCAATAATATCTTTATCTAGATAACTGCCACTATCTTTATCCGGAGAACCATAGATATAACCATCGTCCGGAAAAATCGGATTTTCTTTGGTATCTGAGCGGACAACTTTATAAATCTGGAAATCATTCTTACTATAAGTTGTCCAGCTAAGCTGATTACCTTCCTCAGTTGCTTCAATTTTTAATTCTAATTCTTTTACCGGTGTGACCATTTCCGGCTGATTATTGTTCACCACATATACTTTTTCATCTTCAGTAAAATTATAACTATACCAAGCGTCTTTTTTCAGATCATCCAGCTTGTTTTCAGAAAATTTAAAAATATCCTTTTTAGCCGCGGTCAAATTAATGGCCAAATTTTCATTTTTTTCAACTAAGGCAGAAAGAATGACCGCCGACTGTTTTAACACTTCCAGCTTTACCTGACCTTCAATTTGAGTTAAATTAACAATCTTCTTAGCCTCATCTGTGGTTACATTAAATTTCGTACCTACAGCAGTAATAATTGAGTCTAAAGATTTAACAGTGTATGTGCTATTGGCTGCCACTTTATGATATGACTGGCCACTAACTTGCTCTAGAATTGTTTTATCAGCAGAAATTAATAAAATATTTAACTGGCTATTACTGTCCAAACGAATAACCGAATTATTAATTAAAATAATGGCTTTTGAATTAGCCCCGGTCTTAATTTTATCGCCAGCTTTTAATTGTTGTCCGCTGGCTACCTTAATAAAACCGGCATTATTTAAATCAGCCAGTACTTCATTTTCAACCGCATAAATTGCCATCACATCACTGGTCGCAGGATTAGTCTGGTTAGCTGTTGGACTCTCTATGGGTTTAAAATAATTTTGATAATACCAATATCCACCGATACCAGCCAAAATTAAAACAATTAATAAAATTATCCATTTTTTGCCTGAGCGGCGGCGATAATAATACATATTTTTATTGTTTGATTAAACTTAGTAATTTATCCAAATAATTGGAAATTTCATATTTTTCTATCTCTATTTTACCATTATTCCCTAAATTAAGCCAATTATCAGCCTGACCATAACTAAGATTAAGTTTGTTAAGCAAACTGTTAGAATCCCCGGCAATAAAAGAATAACCATTGAATCCGTCTTTAACCAATTCAGCTACTCCGCCTATTTCGGCAGCAATAACCGGCACGCCAAATTTAAAACTGTCATAAATAACAGTCGGCGAATTTTCATAACAAAGTGACGGCACTATTGTATAATTTACCTGAACAAAAATTTTATCCAGGTCAGCATAATTAATATACCCTAAAAATTCAATTGATTTATCAGCAGAATATTTTTGTTTTAAGGCTTGCTCCAAAGAGCCGCGCCCAGCGACTAATAATTTTCCTTTACCAAATTTCTGCCAAGTACCCAATAACAATTCTATGCCTTTATGAGTTTCTAATTGTCCGAGATATAAGTAAGTAATAATGTCATGCTGAGGGTCTCGAAGCATGGCATTTTTATCTATAACCACTGGATTAGGTAAAATAACCTTTTTTGACTCAGGGAAAAATGATTTTTGAGTATAATAATCCATCAACCAGGTTGACGGACTAATTACCACATCGGGAGAATCAATAATATGACGAGTAAAAAATGAATAAATTTTTGCCAGCAAGCCTACATTTAGCCAATCATTTTCTTTACCTTTATACATCAGTCCAGACGCATTAACTAATTGGATGTCATGCAAAGTATGAATATTTTTTATTTTTAATCTTTTAATAGCTTTTAAAGTCAGATAGCCTAAACCTTTCAAATTATGAGACAAAACTAAAACAGGTTTTTCCTGTTCTAAAATTCTTTTTACTTTAAAATAAGTAGAAAAACTAAATACATCTAAGATCTGCCATACTACCCTTTTCCAGACTGGCTGAGTATTAATATCAATAAAAGAAAAGATATTAAAGGGCTTTAAACGATAAATTTTTACCCCATCAATGGTTTCAATTTTATTAACCTTATCGGTAGTAATAACAAAAATATCATGGCCTGCTCTGGCTAATTCTGAAACAATATTACCAAAAACCACTTCTGCCCCGCCACGGGTATAAGGTTTATCCAAGG
>Ga0265297_10009477_pt1 | contig 12538 bp, 15 predicted proteins | sample Munlanlwell13791_FD_192502 | JGI IMG/M metagenome (GOLD analysis project Ga0265297, IMG submission 192502) | Leachate microbial communities from a municipal landfill in Southern Ontario, Canada - Leachate well 137-91 | ecosystem: Engineered > Solid waste > Landfill > Unclassified | place...
AATATGTTAGAATAAAAGTAATAATTCCTAAAAAAGTAGATAGGAAAATAAAAAAGTTTTTGGAAGAGAATAAAACAGAGATTTAAAATAAAAAAAGCACCTTTTTAGCAGGGTGTTTTTTGTTTAATTATTAAGAAAAGTTATACTCTTGTCAGATTTTTATTTTGGGTGTATAATGTTGCTCATGTTATTAACTAAATGGAGAAAAATATGCATGTTTGCAAGTATGGTTTATTGACGTGTATGGATTTTCGTTTGTACCAAGAAGTTTTTTCTTGGATGCAAAAAGAAAATATATTAGGAAATTGTGATTTCCTTGGAGTTCCAGCTGGAGCCAGCATGTGCCTTGAGGATATGCAAAGTCCAGAAGCCCTGTCTTTTGTGAGGGCGGTTGAAAATTCAATCAAACTTCACAATCTGCAGGTGGTGATTCTTTTACACCACAGTCAATGTGGTGCCTATAAATTGGCCCATAATTTTTTTTCTCCCGCAGAAGAAAAGACCAAACAAATTGAGGATATGAAAAATTCCAGAAAAATTATTCTGGAAAAATTTCCTCAACTAAAAGTTCGTTTGGTATTTGCGGAGCTTATGGATGAGCACGGCCATAAAATCATTTTTGAGGATATTAAATAGCCTCAAATCTCATAATTTAGATAATAACTCTGCACTTAATCGTGCAGTTTTATTTTTGCTTATCTAAAGTTTTATTAACTTCTGCATCGGCTTCTTGATTTTTTTCACGAAGTATGTGAGTGTAGTTCACTTTTTTGAATCCTTGAGAAAGATTATAAGCCTGAATAAATAATTTTTGTAAGGTTGGTTCTTTAACTTTATAAATTCTCTTCATTTGTTTAATGACAAGTTCTGAATCTAAAAAACAATCAACTTCCGTAGCACCTATTTTTTTTGCTTTTTCTAAACCCAAAGTCAAACCCATATATTCAGCGTAATTATTTGTTTGTTCACCCAAATATTTTCCAAAACTTTCCAATGTTTTTCCTTGTTCGTTTTTAATAACCACGCCCGCGGCAGCTGGCCCGGGATTTCCTCTCGCTCCGCCATCAGAAAAAATAATTAATTTCATAACTTAATAATTTAATTTATAAATTCCTTTTTCGTCATCTTGTTTAGCTGTAAAATATAATGTTTTATTTTTACTATCAACTTCTACATTGTTAATTTGTCCAGCGATAAAATCATGTCCCACTAAATAATAGGGGAAAAGCACACTGGTTTTATTACCCCACACCAAGCACAAAGTATTATATTCATCTAACGGCACTACATTTTCTAATTGTTCACCAGAACGGTTTATAAGTTGCGGTTCCTCTCCTTCCGAATAAGTACGCAATTCCCAAGGTGTCCAAATTAACCACCAATTATTGAAGGGAGAAATGTAAAATTTTTCTCCTGCCAAATTAAAGTTTTCATTTTTTGTCAGAAGTGTCATTTCTGGTTTTTGAATATTTTTTATAAGGATGTGATTATTTACTGCCACTGCTATTTTGTAATTATCATATTTTTTATCATTTAATACTGCAAAATCATTACTGAAACCAATGGTATCTTGAATAATCTTGTAGGTTTTAAGATCAGTGTCATATTGTAATGTCCACAATTTTCCATTTTCCATATACCAATCTATAAAATTATTTTTAGTCATTTCATAGACAGTTTCTGTATTCGGTTTGAAAGAATATATCAGGTCAGGTGTACTGTAAAAAATTTCTGGTTCCACAGAATTGTTCCATACAAATTTATCAATTGGTTCTTTTATTTTTTTTGTTAAATCTATAATTTTATCTGTTGTTTTTGCATTAACAACATAAAGTTTTTCGGTGGGTACTTTGTTTTGGCTGATAATTAAATAATCGTTTTTTTCGTCCCAATTTAAATTAAAATCCTCGTTAATGTCCAGTCTCATTATTATTTTATCCTCATTATTTTCTAGATTATATATCCACACTTCTGGTAAATTGTTATTTATTAAAATGTATGATAAATATTTTCCATCTTTAGATATTTTTTGTTTGGTGATGTCGCCAGTTTTAAATAGTTGAGGAGTATTTTTTTTAATTAGATTTATTTCTTTGATATAGATAGTTTGTTTTTCTTTTACCTCTATTTCTTTTTCCCAAAGATAATAATTTTCTCCTGCGTCTATTCTGATGGTATATTTTTTAGGAGTAACATTTTTAAGTCTGATGGGCATTTCTTGTTTAATTAAAATATCATCAATATAGATGCTAGATGCTTTGGGTTTGATATCGATACTAATTCCGCCAGTAACTTTTACCACTCCATTTGAAAAATCATAGCGATAGCCAGCGGTGTATAAAATTGTCAGTGGAGTGATAATAAAAAATAATAACACCACCAAAATAAAGTAAATTAGTCTAAATTTTTTGGTAAATTTTGTTCCCGGAAATTCCATATTATTTTTTTATAAAAGTTGTAAAAAATGTAAAATTAAAGTATACTATTAGCGTGTTTAATTATACCTAAAAAGCCAATATTCTTCAAATTTTGCTTGTTTAGCTAATTAAGAAGAGATTATAAAATTGTAAATTTATGTCAAATTTATTAATAAATGGAGGTAAAAAATTAACTGGGGATTTAACAGTTCACTCAGCCAAAAATTCTGCCGTGGCTATTTTGTGTGCCAGCGTGATGATTGATGGCCAGGTTGTTTTAACCGATGTTCCAGAAATTGAAGAAGTCAATAGAATTTTAGAAGTTTTGGAAAGTATTGGAGCAAAAATTAAAAGAAGTAAAAATAAGATTACCCTAGATTATTCTGGGAAAATAGATATTTCTAAGTTAGATAAAAAATCAGCCGAAAAAACTCGCTCTGCTTTTTTGCTTTGGGGAGCTTTAGCTAGTAAAATTAAAAAATATACTTTTCCTAAAATTGGTGGTTGTAAATTAGGCAACAGAACTGTTCGTCCTCATATTTATGCCTTAGAAAAATTAGGAGTTAATATAAAATCTACCCCCAGTTGTTATGAAGTAATAAATAACGATTTAAAAGGGAATGAGATTGTAATGTACGAATCAGGTGATACCACTACTGAGAATGTTATTATGGCTGCGGTCATGGCTAGCGGAAAAACAGTTATAAAAATGGCTTCTTCTAATTATCAGGTTCAGGATCTTTGTTATTTTTTAATTAAAGCGGGAGCAAAAATATCTGGAATTGGCACAACGACTTTATATATTACTGGGGTTAAAAATTTAAAAACTAATGTAGTTTATCCACTTATGCCAGATCCAATTGTGGCCATGACATATTTATCAGCTGGCATAACTACCAAATCGCATCTTACAGTAAAAAATTGTCCACTTGATTTTTTGGAATTAGAATTAGAAAAATTATCTGTGATGGGTCAAAAATATATAATAAAAAATCGACGCAAATCTGCTAATAAAAAGTTTAACATTGTTGACATTGAGATTTTTCCTTCGGTGTTAAAAGCTTTGCCAGATAAAATTTACGGCCGACCTTTTCCAGGACTTAATATTGATAATTTGCCTTTGTTTGTTCCAATTTTAACCCAAGCTAAAGGTAGAACTTTAGTGCATGATTGGGCTTACGAAAATCGGGCAGTATATTATTTAGAATTACAAAAATTAGGAGCTAATATTACTTTGCTTGATCCCCATCGAGTTTGGGTAGAAGGTCCAGTAAAATTAAAAGCCAATGAAGTAATTAGCCCTTCCGCACTTCGTCCAGCTGTGAATGTTTTAATTTGTATGTTGGCAGCCAGTGGAAAATCAATTTTACGAAATACTTATATGATTGAACGCGGTTATGAAAATTTGTACGAAGTTTTAAACAAGGCTGGAGCAGATATTACTGTAATTAAAAGTGAGGAATAGAAAATTAAATGAAAGTTATGAATTATTAATTTTTTTGTTATTTTTGATTTTATAAATTTTATACCTAAATTGTATGATGGAATCCCCAATTAGAAAAAGAGCTCGCAAATATGTTTGGTTGTATTTAGCTATTATTTTGTTTATTTGTGCTTTTGGTTTAGGGTTTATGACTGGTGGTGGTTGGTATGTAAAAAAAGAAATTAGTAATAATAATGGAGAAGTGGAACTAGCAAAAGTTTTAGAATTAAATAGAGACTTAAATAAATCTGATAGTGTAGAGTTTAAAATGTTTTGGGATGTTTGGGATAAAATAAAAGAAAAATATGCCAAGCAACCAATCAATGAAATGGATATGTTTTATGGTGCTATCCAAGGTATGGTATTTTCTTTAGGTGATCCATATTCTTTATTTTTGCCCCCTCAGGCAGCCGATGAGTTTGCTAAAAGTTTAACTGGAGAATTTGAAGGTATTGGGGCGGAAATCGGAGTAAAAAAAGGACAATTAACAGTCGTGGCTCCTTTACCAGGATCTCCAGCCGAGCAGGCCGGTCTTCGTTTGGGAGATAAAATTTTAGCAATCAACGAAGAAGATACTTATGGGATGGATGTAAATACTGCTGTAGGTAAAATTCGTGGCGAAGGTGGAACCGAAGTGGTTTTGAAAATAGGCAGAGGAGAAGACGAAATTAAAGATATTAAAATAATCAGAGGTAAGATTAATGTGCCGTCAGTTTTGTTAGAAATGAAAGATAATAATTTTGCCTATATTAGAGTGATGCAATTTAATGAAAAAACCTCTCGTCAGTTAGATGAAGCTATTAGTGAACTTAGTAAAAATAAAAATATTCAAGGAATAATTTTGGATTTGCGAGGTAACCCGGGTGGATATTTAGATGCAGCCATTGATATGGCCTCGGAATGGGTTAAAAATGGTGATATTATAGTTAGTGAAAGATCTGGCGAAAACAAGGTGAAGCATACTTACTCAACTGGTCCTAGTCGTTTAGGCAAATTTAAAACCGTAGTCCTTGTGAATGGTGGTTCAGCCTCAGCTTCCGAAATTGTAGCCGGAGCTTTGCGTGATAATAATTTGGCAACCATAGTAGGGGAACAGACTTATGGTAAAGGCAGTGTGCAAGATTTTGAAGTTTTTGATGATGGTTCAGCTTTAAAGTTGACTGTTTCCGAATGGCTAACTCCTCAAGGAATAAATATTAACGAAGCTGGTATTGCTCCTGACGTAGAAGTAGTGGAAGATTTTGAAAATGAAGCCGTGGGGGAAGACAAAGTATTGGCCAAAGCTTTAGAAATTTTAAAACAATAAAAATATGAATAAAAAAATGTTGGTTATTTTTTTCATTTTATTTGTTTTTTTAATAATTATTAGTTTGCGAGTTATTACCGGAGAAGACGATTGGATGTGTCAAAATGGAGTATGGGTTAAACATGGCCAACCAAATGCACCTCCACCACAAACTGAGTGTAAATAAAAGGAAATAAAAAAATGAAACAAGAAATTGCTTTTGGAATTTTAAAAACAGGGAGGAATGTTTTTTTAACTGGTTCAGCTGGAACGGGAAAAACATATTTGCTGAATAACTATATTAATTATCTAAAAGAACGGGGTATTAAACCAGCGATTGTAGCGCCAACTGGTATTGCCGCTTCCCATATTGGAGGAATGACTATTCATTCTTTTTTTGGTATTGGTATTGAAGAATATCACAGCGATTATATGATAGATATTTTGTTACAAAAAGAATTTTTATATAAAAGATTAAGCAAAGTAAAAGTTTTAATTGTTGATGAAATATCTATGGTTTCTCCAGAATTATTTACTACTATGGATAAAGTTTTACAAGTTTTTAAATCTTGTAATAAACCGTTTGGGGGAGTGCAATTAATTTTATCTGGTGATTTTTTTCAGCTTCCACCAGTTAATAAAAAAAATAAAGAAATAAAATTTGCTTGGCAAACAGCATCTTGGAAAAATGCTGATTTAAGAAATTGTTATTTACAAGAAAAATTTCGATATCACGATGGGGTGTTAGTAAATATACTAGATGAAATTCGTTCCGGGGCAGTATCCGCTAAAACTTTAGAAGTTTTTCATAATTGTCGCAACAAAGAATTATCTGGTGATATTAAAATAACAAGATTATACACTCATAACGAAGACGTAGATAGAATTAATGCCGAAGAATTAAAAAAATTACCTGAGGTAGTACGAATTTTTGTATCACAAAATCGTGGTGCTAAGAAGAATGTTGAAAAAATTTTCAAATCTTCGTTAGTAGTGGAAGAATTAAAGCTAAAAAAAGGAGCGGTGGTTATTTTTATTAAAAATAATTATGAAAAAGGATATGTTAACGGCACTTTGGGGCAAATAGTGGATTTTTACAAAGGAACTGGTGCGCCAATTGTAAAAATTTTTTCGGGAGCCAAAATTGTCGCCGAAGCGGAAAATTGGGAAATGGAAAATGCCCAAGGAGAAGTTAAAGCTGTAATCAAACAAATTCCATTGCGGTTGGCGTGGGCTTTAACTGTTCATAAATCTCAAGGAATGACTTTAGACGCAGCGGAAATTGACTTGTCAAAAACTTTTGAAACTGGTCAGGGTTATGTGGCCTTAAGTCGTATAAAATCAATTGATGGTCTGAAATTGATGGGTTTTAATGACATTGCTTTGCAAGTTGATCAAAAAGTAATGAGTATCGATAAAGAAATTAAGAGATTGTCAGATTTAAATGTTCGTAAATTTGCATCTTTTTCGCAGGAGATGATAGAAAAAATGAATAAAGAGTTTATTATTAAAAATGAAGGTATTCTTGGAATTGATGAAATTAAAAATAATCAAAGAAAATTAAAAAGAGATAAGAAAAAAAATAAATTATTATCCTCAGCAAAGTCAAAGGGGCTCGGTGGGCAAAAAAATACTTTGGAAGAAACAAAAGAATTACTATTAAAGAAGAAAATGATTAATGAAATTGCCAAGGAAAGGATAATATCTCCCAGAACAGTTTTAAGTCATATAGAAAAAATTTCTAAAATTTATCCCGATTTTGATATTAGTTATCTTAAACCAGAAAAAGAGATTGTAAAAAAAGTAAAAAAAGCGATTAAAGAAATAGAAATTAAAAAATATTCTGATGATTTTTTGGAAAATGGAAATATAAAACTTCGTGCTATCTTTAAATTTTTAAAAGAAAAAGTTTCCTACAATGATATTAAGTTGGCGATTATTTTTGGTGATAGAGAATAGAAAGTCATTTGCACTTATTGTTATTTTGTCATTCTGTTATTGCATTGTCATTCTGAGATTGTTGAAGAATATTTTATTTTTTGTTATCCTTTCACTTTAGCTTTTCGTTATAACAGTGGCTTTAGCATATAATTGCAGATAGTAAGAGTAGTATGGTAAAATATACATATAGAAAAAATAAAAATATGAATGCCAAAAAGCAGTTTGGTCAGTTTTTTACCACAAATTCTGATTATATAATTCAAGGTTTTGAAGATTTTGTTAAAGACAAAATAGTGTCAGATCCTTTTGCAGGTAATCAAGATCTAATGGAATGGGCAAAAAAACATAACGCTAAAAAAGTTGTGGGTTTTGATTGTGATAAAAATTATGTTGATAATAAAAAAGTTTTTCTAAACGATTAATTAAATAATCCCAAAAGTTATAAATTTGTTTGTACGAATCCACCATATTTACATAAAAATAAAGCAGACAAAAAAATAAAAGATAAATTTTTTTCTAATGATAAATCAATTTTTGAAGATTTATATCAAGTTTCTCTCTATTCTATATTAAATTCAGAAGAAGGTATTGTTGTTATCCCTCTTAATTTTCTTTGTGCTGAAAATTCTAAACGTATAAGGGATCTATTTTTTAATAAATTTGAAATAATAAAATTGAATATATTTTCAGAGCAAGTATTTAAAGATACTACTTACAATGTAATATCTTTTTATTATAGAAAAAAAATAAAATCTAGAGATATAAATAAAATCAGTGCCATTATTTTTCCAGAAGGTAAAAAAATTTTGTTTGATATTGAAAAGAGATATAATTGGCAATTTGGTGGTGAATTTATTAACAGAATTAAAACTGTCAAAAATGATCTTGGTATTTTTAGACTCACAGAAGATTTTCTAGATTCAGGAGAATATGAGTTGGAGTTAGCTTTGCAAAATATAAAAGATAAAAAATTATTTAAAATATCAAAAAATATTAAACAACTTCTAGAAAAAAATATCATATATCTAAGGGCAATAGATAGTAAAAACGGTAAAAAAATTCAATTGGAAGATATCCGACAGTATGGAATTAATGGTTTAGTTGGTAAAAGTACTTCAAGAAATGGTGCTCATATAATTTTTAAGAAAAATATTTCAATAGCTGAACAAGAAAATTTGATTGAAAAATTTAATAAAGAATTAAATAAAAACAGAGATCAATACTCTTCATTTTTTTTAACTAATTTTAGAGATAATAATCGTAAACGAATATCATTTGATTTCGCTTATAAACTTTTAAATTATATTTATTATGAAAAAAATTCCAAGCAATGCAGAATGTTTTAAAATTTCACAAGAGAATCAAGAATTACATTTAGATTCTGACTATTTTTTAATTAATAAACACCCTGAAATTGATTATTATATAAAAAATATTAAAGAAATTAAAGAAGTGCTGATTACAATTAAAAAAATGAAAGAAAATAAAGAGAGCAGAAAAGTTTTGGAAAAATATTATGAGAAGTTGTTTGATTTATTTAATACAAAGTTTTCTAATTGTTCAGAATTGGGCTGTTTTGTAAATGCTTGCGATAGCACAAGGGACATGGTTCAAAAAGATTACAGAGCTTTTAAATTTATAACTGATACTTTTATTAAAAGGAGGATTATAGATGAGATGGTACCAGAGAATTGGGTGCAAGCTATTTTGGATTCAAATTCATCTCGAAGGAAGGGCGTACTGGGGGAAAATAAATTAATTAAAATATTAAAAAAATTTGGTTTTTTAGAGATTAAAAATTTAAAAGATTTGAATATAAAAAATAAGTGTGTTATTAGGTTTTCTAATGAGATTGTTACCATCAACAGTGTCAGAGACTATTTTGGTGTTAAAATTCCTTTAAAAAAATAAGATAAAAGATTGGATTTGATAATAAAAAATAAGAATGAATTCTTTATTTTAGAAGCCAAACATCTAAATGTAGGTGGTGGTGAGCAAGATAAACAGATATCAGAATTAATTGAAATAATCAGTCTTAAATCTGAAAAAAATAACATTCGTTTTATTTCTTTTTTGGATGGCACCTATTCAAATTTATTTTTAGCGAAAGAAATTAGTAAAAGAGCTCAAAAACGTTTACAACAGAGAAAGGAAGTTGAAAAATATTTGGGAGATAACCCAAATAATTATTGGGTTAATACCGCTGGGTTTATTAGAATGTTTAAAACTTAATTAATTTTAATTTACCAAGTATGTTCAAACGAACTATTTTATTGGCTACAGCGTTAGTGCTGATGGTCATAGTGTCCGGTTGCGGACAAAAAAATCTTACCGAGCGTCAAATGGAAAAAGCGCTGGAAGATAGCCTAGGTGGAAACGCTAAAGTTAATTTAAATAATAATGAGGTGAATATTGAAACCGATCAAGGTTCAATGAACTATGGAGAAAATGTGAAATTGCCAAATGACTTCCCCAAAGATATCTATTTGATTGATGGACAAATTATGTCAGTTACAGAAAATTTTATGGGTGCTAAATATCAGGTGATGATTAAATCAGATGCTAGTGTGAGTGATGCTAAAGATCTTTATGAATCAAAGCTTAAAGAAGAAGGTTGGGCAATTACTAGTTCTTTCAATATGGGAACAGCAGCTATGTTGTCTGCCAACAAAGGTGATCAACAACTTTCTGTTACATTAGGTACAGAAGAAGAGAAAGATGGTATGGCAGTAGTTTTGACACTCACTGACAGTACTAGCCAAATGCCAATGACACGATAAAATAGTAAACAATTATTATTGTTGTTATTGAATATAATTAAAATAGAATTTAAAAGAGGGTTGTACAAAATAGTAGGGAATGTACTCACGATTTTTGAGTTTTTTTAAGTGATTTACAATAATTTAAATTAATCAAAATATATGCTTGCTTACAATTGGTATTCACAACTTATTAAACCTTTCTGGTCGCCACCAGCTTGGCTGTTTGGGCCAGTGTGGTCTTTTTTGTATGTTATTATTGCTATTACTTTTGGTTATGTGGTGATACTTTTTGCCAAAGGCAAATTACCATTTATAGTTTTTTTACCATTTATTTTAAATATTATTTTTAATTTAATATTTACACCTTTGCAGTTTGGTTTGCAAAGTAATGTTTTGGCAGGAATTGATATCCTGCTGGTACTTGGGACTTTAGTCTGGTTAATGTTTGCCATTTTCCCTTATGCCAGATGGATAACATATGCCAACATTCCGTATTTACTTTGGGTTTCATTCGCGACCGTACTTCAGTTAACAATTACTTATTTGAATTGGAAATAAAATATAAATTTGTAATATTAAGTAAATTAAAAAACCCTGTTTAGGGTTTTTTAATTTATAAATTTAATTTGTGGTGCTATATCCTCTCTTCCCAATGGGCATCTTTTTCTACTTCTAATTCTAAATAAATTTTTACATTCATAGCGGTTTCTAATTCTTTACGAGCAGCAATGCCAATTTCTTTAATGGCTCGGCCTCTTGCACCAATAATCATTTTTTTATATTTGGAATCATCGGTAAAAACAGTAGCTTTGATTGTTAATAATTGTTTTTTTTCATCCATCTCAACTGACTCTACTTCTACGTGGACAGAATAGGGGACTTCTTGGCGAAGCGCTAAAAATATTTTTTCTCTAATAACTTCTGCCATCCAAAATTCACGACTGATATTTGTTAATTCTCCATCGGGATATAATTGTACTCCTTCTGGTAAATATTCAAAAACTTTATCACGTAAAGGTTGAATATGTCTGTTAAGTAAAGCCGACAATTCCATTTTAGCTATAAAATCAATATCAGTATTTAAATAATCATCTAGATATTGTTTCTCTTTTTGTGGTAAATCAGATTTGTTTATTACTAATATTTTTGGTGTCTCCATTTTGCGCAAGGTTGATTGGATATATTTTTCTTCTTCCCCTGGTATTTTAGTTGGATCCACAACATAAATAATCAGGTCAATATCTTGCATAGCTTCTTTTACTCTTTGTTCTAATTTCCCAGCAATCGGTCCGCCATGTTCTTTAAATACACCCGGGGTATCCACAAAAACCGCTTGTCCCTGTGGTGCGTTTAAAACCCCGTGGATAATATTACGGGTAGTTTGTGGCTTGTGGGTGACAGCAGCGATTTTGGTGCCAATTAGGGTGTTTAAAAGGGTAGATTTACCCACATTTGACCTGCCGACTAGTGTGATAAAACCTGATTTCATAATAGTTGTTGACCTTTTTTTATTTAATGGTATAATAATACAGTATATTGACTAATAAATCAAGTGTATTTAGTTATGAAAGTTATTCTTATTCAAAATGTTAAAGGACTTGGCAATATTGATGAAATCAAAGAAGTAGCCGAAGGATATGCTCGTAATTTTTTATTTCCTAAAAATTTAGCAGTTCCAGCTTCCAAAAAGATTGTTACTAACATCACCGCCCATAATGATAAAAAAATTAAAGATGAATTAAAAGATTTGCAATCCGAACAAGCCTTGGCAGAAAAAATAGAAAAAATGTTGTTAGAAATTTCTGCTAAAGTTCATGATGGTAATTCTTTGTACGCTGGTATTACTCCACAACTTATTCAAAAAGAATTAAAGAAAAAAAATATCACCCTAGATAAGAAACAAATTATTATGGATCCCATTAAAGAACTAGGAGAATATAAAATAAAAATAAAATTACGACATGGTTTAGAAGCAGACCTAAATATCACTGTCTCTGACTAGAAAACAAGAAAAAACCTTCCCCTGTGGATGGTTTTTTAAATTGGGCGTGGTATAATATTGATTATAATTTTTATAAATTAAATAATATAAATTTTAATAGTATTATGAAGACAAAATATATTTTCGTATTAGGAGGAGTATTGTCAGGTGTAGGTAAGGGGATAACTTCGGCTTCTATTGGACGCATGTTTAAGAATCGTGGTTTTGATGTTTCGGCCATTAAAATTGATCCATACATTAATATTGATGCTGGGACAATGAACCCCATTGAACACGGCGAAGTTTTTGTTACTGAAGATGGTGATGAAACAGATCAAGATATTGGAAATTATGAAAGGTTTTTGGAAACAAATATCAATTCTTTAAATTACATGACCACCGGTCGGGTATATCAAAGTGTAATAGAGAAAGAAAGAGCTATGGGCTATAAAGGTAAATGTGTGCAAGTAGTGCCTCATATTCCTTTAGAAATTGTGGATAGAATAAAAACAGCTTCCCAAAAAACAAAAGCAGAAATCATGATTATTGAAATTGGTGGGACAGTGGGGGAATATGAAAATATTTTGTTTTTAGAAGCAGCGCGCATGATGAAGCTTGATAATCCCGACGATGTAGCTTTTGTTTTGGTTAGTTATTTACCAGTTCCTG
>Ga0265297_10009478_pt1 | contig 12538 bp, 14 predicted proteins | sample Munlanlwell13791_FD_192502 | JGI IMG/M metagenome (GOLD analysis project Ga0265297, IMG submission 192502) | Leachate microbial communities from a municipal landfill in Southern Ontario, Canada - Leachate well 137-91 | ecosystem: Engineered > Solid waste > Landfill > Unclassified | place...
TCTACTAAATAACGCTTCACAACTGTTTTCGATTCCAATAATTGGTACTGCCAACTGTGGTCCGGCAACGATTTTTGCAGAAGAGAACTTTCAAGGTTTTTTGAAGGTATCAAGCAAATTATTGGGAAAATCACACCCGGACGGTTTGTTCGCAATAAAAGCCGACGGGTCTTCCATGAACAGGGCTGAAATTGGGGATAAAAAAATTGAAGATGGAGATTATATTATTGTTGATAGCAACGACAGATCACCTGTAACAAACAATATAGTGTTGGCAATTATTGAGAGCAAAGCAACGGTAAAAAGATACATTGACGATAAGCAAAATGGACAAATTGTACTTAAGGCGGAATCTACCTATGACTACGAGCCAATATATTTACATCCCGACGATGAATTTAGCATCAACGGAAAAGTTGTAGGTGTAATAAAAAAACCTACTATGTAGAAGGTGGTGAGGACGATGATTTATGCAATAACTTATGACTTGAAAACTCCGGGTCAAGATTATTCTGCTCTTTATGCAACAATTCATAATTTAGGTGAAACCCTTCACCCTTTACAGAATTTATGGTTGTTGAATACGGGTTCAGGTTTGAACTCTGTTCGCGATCAGTTAAGAACTGTAATCGATCAAAATGATTTTGTGTTCGTTGCCCAACTTTACAAAAGTAGCTATTCTGCGTGGATGCCGGTTACAGCCCACGAATGGCTGGAAGCAAGATTGTAAAAATGAAACTAAAGGAAAATAAATGGTTCAGATTGCCTCCCCTGATGGCGGGGTCTTTTCAGGGCTTAGACAGATTAGAGATTCCCTACAATATTCTGATCCTCAAGGACGTATCGCAACGTGAAGATAATGGAGACATTGAGCTTTACTGTCAGGCAAAAGATGGTCCCGAGGAAAAAGATGGAAAGGTTTCGTTTATGACAGAGGACCGATCTAAAAAGGAGGCACTTTACTTATGGTTAAAACAGAGTGTAGGAAAAGACATAGAGACAATTTATAACGAAGATTTTAACTTTGGAGATAAAAGCTGTCCAATATGTGGAAATTTTATGATTATTAATATGGAGCCTATGGTAGCGACTTTGGCGAATCCAGGTAGTAAATTTCCAATCCAGTCAAAGTACTGGCGTTGCAGTAACGAAAAATGCGGTTATAAGGAAAAAGTCTGAATTATGCAACAAGTTGTTTATATAGGAAAATTTTATTGTGAACTTTGCCATAAGGAGATTGCTATGCCTGTATATGGTGATGCAATACTAAGTTTTACCTCCGAAGAAGAACTTGAATGTATTGACTGGTGTCGCCTTTTTCATTGGATCGATTTTCATCGAACATGTGCTGTCTGCGGCAAAATTGTTCTATCAGGTGATTTGGAATTGGCCGTAAATAATGGCGAAATAAAAATCCATTCAGACTACACGGATGAATACAGAAGAGTTAAACGCGGGCAACATTTAGGTCCACTTTTGATTGTTCACGAAAATTGTATTAAAACTTATGACAAATCGGCAGAGAATAAATAAATCACAATGGACTAAATTTTGGAATAGTTTATCTATTTATGTTGCAAAGAAGCCTTCACGGTTTTTAAAACGTTATCGTTATTCGCAGGATGAGAGTAAGCTTAGAAAACTTGGCGTTGAAGAACCTCTCATTCAGAGCGTAAAAAGTACAATTCAGTCTTACCAAGCTCCGGAGATACAATTTCATCGCTTTGTTTTATTTTTTCGTAAAGATGTTGAGTCTGTAAAACTTCTTACCAAGACCACAAACCCTTCAGATGCATTTAAAAAGTTATTCCAAAAGTATCACCATAATTCTTTTCAGAATGCAAAACAGGAACTCCTTAAATTATTTTTAACTCATAAGCTAAATGAAAAAGGGGAAGGAAGGGCCTTCGAGATAAAGTACAAAGGGAAAGGTTCTGTTAAAAAAGTAAACGCATCTAATTTTTCTACCACGCTATCTACTCACCACGAAAATGCTTCTTATATTGCTTTGGACACATTTACACTTGGTTCGGACACCATTGTCCCTCTCCGTAAAGATAGCGAGGGCAAGAGCGTCTATAAATTTATTCGTTTTAGTAGAGAGAACGGTAAAATTTTGGTCAAAATATCGGTAGATTCTCCAAAAGAGATGAATCTTACAAAATATAAAATTGCAGATTACTTTAGCTCTTTTTTGGATACACCAGAAGAAACAGGAAACTTTACAGACTTCTTAAACTTCTTGAAAACTGGAGACGCCTCGCATTTTCAGTTAATTGGAATAAATTACTTTGATAATGGGTTTAAGCTTTCACTTTTCCCACAAAATAACAAAGATACGAACATTACGTCTTATGGACCGTTTAAACGTAGAGTTAATACTTACGCCAAAGAAGACATGGCAAATATTGTATCTGTGAGAATAGCCAATAAAGAAATTAAAACTCGGAATCAGATTTTTGTTAATTTCTATACTTTCTTAACCGAAGGAATTATCGGAGCCATAACTCTTAGCTTGGACGATCGAAGATTGAACCTTTCAGAACGGATCAAGTTTAGACAGGATTTCTTGTCAGATTTTAATATGACTTTAGATAAATTAATTCATCTGGATGTTATTAGTGAAGATGAGATATATAAACTTTTTTTGCAGAACCTCCCAAGAAAGCAACGACGCATACAATTACGTTCCGAGTCTTCTATGAGAATATATAAATCCCTGTGTGACAAAGGGCTTATATCTCCAACTTTTGACTCTGAGGATACTGGTGCCTACTGTTTCAATAGTTCTTGTAGATTAAAGTTTCAAAGAAAATGGAACCAAAAGTATTGCCAATCCTGTAAGGATTTACTTTTTGTAGATAAAAAGATAGTTGTTTCGACCATTGAAGAAAAAAAGATTGCTGAATTTATATACAAAACTGCACTGGATATGGATGTTGAAGCAGAGAAATTTGAGCGAAAATTATTAGGAAGAAAAATATATATTATCGAATTGAGACATAACGGTAAGTCTGCATGTTTATTCCCTGTCAGCAAAAAACTCAGTGATAACCAGATAGAAATATTACGTTTCAGGTATCCCAATCTAGTTTTAATAACTTCTAAGGATGATAAAGATGAATTCATTACAGCCAATGTTGAGGCTCTAGACCTTTATAAAGTTGCTCATAAGTTGTTGTCAAACGATGTTAATTACGTTAAACAATTAATAAATAAGTCAAAAAGAAATGAGTTAAATCTTGTAAGAAGGGTTGCAGATGAAGTTGCTGCAAGATTCATAGACGAAAACTTCTATAAATCTAAAAATCGCATCACCAAAAATTTCGGTGCTGAACTATTTGAAGCAGATTCATATATTCTTCTTAGCTACATATTTGGAAACTCAATATGGTTAGGTGCCAATAAACGAGGTAGTGCCTTTCCAGATGGTATAACTGCATTTCCTTTAATACAAGATAAAAATGGATGTTTTATTTGGGATACAAAATTTTGTGAGACAGGAAGAATAGTTTTCGGTTCCTTAGATAAAAACGCTAAATATATTAAGGACGGAAAAACGAATACAACTATTGTTGATAATGGAGGTTTAAAAGGATTCATGTTTATCAGCAATACTGGAGCACCTAACAACTTTTCTTCAAAATTTAACAAAATAGCAAAAGGTAAAGTTCTCAAAATTTCATTTCTTACTTCCAAGCAAATTGCTGAGGTTTATAAGCATTTCAAGGATAATGAGCAAGATATAACTCAAAATAGCAGTATAAAAGAGGTATTTTTGAGTTCTATGAAATCTCTGTTATTCAAAGCCAAAAAGAGAAAGAAGGCTTTCGTTATAACAGACTTAGAGATCACTAGCCAACTCCTGAGCAATGATCAAAAGTATCTCACTGTGATAACACCGCAAGTGCAGTCTTAAATATGAATAAACCAAAAGTAAGTAAAGACTATATCCAACTTAGAAAACGGATAGGTTCAGATCACACTCCTACTGAGGTAAAAGTAACATTGGGTGAAGCTGAAAAAGCGACGATAACGTTAGTTCCCGAGAAGGGTAAAACTATTATTTTTGAGTCAAGTGCCGACGATGTTATCTTGTTCTGTTTTTCTCTCAAATCTTTATTTGATCAACGAGGTAATTCTTTGATAGGAGAAGTAAGAGATCTTAATAAATTTTATGATGACGTCCAAACGTTTATTGATCTAGACAACAAAAAGTTACATGCGGCAAGGGATGAAATAGTACAAGGCAAAGTTGATATCAAATATGTTCCCCATTTATTGCTCAGACAATTTCTAGAAGAAGGTTCACATAGAAATCATAAGCCATACTTAAAACTTAAGGAGGATTATTTCTGTATTAAAATACTTCAAGTTGAAGAAATGAAAATGGTCTACGACGGAATGCTAAGAATTAGAAAACAACAGTCATTAAAAACGAGGATTTTTGATACCACTCTAGACTTATTTAAGTATGCTTTTCATAAAGAACCTATTTTCTTAAAGAACTATCAGCTTTTTCAAAAGTTTAACAAAGCTGATGTAATGGATATTCTTATATCAACAGGCAAAGATAAAGATGTTACAGATAATTTATTTGACATGCTACATAAAAGAGGTGGGGTCCCAGCTGAAGAAGGATTAAGCCATGTTTTAAGTAGTTACGCTGGAATGGCTGAAACTATTAATAAACTGCTTAATATAATAAGAGGAGCTATCGAAATAATTGAAGGTATTTCAAATCCAGATGCGAATAAAGGTTCTGAAGAAAATTGGTTGATTGTAAAAAATAATCCCAAATATTCAATTATAGTGGAAGATTTTGATCCAAGAATTCGTCATGGTAAAGCACATAATAACTTTACAATAGATACAGAAAAAGAAGTTGTTAATTTCTATAAAGAGGGAAGAATAAGGGAGCTTTCAGTCTCATATACTTTTGAACAGATAAGAGTAATGTGGCATAGAATTCATGTGATTTTATCTGCCCTGATTATTGCTGTGTGTTTGGAACAGTCTACTCTCACTGGCGTTATTTTGAATTCTCCTGAATACAAATTATCTTTGCTACGTTTAGGAAATTTCAAAACAATAAAATAATTTTATACGGATATGGATTATCTAAAAAATGAACATCAATACATAGACCGTTACGACCTTCATACTATTAAGGAGTGTTTAGAATACAACAATGCGATGTTGAAAGGAATGGAAGAAGGACGGAAAACAGATGACTTCAAAAAATACTCTCCCGAAAAATACGAAGAAGAAAGTCGGAAGGTGATAAATCTGTACATGAACACTATTATTGGGGAGAGGCATCGACACAAGGAAGAAACTTTAAGTAAATGGGTGGAGGAAGATAGAAAACTTCAGGATAAGTTTGATAACACTCCCGAACCCCCAAACATCCTTTGTAAGGTGTGTGGATCCCCTACCAAAATGACGATGAAAGAGCTTTTTGACACTTTTAACCCAAATGCACAAATGACTTTTATGTATGAGTGCGTGAAGTGTAAAAAGAGACAGACTCTTTACGAAGATGGAAGTGAGTGGGACTACACGCCTCCAAAATGCCCTAAGTGTGGTAAACCTTTAGAAACTGATTTGAAGTTTAAAGGCGAAGTAAGCACTTTTACATCCTATTGCAAAAAGTGTGGTTATAAAAAAGTAGATAAAAGTGATCATAGTAAGTTTAAGCTCGAACAGGAAACTAAAGAGAAAGAAGATAAAGAACTGCTGGAGAAATACAGAGATAGGTTTTGTTTATCAGAAGAAAAAGGCAAGGAATACATAAATATAATCGAGGGATGGCAAGTGGCTAACGCTGTTTATAAAGAAGAGTTGGAAAAATTTGATACTCCTGCCTATCATAAATCAGTCACCCTGAAGAAAATCAGTGTTATTGATTTGGAAAAAATACTGAAAGAGAAGTTAGAAAAAGAAAAGTTTTCAAAGTTGGAATTTAAACAACCAGATATCGGAAGATACGTAATTGTACCGTTTACAGTGCAAGATACCGATTCAAGCAGAAAGGATCACCAAAGTGTCCAGGTAATGGAGAAGGTTCTCAAGGAAATCCTAGATGGCACTAATTGGATACTGTTAAGTAATAGCTTGTCTTATAGGCTGGGATACGTCTTGGGGCAACTAAAAGGTGTTGAACAGGAAGAAGATATGTGGGAAATTTCAGGCAGGAAGAAAGAGAAAGAAAAGATATCTAAGATTGACCCAGAGTTGATAAGGAAACATGAATACGAAGGACCAGTGCAACTAGCCAGATTAAGTGCCAAAATCGAGGCCGAGAATAATGCCAGAAAAAGAAGATTAGTTGATGAACCAGATGGATTCCTCTTAGACGATGGCAATCAAGGTTATACCTGTGGAGTTTGTCGGGAGTCTATTTCCGGTGATCAGACATGGTGGGACTTAAAAGGAATCAGGTGTTTGGATTGTCAGCGTAATCTAAAGGCAGGAATAGTGCCTTTGGAAATATTTGAGAAGGATTATGGATACCCTATCACACTTGATAGTTGGGATTTCAGAGACGAATATGGACTGCATTCGGCGACAGTAAGAAAACTTAAAAAAGAAGGAATATTGATCGGCCGTGATTTGAAAAGAAAAGATGGATCAACTTATCACACAATATACTTGGTAAATGAAAATAAGGAGTTTCTGAATAAATATCCAAAGAAACCAGCTGTCAAAGTAGAGTTTATTGACCATAAGTAAAAGGGGGTCATATTATTAGTACTTATAATAATTCATGAAATTTATGCAAATAACAGCAGAAGAAGTAACAAGAAATACTTTAGTAGATTTGTTAGAGAACCCAGATATTTTGCAACAACAAAATCTATATATCAGCTGGGTAAATGGCGATCTGACTGTTGACGAGTATATCGCGCTTCAAGATGAAATTGACAATAAGACACCCAAAGGACAAATATATGATTGGAATAAATTAAAAGTTGAAAACCCAACAGTATACGAACATGAATTGGCACATAAACTAGTCTTAGATAAGTATGGGGTTGAATCACAGCTATATAAACTGTCGAAAAACTGTTTTTGTGTAAGTGATGTTAACCTTAATGAATTGATCAAAACGAGACAATACACAGCCAAACAAATAATAAACCTACAAATAGAAATGGTTTCTGCATCTTTGACAAATAAAAAGGCGGTAAGCCCTTTAGAAGTATCAGACATACTTCAATATGAAATTCTAAGTGGAAATATTAAGCAGATTAATTACAAGAATGTAATTAATATATTTTCAAAATATAAATGGCTTAGCGATGAATTCCAAAAGATATGAGTAATATTACATTCAGTTAGTATTTATGGGACCAACTTTAATTTTTGATAAATCTTTTTTGCAAAGTGTCAAGATTGATGAAAGTGTATTTCTTCAGCAATTTTTTCTTACAAACATCACACCGCTTTTTTATGTAGAAACACTTGGTGACTTAGATTTAGTAGTTCACAAGGGAGGCAGACCCATTACTGACATAATAAGTGAATTAGCTGCCAAGATTCCATCGACTGGCATATTCCCAAATATCCATCACATGAGGCTGCTTGTAGGTAACCTGTATGGCATACCTGTTGAAATGGATGGGCGATCTATACGGGAAGGTGGAGTTGAAAAAATAGATCCCGACGGCAATATTGGCATTCATTATGGACAGTCTGAGGAAGAAAACGCTTTACGAAGGTGGAACAATAAGGAGTACTCTGAAGTGGAAAGACTTTTTTCCAAGTCATGGCGAATCGCCTTATCGAACTATTCCTTTGATAGAGTGCTTGGAATTGTTAAGAATATTGTCCCAATTGGATCCGATTTAGCAACGTATGAATCCGTATTGGCTTTTGTAGTTGAATTTATCAAAAACACACCCAAGGAGCTTCTTTTATATTTAATATGCGAGTTTATGTCACTTCCGAATAAAGTCTATCAGAAATCTCTTAACACTTGGACCACTAGTGGAATTTCAGATATCAATAGTTATGCGCCTTATGCTGCCTTCGTGTTAAAGGTTGAACTGTTTTTCTACATATGTCAGATTAAGGGACTGGAGGCAAAAGATCGTCCCAGCCATAAAATAGACCTGGCTTATTTATTTTACTTGCCATTTTGCAATGTATTTATTTCATCTGATAAATTGCACATACGAATAGCTCATCTATTTTTGAGGGATGACCAGATGTTTATGGGTGGAGATGTAGCTAAAAAAGGTTTGAATACCCTAGATCTTTACTACAGTCAATATCTTGATGAGATTGCTGAAAAAGGGTTTATGGGATTTGCTTCAACTCCACCTAAGGATGTGGACAATTCAATATCTGATATATGGGATAATATATTTCCCAATTGGAGGACAACTAATTCAAACGGTGATAAAGAGATTGATCCGGAAGAAGAAGCAAAAATGGTTGAACAACTAAGAAGAGTACAAAATGAATCTAAAGAGGTTCGCAGAAGTACACCTATGGACGATGTGCATCACGTTATTTCAGTTCACAAAGTTCGGGTTCAAAAGGGAAAATACAGAATATTACCTAAAGGAATAGAAAATAAGGTAGACGATGAATAAATACCACATAACCATTGATAGCTGCATAGTGTTTGATTTGCTCAATACATACAAGCCTAATCACCAGAAAGCTAAGAAAGTAGTAGAAAATAGCAGTTTTGAATTATTCTTAACAGAAAGCACTGTAAAGGAGATTAAAATCGACTCTCAAAAAGGAGCTGTTGAAGAACTAATAAATTCAGGAATTTTAAAACTATTGCCAGAACCGCAAATGGGGGTTATCTTTCCAGCAGCTATCCCTATGGATTTTTCCCATATTTCGAAACAAAGAGACGGCATTATTGAATCAGTATTAAAAAAAGGTACGGATTAAAAAAACAAAAAGTCTTAAGAGATTTTTTAATAGCTGAAGCTCACATTAGAAATAAAAACGACTATTTATTGACTTCGAATACGAAAGATTTTGAAGACAACTTTGACTTAGTAGTTGTCACATACGATGAACTAGAGTCGAGAGTAAGAGAAATCTAATCTATTATATAAGTTCTTCCGGAAGCAGACTATCTTTAATACATTTTCCATTAAAACATGCCGCATTCTTTTCATCTATTCGTGTGATGTCTCTACATCCATTGGCATCTTTTGTCTCATTAAACCGCTCTAAGGCGAATTTAACTGCAAGTACTTCTGCTCCTTTGGCGGTATTAAGAAATCCTCTGGCAGTCAACTCTTTAGAGTCAACCCAGACAAAGTATTCTGTGTGCTGATGATTTGTGCCAAAGGTGTTAGTAACCCAATTATCCCCAGATTTAGATTTAAAATGAAGAATAACTCTCCATGATAAATTTTCAATAGTTGTAGGGTGTGTGGCGTTTGCTTCAACCCGGAGACCGTCTGTTAAGTTTTTACTATATTTACCTTCCCACCAGTCTGGATTTTGGACTTCCTTAAAATTGTCATCCACAAACTCAAAAGTTAGTGTATCACCGTCCGAAATTAGATTCTTATCAATATATTGCTTAATTATCTGTATGGGTAAGTTATCTAAGTCGTCTTTAAGACCAGTTCTGGCGAATAAACTAAGTCCTGAAACTGCAAACGCGAAGCCTATCCATTCGTGTTCTTTTTCGGCGGTTATTTTAGCAATAACCCCAAAATTACCAGTCATACTCACGTACCCCTCGCTATACCAAGCAATTAGATATCCACCATTTGATATTACTTGGCCGTACTGAATTAGCTTTGGATTGGTTTTTACGAACTCCATCAAGTCGCTTTCTCTATAACGCCTATCCCCACGGTCATTTACCTTTATTGCTATTAACTTACCGTCTCGATCCCAACGCCTGAGAGTCTCCGGATTTACATTAATAAGCTTGGCGGCTTCATTTATGTCGATGAGTTTGTCCATATACCACTATCTTATACTTACTTATACATTTGTCAATTACCAAATCTGGCTTTTAACTGTCTCATTTGTCTCATTTAGCCTTGGTGTGAGACAATCGTTATAGGCGTAGAACGGTTCGAAACCGGTATGCTCAGCAAGCACAAAACAAAGCTAAATTTTAATATGGCGGTGATATACTGAATCTGTGAAGATTTCTTTGGAGAAACTAAAGTATACCTTTAAAAACAAACCATTATTAGTTGGTGGTATGGCTATGGAATTTTATGAATTAAGAAAGTCCGGTAAAGATATAGATTTTGTTGCAAGGGAAATTGATGTTTTAAATTTAATTAATATGTATCCGGAGAGAGTTAAACATTTATGGGGAGATTTAGGTATTTGTCCATTTGAATTTGAAATTTGGAAGTCAATATGTTTGTTTGATTATGATTATCTCAAACAGAATGCCATTGAGATGGAAAATTATTTAGTTATTTCTAAAGATAAGCTTTTATTTATGAAGACTCTAGGGATAAAAAAAGATAAATATTTAAACGACGTTAAACTGATTGTCGAAAGTATATTTAAAGAACAAAATCCTAAATTTAAAGAAATTATTATGCACAATGAGAAATTACTAGAAAATATTAACGGGGTTACCTACATAGAAAGATCTTTACCTGAACCATAAAAAGTTCCAAGTTCGTTCCGAACCATCAATTATTGTTTCATTACAGTATTTAATGCTAATATTTTATTGTGGGTAATCTTTTACCGAATGAATTAGGAATTTTGATACCTTTAGGGATCGCTTTGGGTGTATTTTTTCTTATTAGGGGAATTATGCTCTGGTATTGGAAAGTTAATGAAATCGTGAGTCTACTTAAAGAGATTAAAATCAACACATCGAAAGATAGTCCTAAGGAAGAAAAAACTAAATAAAATTTTGTTTATAATCAGTTCCAAGTTCGTCCCCCGCACCATTTGGTGCAGGACTATGCCAAACCCGTAGCACGCGATTTTTGAGTGATTTAATTGGTATACTAAAGTGTTATGGATCGTCCATTTACAACACTTTTCATGATCGAATCTTTGGATGGAAAGATTTCAACTGGCGACGTTGATGAATTGGATGTAGACAAAGATTTCAAAAGAATATCCGGTATTAAGGAAGGGTTACATCAATATTACGAACTGGAAGGACAAACAGACCCATACTCTTTAAATTCAGGTAAAGTAATGGCAAAAATTGGAGCAAATACACGTACAAAGGAACCCAAAAAGATAGGTTGTAGTTTTGTAATTATTGATAACAAACCACATTTGACTGACAAGGGTGTCGAATATATGGCTAAGTGGGTGAAGACATTATTCCTCGTCACTAATAATAAACAACACCCATCTTATAAATTAAGACAGCAATATTCCAATATTGAAATAATAGGATTTGAGGACAAAATAGATTTATCTGAACTACTAAAGAAACTAAAGGATGAATACAAGGTAGAAAGACTTACTATTCAGTCTGGAGGTACTCTAAATACTGAATGGATCAGACTAGGATTAATTGATCAAGTATCTATAGTAATTGCACCCTGCTTAATTGGAGGAAAAGACACCCAAAGTTTGCTAGGAGGAGAGTCTCTACACAACGAAGAAGATCTGAAAAAGATTCATGCTCTTAAGCTTGTTAAATGTGACACCTTAAGCGATAGCTATATCCATGTTGTTTATGACGTAATACACGATACTCAAATCGAAGTACAATAAGTTCCAAGTTCGTCCCCTCCTTCGCTGAATGTTCAAGCTTCGGTAGGGCACGATCAAACCCGCAACTAATATCCTATAGTTTGACAAGCGGATTTGCGTAGAGTAAAATCGCCACCATGGGAGAACAAATTGGAAAGACGCCGGTAGCCGATGCTTTAAAAATGGTTTATGAGGCACGTTCGATATATTCGGACGGAGGAATAAAACTTTTAGGACACAAGGCATCTAATCCTTATTCTACTGCATGCGATAACCTTGATAAGGCATTGGAAATTTTAGCTTAAGTTCCGGGTGCAGAAAAACAATTAGCTAAGGCACATATTGTTTATGGGGATATTTCTAATCAACCAGAAGATTGGCGACGGGTTGTAGTAGCCAGAGAACATTACGAAGAGGCTAAAAGGATTTTTGAATCAATTGGAGATTATGATGACTTGGAATCGGTAGTGGCTAAGCTGGTGGATCTCAGGAAATAATTTTATACTTAGTTCAAGATATTGATAATGAACTTTGTTCCTTATCGTTATTAGTTCCAAGCTCCTCCCAAACCCGCAGTCAAGTTGTACATAGCCGGTACCACACTCTTGCCGTCCTGACATGTGGCTATTGACATTATATTAGTGAATGCTAATATGTGTTTATGGTTCATGATATATATTCAGCTTTTGGGAATCAAATAAGAACAAAGCTTATGCTGTGTTTGGCCTTCAAACCTAAGAATGTAACAGAATTGATCAGTAACTGCGGATTAGCCCAATCTGCCGTTTCACAACATCTAGCTAAGTTAAAGCTGTCAGGACTAGTGGAAACCAAAAAAGAAGGGAAAGAAGTTTAC
>Ga0265297_10009479_pt1 | contig 12537 bp, 10 predicted proteins | sample Munlanlwell13791_FD_192502 | JGI IMG/M metagenome (GOLD analysis project Ga0265297, IMG submission 192502) | Leachate microbial communities from a municipal landfill in Southern Ontario, Canada - Leachate well 137-91 | ecosystem: Engineered > Solid waste > Landfill > Unclassified | place...
CCAATGGAGTGGAAAAATATATTCAAGGAGTTTATCCAGGGGCGATAGTTACCAAAGTGCCCGAAGATTTTACTGTTTTTGAACCAGAGAGCAAAATTGCGGCTTCTTATTTACGCTTAGCTAATGACTTTTTGTATCCTTTGAATACTTACGATAATTTAAAAAACGATCCCATCTCTTCGATTGCTAATTCTTTAAGCGATATTCAGCCCGACGAAGGTAGCGCAATTCAGATAATTCTTAAGCCAACCAAGATTAATTTAAAAGCGCGTGGAGAAAAAGCCATTATTGGCATGATGCATGGCAAAAATGTTTCTGATGCCACATCAACTTATGGTTTGGGTCAGAATAATTATGCGGGCGATGTTTTTTCTTTACCAGGAGATTCTGTGATTAAGCCAACAGAGCAAATGCGTCAGTACCAGCCAGAAATGATGCCTGGAGCGCGCAAAGTTGATGATACATTGCTAGATGCTATTCGTAAGAAAATTAGCAAGCCAGCTTTTGATGTAAATATTCGTTTTGTGGCAGCAGCCAAAACTCAAACCAGGGCTGACCAAATTGTGCAAGGATTAGAGGCTAGCTTTTATCCATTTTTTTCTAATTACAATAGCTTTAAAGTTAAGCAAGTAAAAAGAGGGCAAATAAAACAATTTTTATTTGATTTTGTTTTTAGAAATTTTAATGATTCGCAAAGAATTGTTTTAAATAATGAAGAATTAGCCAGCATTTATCATTTTCCCTCAACTTCAATTGAAAGCCCAAATATTAAATGGGCTAAATCGAAAGAATCAGCCCCGCCCACCAATATTCCAACTCAGGGCGTGATTAAAATTGGGCAAGCAGCCTTCCGCGGAGGAGAAAAAGATTTTTATTATTCTAGTGTTGATGATAGACGCAGACACATGTATGTTGTGGGACAAACTGGTACTGGTAAATCCTCACTTTTGGCGGAAATGATTCGCCAGGATATTGTTAATGGCCAAGGAGTGGGTGTTATTGACCCTCATGGCGATTTAATTGACCAAATTCTAGCCAATATACCTCAGAATCGTATTGATGATGTTGTTTTGTTTGAACCAGCCGATTTGGCCAATCCTGTAGGCTTAAACATGTTGGAATGGGATAGCCCAGAACAAAAGGATATGGTGGTTTCAGAAATGATTGCTATTTTCACTAAATTATTTCCGCCCGAAATTATTGGCCCTATGTTTGAGCATTATATGCGTAATGCCATGTTGGCATTAATGGCCAATAAAGATGACATTGCCACTTTAGTAGAAATTCCTAGGATATTTACTGATGAGCATTTTTTAGAGCATAGATTGCAAAAAGTAACAGACCCAATTGTTAAAACATTTTGGTTGCGTGAATGGAAGCAATCTACTGGTCAAACTCGCTCAGATATGTTGGGCTATGTTGTTTCTAAAGTGGGAAGATTTGTAGAAAATGAAATGATGCGTAACATTATTGGCCAAAGTAAGTCAGGGTTTGATTTGGCTGAAATAATGAATAGCGGAAAAATATTTTTGGCTAATCTTTCTAAAGGTAAAACCGGGGAACTAAATAGCTCATTATTGGGTTTGATTTTAATTTCTAAAATGCAGGTGGCAGCTATGAGACGCGCCAATATCGCGCAAGACCAAAGAAAAGATTTTTATTTATACATTGATGAGTTTCATAATTTTACTACTGATAATATTGCCACAATTTTGTCGGAAGCCAGAAAATATCGCTTGGACTTAATTTTAGCTCACCAATATATTCCTCAGTTAGCCGAACCGATTAAAAACGCTGTGATGGGCAATGTGGGCACTGTTTGCTCATTTAGAATTGGCGCTAGTGATGCTGAATTTTTAGAAAAACAATATGAACCAGAATTTTCTAAGTTTGATTTGGTTAATTTAGACAACTTTTACTTTTTGATAAAAATGATGATTAATAATCAAATTGCATCTCCTTTTAAAGCTAAAACAATTATTCCTCAAAAAGGCAACCCAGCAATTTTAGATCCAATTAGAAAAATTTCTCGATTGAAATATTCTAAAACAAAAGCTGAAGTAGAAATGGAATTAAATAAGAGATGGAACGTTTAATATGCCAAGAAGAACAGAAGGTGGGCCACAATTTGATAATGACGATCGCAAGCCTGAGAGAAAGAAAAAAGGCGATTTGACTGAGGCTCAAAAAGCTCAAAAAGAATTAAATGAAAGAGATCGTATTGCCAAAGGACTAGAAAATGAAGTCTTTGATTTTGGTGTTCCAGAAAAGCAGGAAGCAAAAGATACCACTGTTGAAGAATCTAAAACAGAAGCTGAATTTAGTCCACAACCAGAAATGTCCGCCTCCGCTGAAAGCTCTGGCGAGGCAATGTCCGCCTCCGTTAAAAGCTTCGGCGAGACAAAGCCCGAGAGCGCTGAGAAATTAGCTTTTGAAGAACAAGAGCAATCTGAAGAAAAAAAAGAAGAGGAAAAGGCAGGAGAGAAGAATGAAGCTGCTCCTGATAATCAAGAAGAGCCTAAAGACAACGGCCAAGAAAAAGAGCCTGATGATATTCCCGAAGACGATGAAAATTTGAGAGACTTGCAAGAGGGGATTAATGAAATTTTGCAAAAATCTATTAAAGGCGAGGGTGCTCCAGCCGATAATGAAACTATTAGAAATTTATTTGATGAAACCGAAAAATCTCTAAATGGTAGAATAGAAGAACTTGAAGCAGAAATAAGTAATTTAGATAGTGGTGGAAATGAAGAGGGAGATGAAGAAAATGAAAACGAAAACGAAACTGACAATTCTGAAAAAATAGCCGAAAAGGAAGAGGAAATAGAAGAGATTAGAAAATCACTAGAAACTCTAACCCAAAGAAAGGAAGCCTTTGAAAGATCTCTGCAAACAGGAGAAGCGCCTGAACAAATAAAACAAGAAGATAGCGCGGAAGATGAAGCTGATTTGATAAAACAAGCCAGGGAAACCGACAAAATCCGCCGAGAGTATATTGAGGCGATGAAGCTCAAAAGCCAAATAATTGCCGAGAATCCTGATTTTGATTTTTCAAAAGATTTGGAGGGTAAACAATTAGAAACCAAAGCTGATGAGGCTGAAAAGAACGGTGATACTAAAGAATTTCAGAGATTGGTTGGGGAAATAAACCAACATTATAAGAAATTAGATGTTTTGGATGTTAAGGGTGTTGATCTTGGAATATCGCCTGAAAAAGAAACAGGGCAACTGGAACTGGATAAAGAAACAAAGCAAGATATTAAAGAATTGTTTGGAAACGAATTGGGAAAAATAGATGCAGAGCGGGACAGGCTGAAAGAAACCGGAGAAGGATATTTAAGAGATGAAGATCAAGATTATAATAGATCTGATCTAGCTGATAAAGAAAAGGAAAGAATTGTTGAATTAGGTCAAGAATTAGATAAAGATAAGTGGAGCGAAGAAACCAAAGTTGCAGTTTTGGAAATTTTGAATAATCAAAATAATGTTTTGGCTCGCGAAATTTTAGAAGAAGGGTTAAGTGATGATCAGGTTTTAGAAAAGGGCGCCCAGCAGGCAAAAATGTTTGATTTGAGAAAAAAGCTTTATCAAAACCTAACAGGAGAAAATATTGAAACTTTGCCCGACGTCAAAGCCGATGAGGAGATGGATGAGATAAATAGGGAAAGCTGGGAAATAATTAAGCAAGAAGCCAAAAAAGAAAGTTCCGTCTCCGTCCGCCAGTCGGCGGACTCCAGCGAGGCAAAGCCCGCCTCCGTTGAAAACTCTGGCGAGGCGAGGCAAGAGAATACTGAACAAAAAATAGAAACCAAAGAAGAACAAATAGCAGAGGCAAAAAATGAAATAAAGCAGGCTTTTGAACAAGAGCAACCTGAGCAGGAGACACAACAGAAGGCTAACCAAAATTCATCTAAAAGAGGAGAGGCATTTAAAAATGCTTATAAAGGCGAAATGGAAAGGCGTCAAACAGAAAAGAAGGAACTAGAGGAACAGTCTGAAGAAATAGAAAAAGCAGAAAAGCAAAAAGAAAGAGGAGGGGTTATTATGGCCTATGGAGGCTTGGCTTTATATGGAGTTATGCGTGGAGTGGCATTTATGGTAGATAGAATGCTTAATTTGGCTGATATAGCCGATAATCCAGGCAACTGGGTAAAAAAGAGGATTTCTGAATGGTCTGATAAGCAACAAAAGAGGTTTGATAAGCACGTAGAAACCTATTTTCCTGAACCCTTTGCTCGTAAAAAGTTAGACAAAGAATAGCGATTCTACTCTCTTGCCATAAGGCTAGAATTATGTTAATCTATCAAGCAGATGACTGATATTTTTTTAACTATAAGTATCATAGTTGTTGTTGCTCTTTTAGTAGCGATTTTTGTTTTTTTGGCCAAAAAGCTTAATACTAGCCAAGACCAAAGCGCCCAAATTAAAGATTTGGAACGCAGAATAACTGATTTAATGATCAGCCAGATGAAAGATGTAAGGGCGGAAAATACCGATACAACCCGCCAAATGGCTGATAGAATTCAATCATTCACCAAGGCTACCACAGAGCTTTGCGAATCAGTAAAAGATGTGCAAACAAAAGTAGGGGATTTAAATAGTTTTCAAGAAATATTTAGATCGCAAAAATTGCGCGGAGAATGGGGCGAAGCCCAGCTTTCATATATCCTAACGCAAAATTTTCCTGCCGAACTGATAGAAGAACAACATGTTTTTTTATCAGGGGAAAAAGTTGATTGCGTATTAAAGCTTCCTGATGGAAAATTATTGCCTATTGATTCAAAGCTCTCTTATGAGAATTTTGAAAAGATGGTTAATGCCAAATTAGAAACAGAAAAAGCTGGATATCGCAAAATGTTTTTGGGGGATATTAAAAAAATGGTTGATGGTATATCATCCAAATATATCCTACCAGGGGAAAATACAGTTGACTTAGCATTAATGTATATTCCTGCCGAAGCCATTTATTACGAATTAATGTTTAACATGGCTGACGAAAGCGTTTTAGAATATGCTTGGAAGAAAAAGATTGTTATTTGTTCACCCAATACTTTATTATTGAGCTTAAGAACAATTTTACACTGGATTAAAGATACCCAGATTTCCAAACAAACAAACGATATTCTCAAAAAATTAGAGCGTATTATTCAAGACAGCCAAGTATTGGATAAAAGTTTTAAGAACCTTGGCACTCATTTAAAAAATGCCCAATCTAGTTATGATGATTCCCAGAAAAGATTAGAATTATTTACCGACAGAACGCAAAAGATTATTGAAATGGGCGCTGACTATTCGCAAAAAATATTAGAAAATAAAGAAGAAAACTAAAATAATATGATCGCAGTAATAAAAACAGGAGGTAAGCAATATATTGTTGCTCCCAATCAAAAATTAAGAGTAGAAAAGCTGGAAGCAGAAGTTGGACAAACTGTGGAGTTTGATCAGGTTTTGCTTAAGGAAACCGCTGACAGTATTGAAGTTGGCAATCCTGTTGTTAAAGGAGCCAAAGTCACAGCCAAAGTTTTGCAACAAGCCAAGGCTGACAAAGTTTTAGTTTTGAAATACAAAGCCAAAACCAGATACAATGTTAAAAGAGGTCATAGACAGATGTTTACCGAAGTCTTAATAGAAGAGATTAAGTAAGTAATTAATAAATTACTAATTACTAATAACTAATAACCAAAAACTCCCCACTAGCTGGTGGGGAGTTTTTGTTACATTAGATGGCTGGAAAGCCTCCGTCGATTTCTTCTTGATTAAAATCATCGGGCCCAATTGGGGCAGAGTTTTGAATATTTTTATCCAAGTTACCAAAAGAGACTTTTTCTTGGTTAAAGTATAAATCAACATAGCCAGTAGGGCCGTGGCGGTGCTTGGCAATAATAATCTGGGCAATATTCTTTTTATCAGTATTTTGGCGATATTTGTCTTCGCGGTAAATAAACATAACAATATCAGCATCCTGCTCTAAAGATCCTGATTCTCTTAAATCAGATAATCTAGGTATAGGAGGAATTCTTTGCTCAACAGCGCGGGAAAGCTGAGACAAGGCTAAAATAGGAACATTTAATTCCCTGGCTAATATTTTAAGTGAGCGAGAAATTTCAGAAACCTGTTGAACAATGCTGTAATTAGGATTGGTTGTTTCCATTAACTGCAAGTAATCAATAACAATTAAACCCAAGCCATGTTCAGCCTGCAAACGCCTTGCCAAAGCTTTTATTTGCAAAGCATTAATTGAAGGAGTGTCGTTAATATAAATAGGCGCGTCAGAAAGAATTTCCATGGCATTTTGCAATCTCACAAAATCCATTTCCTGCATTTTTCCAGTTCTCATACGCCATAAGTCAACATTGCCTTGAGCAGCTATAATTCTGTCTGTAACTTGGTCAGTAGACATTTCTAGCGAAAATATTCCCACAGGAATTTTAGAACCAACTGCTACATTGCGGGCAATATCCAAAGCTAGTGATGATTTACCTAAAGATGGTCTAGCAGCTAGAATAATTAAATCGGATTTATGCAAACCAGCCAACATATTATCTAAATCTTTAAATCCAGTGGGCGTGCCATGATGGGCTCCTCCTTGTTTGGTTAACTGGTCAACTCTATCAAAAGTTTCTGCCAATATGGTATGAATAGGAATAAATTTTTGTTGTAAGTATCCTTGAGCAATGCGGAAAATTCTTTTTTCAGCATGATCCATTAAGGTCTGGGGATCTTCCACTTCATTGTAGCCCATCTCTCCGATTTCGTAAGAAGCATCAATTAACTCGCGGAGAATTCTTTTTTTCTGAACTATTTTTCCGTAGCTGGCAATGTGTAAAGCATTGGGAACAGAATTAATTAAATCGGTTAAGTATGATTCTCCACCAATTCCATCTAATTCATTTCTAGATTTTAAAGCCGAAGAAACTGAGACCAAATCAATTGGCTCACCCTGAGCAAACAAATCTAAAATGCAGGCATAAATTCTTTGATGCCCAATTTTGTAGAAATCATTAACGCGCAAGAAATCAGAAACTTTTACAACCGCGTTTTTATCAATCATTAAACATCCCAGCACAGATTGCTCTGCGCCTATATCCTGAGGCGGAAGTTTTTCCTTGGCTTTGTCCATTGCTTATATCTTATACGCAAAAAAATAACCAGTCAAATTTAAAAGGACAGCTGTTTTAGGCTGTCCTTTTTGTGTTCTATTTGTTAATAATTGCAATATTTGCCCAATCTCTAGGAATCCAGAATCTTTGCGCATTGTCAGTTCTGGCTCTTTTGGTTACTTCTGAGATTGATCCGCAGAAAAGACCATGTTTGCTGACAAAGACGACCTCGTCTTTGTTTGAAATTTTTTGCTTAACAGTTTCAAAAATGTGAGGGCTCTTTTTTAATATCGTTTTGAATTCGATAACAGATAATTCAAACTCGTCCAAGTAGGTATCAAGCCTTACCCACAATACTCCGTCGATGTTTATCACTAGAAAGCCCATTTAAAGCACTCCTTTCTCTAGAGTTGGCTATTGTAGTTTGTAAATAACTTCTAGAATCCCTTGGTTAAATCAACTGCGCCATCTTTCCTATCACGAACCGTGAATCCTTTTTCGATTAATTTCTTTCGTAATTCATCTGACTTGGTGTAGTTCTTTTCTAGTTTGGCTTTTTTGTATTCTAAATAAGTGTTCTTATCTTCCTCGTCCATCATCGCATCGAACATTTCTTGAGTTGTCTGGGCAGTTCCTTGTATTTTAGCAAAGTCCAGGCCTAAGATTTTATCAAAATCTAGTAATAGGGAATATTTATCACTATCAGATAAGTCAGATTTAAGCAAATCCCAAACTAAAGCAATTGTCTGAGGCATATTTAAGTCCTCATTAACAATATCATTGAATTTTTGTTTAAATTCTTGGGCTTGGCTAGATAAATCAGCTATACCTGCTTTTTGGTATTCTTGAATTTTTTCGTAAATAGATTTTAGGGCATTACTAGCGCCCTCTAAAGCTTCCCAAGAGAAATTCATTTTTTGCCTGTAATGAGTAGTTAAACATAAATAGCGGAAAGCTAAGGGATTAATGCCTTTGGCAATAATATTATCTATTAAAATAATATTGCCTTTGGATTTGGAGATTTTAATCATTCCAGAGAATTTCTTTCTACATTCCGGATTTTGGCATTCTACCATTAATAAAATACCGTCGGCATCATTTTCGAGAATATAGTCATTTTTAGATTTTAGTATATTTTCGTATCCGCAATGAGGACAAATATGACTATTATTTTTTAGACTTATACTACCTAGAGGATCGATCATCATGAACTCGCCATGCATCCAGAAATTAGCAGGGATTTTTCCATAAGCAGCCTCGCTTTGAGCAATTTCATTTGTGTGGTGAATTAAAACATGATCAATTCCTCCGCAATGAATATCAAAGGGAATTCCTAAATGCATTCCAGCCATGACCACACATTCAGTATGCCAGCCAGGGAAGCCAATACCCCAAGGAGATTCCCATTCCATTTGGCGTTTGCTATCTTGGGGTGAGAATTTCCATAAAGCAAAATCAGTGGCATTTTTTTTGCCCTCAGCCATTTCTACGCGCGCCCCTGCTTTTAATTCCATTTTATTGGGCCACAAAGCGCCATAGCTAGGCAATTTAGAAGTATCAAAATATATTCCATCAGCAATTTGATAAGTGAATCCTTTGGCCTCTAGCTCTTTAATTAAATCTATTTGTTCTTGAATAGTGTCAGTGGCTTTAACTAAAATATCGGGTCTAATAATATTTAATCTATCAATATCTTTTAAAAAGGCATCAGTGTAAAATTGAGCAATTTCCCAGACCGTCTTGTTTTCTCGGGCTGCTCCTTTTTCTAATTTATCTTCGCCTTGGTCGGCATCTGAGGTTAAATGGCCAACATCGGTAATATTCATAACGTGCTTTACTTTAAAGCCGTCATATTCTAAAACCCTTTTTAAAATATCCTGGAAAACATAGGTTCTAAGATTGCCTATGTGAGCATACCAATAAACAGTGGGCCCGCAGGTATACAAGCCTATCTGGTTGTCTTTAATTGGGATTATTTCTTGGATTTGTCTTCCAAGAGAGTTATATAGCTTGGCCATATTTTATTAATTTGATTATACATCAATAAATAATATTTTTACAACAGAATTTTGAGAGAGAAGCTAGATTGAATAAATTTTCTCAAAACAACTTCTCGGAAGGCAATTTTGCATGGTCCGCCAAAGGCGGAAAATTGCCTGAGAGCGGAACAGGCCGCGCCGCGCTGGAGGGCGCGGACCTGTGTTTGTTTTGAGGAATTTTATGAAATCTAGCCCAGGCACTCTTTTTTCTACTTTCAAAAAGGGCTGGGCTATGTTAAAATTTATAAATCATAATTAAAAATAAAATATGCAACAACTTTCAAAAAGAGACTATTTATTCTCGTTAATTATTGGTTTGCTAGATGGTTTAATACTTTTATTTATCATCAACAAAACCCCAGATCTTTATTTTAAATTAGCAGGAATTTCTAATTATTTTTGGGCATTGCCGTTAATTGTGGCTATTGCCGCTTTGATTGGAATTTTAATTTTCGCCGCTATTAATTTATTCCAGATAGCCAAGTTTTTAGTAGCTGGGACATTGAATGTTTTCGTTGATACTTTCTTTTCTAAGGTTTTAATGTTGGCTTTCAATATTTTTGATGGACCAATAGCATTAGTTTTTAAGGCTATTTCATTTTCTATTGCCACAGTGAACAGCTATTTGTGGAATAAATTTTGGACTTTTGAGAAAAAAGAAACTCAGGGAGCTGGAAAAGAGTTTGTAAAATTCTATTTAGTCACTGCTATTGGCTTATGTATTAATGTGGGAGCTTTCCATATAGTAATTAATGTTATTAAACCCCAATTTGGATTAAGTGTTTCTCTTTGGGCTTTAGTGGGGACAATCGTGGCTGCTTTAGCATCAGCGGTCTGGAATTTCTTGTCATATAAGATTATAGTGTTTAAGAAATAAACTTTATGGAAAATCTCGCGCTTTACCGCAAATACAGACCTCAGACTTTTGGAGAAGTAACTGGCCAAGACGATATTGTTAAAACTTTATCTAATGCTTTGGCGATGGACAGGGTTGCCCATGCTTATCTTTTCTGTGGACCGCGTGGAGTAGGCAAAACAACCACAGCCAGAGTTTTAGCCAAGGCAGTTAATTGTTTAGATAGAAAAGGAGCTGAACCTTGTAATAAATGCGCTAATTGTGTAGCCATAAGCGAGAACAGAGCAATGGATATTATTGAAATTGACGCTGCTTCTAACCGCGGAATTGATGAGGCTAGGGAATTAAGAGAGGGAATTAAATTTGCTCCCAGCCAATTAAAATACAAAGTGATAATTATTGATGAGTGCCACCAGCTAACCAAAGATGCTGCCAATGCTTTACTTAAAACTTTAGAAGAGCCACCCAAACATGCTATCTTCATTTTAGCCACCACTGAATTTCACAAAATGATTCCTACTATTATTTCGCGTTGCCAAAGGTTTGATTTTAAAAAACCAACTGTTACCGAAATTTCAACTAAGTTGGAAAGAATTGCTAAGACCGAAAAAGTAAAAGTAGATAAAGACGCGCTTAATTTGATTGCTGTCAATGCTAGCGGGGCAGTGCGAGATGCCGAAGTATTTTTAAATCAGGTTATTATTTTTGATAAAGATAAATTGATAACAGTTGAGGAGGTTCGCCAGATATTAGGGTTGATTGATGTGAAGGTTTTAGAACAATTCACGGGTTGCTTGGTTAAAAAGGACACCAAAGGAGCCATCCAATATTTAAACGAAGTGCTGGATAAAGGCTATGATCCCCATGAGTTTGCCAAAGATGTTATTAATTATTTTAGGCAGATGATGTTGCTTAAAATCGACGAAAGATTGATCAATCCATTGTTTGCTAACCTGACCAGAGAAGACCTTGAAAAAATCAAGGAATATGTTTATGCTTTAGAGGAAAAAGACATTCACAGAGGCCTTAATCTGTTCTTAGAGGCTCAGAATGCTATTCGTTATTCGCCTATACCCCAATTGCCAATTGAATTGGCAATAGTTGAGTTTTTGGACTTGGGGGAGAAAGTGAATAAATAGATCTTTCAAAAAGAACAGGCTATGCTACTATTATATTAATAATAGCTTGGTTCTGTTATGTCTAAAAATATTTTAAAGCAAGAAGCAATTAAATTAAGAAAGAAAGGATTGTCGTATAGGGAAATTTCCCAAAAAGTTAGCGTTTCTAAATCTACGTTATCTTTGTGGTTGAGAGATGTTGAGCTTGGGCAAAATTTAGTTAAAGAATTAGAAAGTAAACAAAAAGAAGGCGCAAAAAGAGGAGCCCTGGCTAGAAGAGAAGGAAGAATAAAAGAGTCATTGATTTTTGAAAAAGAAGCCAAAGAAAAAATAAATTCATTTTCAAAGAGAGATTTACTAATTGCGGGGACAGCCTTATATTGGGCTGAGGGAACAAAAGAAAAAGAGCATCGTATTAGCCAAACAGTTTATTTTTCCAATTCCGATGTTAGAATGATAAAGTTTTTTGTAAAATGGCTGGAAGAAGTATTTAATATTAGCAGAAGTGAATTGATTTATGAATTATATATTCATAGAAATAAAGGATGGGAAAAATCAATTGGATTTTGGGAAAAAGCAATTAAGGCAGAAAGAAAGCAAATTAGAGTTTATTTTAAAAAAGATAATTTTAATCCTAAAAGAAAAAACATTGGAGAGAGTTACCACGGGCTTTTGAAAGTGAGAGTTGGTAAAAGCAGTAGGCTTACTAGGAAAATTTCTTTTATGATTAATGCTATGTGTGATTATTGCGGGATCGTCTAATGGTAGGACAACGGCCTTTGAAGCCGTGTATCATGGTTCGAATCCATGTCCCGCAACATAAAACAAAAGGTCCCATTTTATGGGAATTTTTGTTTTTTGCGAATGGATTCAAACCTTAGAGGGGGTCGGGGAGATTTATCGTAAATCTCCCCGTGGCGGAAATAGTCCCGACGAAGTCGGGACGCAAGAAACCGCCGGTTTCTTGAGAGCGAACATAGTGAGCGACGTGAGATTTCCATGTCCCGCAACAAAAATTGTTTTTTAAAAATACTCCAATTATTCTAAATCAAAAGATTAGATAAATTTCGGTTTCTCAGAAAGGAGAAGCGATTATGACATCAGAAAAGAAACTAATTGTCTTTTTGGTTGGTTATAGCGCTGCTGGAAAGTCTACTTTGGCAAAAGCAATGCGTGACAATTTTGGTTATTTCTTGATTGAGCATCAGCCATTGATCCATAAGATCGCAGAGAAAAAAGGTTTTCTGCGAGCAAGGTTTTGGCTAGCAAAGGCAGGAGCCGAACAATTCGCAGAAGAGTCTGCAAATGAAATGATTGCTCAAACAAAAAGCGCGATTGATGAGGGAAAGACAAAAATTGTGTTTGATATTGCTTATGGATTAAAAATGCACAAGCTTTTCAAAAATGAATTTCCAGACGCAATA
>Ga0265297_10009480_pt1 | contig 12537 bp, 10 predicted proteins | sample Munlanlwell13791_FD_192502 | JGI IMG/M metagenome (GOLD analysis project Ga0265297, IMG submission 192502) | Leachate microbial communities from a municipal landfill in Southern Ontario, Canada - Leachate well 137-91 | ecosystem: Engineered > Solid waste > Landfill > Unclassified | place...
TGTTACTCCCCTGGAAGCATTCCCGGCTTTTGACCAGTATTGTGCAACGGTCGAAGGTTTCAGTGCAGATAGCGTGGTTTCATCCCAGCCGATCATCTGTTTGCCGTTAGCCAGAACTATCTCCTGAACATGCTCGATGAAAGGAATATAATCCTCTTTTTTTGTTACATGCGATTCGTCTCCGCCAACATGAATGTATGGGCCAGGGGTTAATCCGGCTAGCTCTCGGATCACATCATTCAGAAATTTGTAGGTAAACTCCTTGTTGGTTTGAAGCGTACTGAAGCCAACATTGGTGCCGGTGTAAAGTTTTGTCGGTTGATTGTCAGTATTCAGTTCAGGGATGGATGCCAATGCGGCATTGGTGTGCCCCGGCATGTCAATTTCGGGAATGATGGTGATGAAGCGGTCGGCCGCATATTGGACAATCTCCTTGTAAACTTCCTGGGTATAGAAACCACCTTTGCCACCACCTACCTGGGTAGAACCACCTATTTCGGTTAGTGCAGGCCATACTTTGATTTCAATTCGCCATCCCTGATCGTCGGCAAGATGGAGGTGCAAAACATTCATCTTATAGGCCGCGATCAGGTCGATGAAACGTTTGACATCATCAGGTCCAAAAAAGTGTCTGGCAACATCCAGCATTGCTCCTCGATAGCCGTATTCGGGGTAATCCAGAATGGTGCCTGATGGTATTTTCCATGGCCCCTTAATCGGTTTTTTGCCTTCGAATGATGCCGGTAAAAGCTGACGGATTGTCTGTATGCCCCGAAAAATACCTTCGGGAGTATTGGCTGATAACCTCATATTTTCCAGGGAAATGGTCAATTCATATCCCTCCTGTCCTAATTGACTATTGGCAGCGTCAGTTTCGAGAAGGATGTACTTTTCTGATTTCTGAACGCTTGGCTCAAGGATAATATTGTTGCTTCCGGTTGCCGGAGTAAGGAATTCATCAAGGTATTTTGCCAAGATTGTCATGCCAGGCTTCGCTGCATTTATCCGGATATCCAGTGCACCTTTAAACTCAAAATTGCCGGGGCCGGGCTTAACGGATACCGGTTTTGGGATCAGGGCAGCTTTTGTCAGATCAGCGGCGAAAGATGTATTGGCCAATGCGAAGGCCATGATAAAAAGTAGTACGCTTAACATCAAAAAAAATCGTGAATGTTTTGTTCCTATCGTTAGTTTAGTTGTTAAAAATATTGCTGGTCGATATTCCTGGTAAGATAGCTGAAAAAGCTGAAAAGAAGAAAAGCCCAAATGCTGAAATTTGCATCATGGGCTTTTCTTTGGGTGGAAGATGGGATTCGAACCCACGACCAATGGTACCACAAACCACTACTCTAACCGACTGAGCTACATCCACCGTTTTGTGCCCGCAAATATAGGGCTGTTTTTCGAATTAGACAAAAGAAAGATGTTATTTTTGCATCGTCTGTTATAAAATTCATGAATGGAATATTTGCTAGATGATCCGGTTTCCGAAAGGTTGTATCAGGAGATACTCAGAAAATTGAGGCCTCTGCAAAATGGGGAAGTTGCCGATTCGATGACAAAGAGAGGTGTCATTTACAAACTGAACCTGGGTGCATCAATTGTTTCGCTGCATCAGCTGGCCAACAACTATACTCCTAATCATCTTCTGGCGCTTAAACTTTGGAACAAGCAATGGCGCGAGACCATGATTATGGCTACGTTACTTGAAAAGCCAGGTGAGATGACAGAAAACCAGATGGATTTTTGGGTGAAACAGATCAGGCAGGTCGAGATCGCCGAGCAATTGGCCATGAACCTTTTTTCCAAATCGCCCATTGCTTACGAAAAGGCGGTCGAGTATTGTCTGGCCAAAAAGGAGTTAAGCAAGATTACAGGACTGCTGATGATGGGAAGACTTGCTTTAACGGACCGCACTTCGGGAAGTGAGAAATTCGAAGCCTTTCTTGAACTATTCCCTCCTCTGGCAAAAGATGGACAACTATCGCTTGTATTCAGGAGGGTGTTTGTACAAATTGCCATGCGGAATCCCGAATTGTATGAGGTAGCAATGAAACAAGCGGAGCTTTTCAGGACGCTTGATTCAACTGTTGCCCATGATAACGCTGAATACCTGATTGACCAGCTTTCCTATGATGCCGTGAAGGAGTTGGTTTACCTGCGATCCTGAAAAATTTATATCTTTAGTTTTCCATCCTGATATTATGCAAATCATTGAAGTAAAAGAGCGTTCAGCAATCAAGGCTTTTCACCGGGTCGCCCACCAAATTTACAAAGGCGACAAAAACTGGATAACCCCACTGGAGGGAATGGTCGACGGCGCTTTCGATCCAAAGCAGAATGCCTTTTTAAAGCACGGTGAAGGAACAAGGTGGATATTGAATAATGATTCGGGTCAGACCATTGGCCGCATCGGAGCTTTCATCAACCGGAACAAATGCGACAGTTTCAAGCAACCTACCGGGGGAGTTGGCTATTTTGAGTGCATCGATGATCAACAAGCCGCCTTCCTGCTTTTTGATACGGCAAAGGAGTGGCTTGGCGAACGCGGCATGAAGGCGATGGACGGCCCGGTCAATTTTGGTGAGAATATGATCAACTGGGGATTGCTGGTAAAGGGGTTTATGCCCCAGGGATTCGGAATGCCCTACAACAAACCCTATTATCTTCGCCTCTTTGAGTCCTACGGTTTTAAAATCTATTTTGAACAATATTCCTACCACCTCGACCGTAGAATCCCATTCCCGGAGCGCTTCTGGAAAATTGCTGAATGGGTTGCGAACAAGCCGCATTTCAGGTTTGAACATGTGAAGTTTAGTCAGATGGAGCGGCACATTAAAGAGTTTATCCATATTTATGAGGAGGCCTGGGCCCAGCATGACAACCACCAGGAGGTCGATTTGAACGACATTCGTGCCATGATGAAAATTGCCAAACTCATTGCAGAAGAGAAATTTATATGGTTTGCTTACCATGATGATGAACCGGTGTTGTTTTTTGGAATGATCCCCGACTGGAACCAACTTCTGGCCAAATTAAAAGGGAAGCTCAATTGGTGGGGTATACTAAAATTCCTTTGGTACCAAAAAATCAAAACGATTACCAGAACACGGATTTTGGTCATGGGGGTTGTGCCGAAATTTCAGGGGAGCGGGCTGGAATCTGCTGTTTTTTGGCATCTCGACAAAATCATGAAGCAGCGGCCATGGATAACCGAGGTTGAATTGTCTTGGGTTGGGGATTTTAATCCCAAAATGGTTGCCATGTACAAGGAGGTGGGCGGCGTGCATGCAAAAACCCACTACACCATGCGCTATCTTTTCGATCGTGAAGCGCCTTTCGAACGGGCCCCAATGCTGATGAAAGATGTCAGGTTACTTCGAGAAGAACGAAATAATAGTGAACCAATTAAAGTCAATTAGTGATTTTAGTAAATTTTACCACAAAGGGCTCAAAGTAGGTCACAAAGGAAAACACAAAGGTTGAAGCCCATTCTTGGTGTCCCTTTGTGCATTCCTTTGGGTACTTCGTGGTAAAAAAACGGATTATATTCATTTGTATTGCGTGATAACTTTTTATTAATCTGTTGCAGGTTTATAAATTATCCTTATCTTTGCAACCCGTAATTGAGGAAAAGGTAAGATTAAAAGATATAAATAAGAATCATGAAAAAGGGAATTCATCCGGAAAGCTATCGACTGGTTTGTTTTAAGGATATGTCAAACGAGCATACTTTCATCACCAGGTCAACGGCTGCATCAAAAGAAACCATCGAAATTGACGGCGTTCAGTATCCATTGTTAAAGGTGGAAATTTCGAACACATCACACCCTTTCTATACAGGTAAGATGAAGTTGGTCGATACAGCAGGACGTGTCGATAAATTCATGACCCGTTATCAGAAACACATGGACAAACGCAAAGCATAATTTTTTGTATTTGTGTCAAGAAGCCCCGTATTCCCAAATACGGGGCTTCTTGGTTATTTGAACATAGGGGGAGGTTGTTTGTTAACTTGGGAAAAAAGGATAAAGGATCTTAAAAAGGATAAAGTAAAAAGGATAAAGGATAAAGTGGCATTGGTAGTATGGGGAAATTTGATTCATCAAGGATAAATATTAGCCGCTTCGCGATTAGAAAAACTTTGTATACTATTGCTTCTAAAAAAATTGAAGCCAAGCGGCATAAATATTCAATTTATTACAAATCCCCCTTTATCCTTTTTACTTTATCCTTTATCCTTCCTTTCTGGGAGGGTTTGGCACGACAATTGATCACAGTACTAAATGTTGGAACATAATTGGATTCCGACAATTTGTCATATAGCTATTTCAACAATGAATAATTCCAAAAATAGAAACAGGGGTTCTTTTATATTCTCAAGTATGGATGAAGATCAGAACGATTTTTATCCGATCATTGCCGACGGCGATGATGATGAACTATTCTCTGCTAATGTTCCGGATCGCCTGCCAATCCTGCCATTGCGCAATGCTGTTTTATTTCCTGGTGTGGTGATGCCCATCAGCGTAGGCAGGACCAAGTCTTTAAATTTGGTTCGCGAAACTTACAACGGAACGAAGTTGGTTGCAACTGTTGCCCAGAGAAACGGGCAGATCGAAGATCCCTCGCTTTCGGATTTGTATCCTGTTGGTACAATGGCAGAAATATTGAAAATCCTTGAGATGCCGGATGGTACCACTACCGTGATTCTTCAGGGGAAGAAGCGTATCCTGATCGAGAAACTTGTTGAGCATCCTTCCTACCTGAAGGCCACCGTTCATCCACTCCCCGAAGTGGTATCGGATACCAAATCCCACGAGTTTTTTGCCATCATAGAGTCCCTGAAAGATTTTTCCCTGAAAATTGCAAAATCCTCTGCCAACATACCACAGGAGGCTCAGTTCGCGGTTAAGAACATTGAGAATGTCACCTTTTTGGTCAATTTTATTTGCAACAATACGGATCTCAATACCATAGAAAAGCAGGATCTGCTGGAGCGAAACGACATCAAGGACCGGAGTACAAAACTGCTCTCCTTGCTCATGAGGGAGGTTCAGATGCTGGATTTAAAAAAGGATATTCAGCAGAAAGTCAAGATTGACCTGGACCAGCAGCAACGCGAGTACCTGCTTCATCAGCAGATTAAAACCATTCAGGACGAATTGGGAGGTAGTCCGGTCCAGCAGGAACTGGAAGAGTTGAAGAAAAAGGCCGCACAAAAATTGTGGAAGGAGGATATCCAAAAACTCTTTGACAAGGAGCTTGGCAAGCTGTCGCGGATGAATCCTGCTGCCGGTGAGTATTCAGTTCAAATCGGATACCTCGACACCTTACTTGACCTTCCCTGGAATGTCTATACTGAAGACAACTTTGATCTTTCCAATGCCGAAAAGGTTCTCAATGAAGACCATTTTGGATTGGACAATGTCAAGGAGAGAATCCTGGAGCACCTGGCTGTGTTGAAATTAAAAGGTGATATGAAATCCCCGATTATTTGCCTTTATGGCCCTCCCGGAGTTGGTAAAACATCTCTTGGAAGATCTGTTGCAAGTGCATTGGGACGAAAATACATCCGGATGAGCCTGGGTGGATTGCACGATGAGTCAGAGATCAGGGGACACCGCAAGACTTACATCGGCGCCATGCCAGGAAGGATCGTTCAAAACCTGATCAAGGCGGGTTCATCGAATCCTGTATTTATTCTGGACGAGATTGACAAAGTTTCCAAGGATTTTCACGGAGATCCTGCATCAGCATTGCTGGAAGTATTGGATCCCGAACAAAATATTGAATTTCACGACAACTATTTGGACGTCGATTTTGACCTCTCGCGGGTCCTTTTCATAGCGACTGCCAACACCATCTCCACCATTCACCCCGCCCTCCGTGACCGGATGGAACTGATCGATGTAAGCGGTTACTTGATGGAGGAGAAACAGGAGATTGCCAAACGCCATCTGGTGAAACGTCAGCTTGAAAATCATGGATTGGAGAAAAATAGTATTACTTTTTCCAAAGAGATTCTGGTCAGGATTATCGAAAACTATACCAGGGAATCGGGAGTCCGCGAATTGGACAAGATGCTGGCCAAGGTGGTCAGAAGGGTAGCGCGGAAGATTGTCTCAGAAACCGGTTACAACAAAAAAATCACAGAAGAAGATTTGCGGGGTTACCTTGGCGTCCCAAAATACACCAAGGATAGTTACGAAGGGAACGAGTATGCAGGTGTCGTTACAGGCCTGGCCTGGACCTCTGTCGGCGGAGAGATTCTCTATGTTGAAACGAGCCTGAGTGCAGGCAAGGGGAAATTCAGCATCACCGGGAACCTTGGGGAGGTAATGAAAGAGTCGGCTACTATCGCACTGGAATATTTGAAATCACACGCCTCCGAAATTGGCTTGAAGTCCGAAATATTTGATCAATGGGATGTGCACATACACGTTCCTGAGGGAGCAATTCCAAAGGACGGCCCGTCAGCCGGTATCACCATGGCCACGGCTCTGGCTTCGGCGTACACGCAAAGGAAAGTGAAAATGCATCTGGCCATGACAGGTGAGATCACCCTTCGTGGAAAGGTGCTGCCTGTTGGGGGAATCAAGGAGAAAATCCTGGCAGCCAAAAGAGCAGGAATCAAGGAGATAATTTTATCCGATCAAAACAGGAAAAACCTTGAAGATATCAACGAAATCTACTTGAAAGGATTGACTTTCCATTACGTGAAGAATGTCGGCGATGTGTTCGAAATAGCGCTACTGAAAGAAAAAGTGGATAAACCGCTGTCTATCGGTTAAGATAGCTGCAGAATTTGTCCATTTTAAAATGTAAATTTTAAAAACCAAAAAAGTTGCCAATAAATACTTCTTTCTTTGACGAGGTTCTGATTTAATTTTTCGTAATCATAACACACTTCCTTATGTACACCAAATTTGCACCTGCTGCCAGAGCTTCGATTGCGGATATATTTATCAGCAAATCGAAGTTGGAGCTTCTTCCATTTATCAACCAAATTATCTGTTCCCTCTCCTACATCTTCTGCATTTTCAACGATCAGAGGCAGATTGTATTTGTCAATGATGTGTTGCTGAAGAGCTTGGGAATCGACGATGTGGATAAGGTCCTTGGAAGAAGGTTTGGAGAGGCTTTCGGTTGCATACATTCAGCAGAGGAGGAGGGGGGATGTGGAACTTCCGAACATTGTCGCTATTGTGGCGCAATTGATTCAATCCTTCAGAGTAAAAGAACGATGGAAAAGACCACGGAGGAGTGTAGGGTGAGAAGATTGGTCAATGATAAGGAGAGTTCCATCGAATTGGAAGTAACTTCTACTCCCTTTGTGTATGAGGGTGAGTATTTTACCATTTTTTCTGTAATCGATATCACCGACAGAAAGCGCAGAGGACTGATTGAAAGAATTTTTTTCCATGATATTTTGAACACAGCCGGAAGTCTGAGCAATATTTTCGAACTTCTTGGTATGGTAAATGAGGAGGAAAAGACTGAGCTTCTTACAATTGCATCTTCGCTAAGTCAACAAATCCTGGATGAAATTACAACTCAGCGGTTGTTACTTCAGGCAGAGAATTCTTCGTTGATTGTCAACAACCAAAGAATAAACTCCGTGGAATTCCTTGAACTGGTCGAGAAGGATCTAAAGTACCATGATGTGGCCATTGACAAAGAAATTGTTTTGGATGAATCTTCCGATACTTTCAGTTTTATTAGTGATCCGGTTATTCTCCGGAAAATAATCAACAACATGGTCAAGAATGCTTTGGAAGCCACTCCGGCATGCGGGACAATCTCACTCAGTGTAAAAAGGAGTGGTGACAATTTTAGGATATCAGTTCATAATGATGGCTTTATGGTGCCTGAGGTCGAAAACCAGATATTTATGCGATCTTTCTCCACCAAGGGAACTCAACGAGGGCTTGGTACTTACAGCATGAAAATCCTTGGCGAGCAATATCTTGGAGGTAAGGTAAATTTTACAACTGGTCCCGGAGATGGTACCACTTTTTACATTGATATGGGGAACATCGAATTAAACTAGGGTTTTACCCCTTTTGAAAAGCCTTCCCTGGTCATTTTACCCCAGGCTTTCTTTTTCCGTACAAAATAATCCCAATTTCCGCGAAGGGCCCACCATGTCACCATCGGATGATAGAAAAATGGCTCAACCCAACTGGTAACCAATAATTTAAGGATCATTCTTTTTTTCTTATACCTGTGAAATATCAAATGATCATACAATATGGCATAGGATGAAAATGATATTGAAAAAAAGTATACAAAAAAGAACATTGCACTAAAAAAGATCCAATTGGGAAATCCAAATATCGCCAGCAAAATGAAATAGAGCATACCTAAAGTCTCGATGATAGGCGCCAGCCATTCAAAGAATACCCAATAAGGGAAAGATAGCATACCCATGGTCCCAAAATTTGGATTGAAAAAAATGTCCTTGTGCAAGAAAATTGTATCAATCGTTCCGCGTGTCCACCGGTTGCGCTGACTTCCAAGAATTTTCAGGCTTGAGGGGGCTTCTGTCCAGCAGAGTGGTTCGGGCAAATATGCGACTTTATATTTTTCCTTCCTTATGGCCATATATTTGCGCATCCTCACCACAATCTCCATATCTTCGCCAACTGTTTTAGGATAATATCCTCCGCAAGCAATCGCAATCTCCTTGTCAAAAAGCCCCAAGGCTCCCGAGATAAGTATCAAACCGTCTAACCTGCTCCATGCCAGCCGTCCGAGAAGGAATGCCCTGTTGTATTCGATGACCTGACATCTGGGAAGGAAATCGTCGGGAACATTGATTTCAATCAATTGACCATCTTTTATCTTACATGAGTTGGCGATCCTGATGACCCCTCCTGTAGCTATTACCCTTGCATCAGTTGTGGTGAGGAAAGGCAATACCAGTTTCTGAAGCGCATATGGGTCGATGATGGAATCTACATCAATGGCAATAAAATACTGACCCTTTGCTATATTGATCCCGGCATTCAGGGCATCCGCCTTACCCCCATTGAGTTTGTTGATAACGGTAAGGTTGTTGAATGCTTTTTTCTTTGATTTGTAAATATCAACAATTTCCTTGCATTCAATCTTGTAATCAATTACATAAGGGACCTTCTCAAGTTCGTAGGCATCAATGGTCTTGTTTAGGGTGTCATCCTTACTGCCATCGTTAACAATGATGATTTCAAAATTGGGGTAATAGAGCGACAACAACGCCCTGATATTTTCAACAATCGTGACAGATTCGTTGTAAGCCGGTGCTATTATTGATATGGTTGGAGCAAATGGAGAGGATAGAATGGCATCGAAATTGGTTATTTTCTCTGTATAGAAATATTTAAGCAGTTCTTTCCCTGAGAGAATAGAAAGGGCAAAATAGACAAAAAATACCGCAATGGCATATACCAGGATAATTGCTTCAGCCAGAATGGTAAGAATGTGAATTAGCATGGATTAATTTCTAATATCTTGAATGTGTGATATATATGGCGAAAGTGCCAGATTCATAAACAGGTTTAGCGAGGTCAGACGTTCCCTGCCACCCTCTCCCATATTGTAGAGTGTTCGGATGGCTTCCAGTCGAAGGGCAATCGATTCACTTTCAATGGTAGTCGCGATGAATGAAATATCCGTTTCGTCTCCGATAAGATTGAACGCTTTGATAATCTCAATTTGATTTCTATGCGTTTCTGACTGAAAATTATTTTTCATAACATATTTGCTGTCAAATAGGTGTAGATCTCCACACGTTGAGATCGCCATGTTTCTGGTCGTTTCGTTGGAGTCAGTCAGGAGATTGATAATGTGTTGCGAATTTTCTTGTTGCTGAAACAGGTCGATCATCAAAATACAGAAATTCACCACATTTGGATTGGGCGAGTTGATCCATTTGTCAAAAGAGGGAACCGGCATCTCATGAATTTTGATCAGGTAATAAATATTTAGCTGAGCCCATCTGGAAAATGGCCTTTCAAGGAAACTCAGGAACTCAAATGGAGATTCAGGATTTGCATAAGGGTAGCAGATTTGTGCTTCCGTCCTGACAATATCGATCTGATCATTCAACTTGGCCATTATCATTTCTGTAGCCTGATGATGATTCATATTCGTCAGTTCCCGGAGCCCTTTTACCTGTTCATAGAACGACATTGAATAAGTTTTGTTGTACGATATTTTGCTCAGGTTCATTCTCTCATATATTTCCATGATTTGACGATCAGAATCGCCCCTGAAACTTTTTTGGAAATCCATCATTACATCAATCAGCATGTTGACGTGTCTTTTTCGATCGTATTTGGTTAGAAGGCGCATGGTTTCCTTTTTATCCGTCACCTGTAGCATAAGATCTGTTAAAGTTTTTTCAAAAAAATCCCTGACGACCCGATATCTTTTTGCCCTAAAATTCATGACCATGTTGGTGATAAACAAGATTGCAATTACCAACAGTACATTTCCGGCAAGTGCTAATATTAATGCAAGAAATACAAAAACTATAGGGAATCTGAAGCTTTTTTCTACAATGTTTTGGAATAACCCGCTGAGTGGTTTGGGAAAGAACCTACTCAAGCCGATCAGTTCAGATTTGACATTTTGGGCGTTGGATAAAAATATTCGGGAGAAAACATTGTCGTAAGTGCGTTCTTCTTTGATTTCGACACGATAAAATGGGTTTTCCACTTTTTGCATGTCAGATTTAACTTTCGTACTCTTGCCGATACCAAGGGTGTCCTGTATGGTGTCATGGATCGCAGCCGGTATCAATACTGTATCAATCTGAGCGGATATATCCCCCGAATTCAGCAGTGAAAAGGTAAAAGCAATGCAAAAAACCAGAGACTTTAATCTCATCATCACTTTAAATAAATTTTACAATCCCTAAATCCCAGTGCCTGTTCATCATTCATTGTCCTTTGTCCATTTTCAATTCCTACTTTCTGGATGCCAATAATTTTCGAACCCTGATAGAGAGTTCGCCCAAACTGAAAGGTTTGATCATGTAATCATCGGCACCCAGTTCAAAGGCCTTTAAAACCGTCTCTTCGGCGCCGGCAGCAGACAATACGAGGATGGGCAGATCACTTTTCATTTCCGACCTGACGGACGAAATGATCTCGTGACCACTAATATAAGGCATGAAAAGGTCTGTAATCAGAAGATCATAACTACCACCCTCCAGTTTTTCCATGCACTCCTTACCATTAACCGCTTTGACTACTTCGTAGCCCTCTTTTTGCAGTTTGAACACAACGGTTTCCAGAATTAGTTTGTTGTCTTCAGCGATCAGGATCTTATTTGTAGTCATATCAGTTTTAGTCGTTGGAATTTATGCAATAAATATAGCAAAAAAGTGAATCTGTAAGAATTTAATGCATCTCAATGTATTCGGACATATTCTGTTATATTTGAAGGAAGAATTCTCAATTTGATTGGTTCCTGAATATGTCAATACTTTCGAGATATCAACCGGTAACAGATTTGGAAGAGCAGTCTGCCTTCGAAAAAAGAATTGCCTGGTACTCCTTCTTTATCACTTCTGCCTTTGTCGTAGTGTTGTGGTTGATCAAATTTGTAGAGTATGAATATTCGTTGGATTTTGCAGGGTGGGGGATTCATCCACGTGAAATGGACGGCTTATGGGGAATAATCTTTTCGCCTTTGATACACGGAAGTTTCGGGCATTTGGCTGCCAATACCATCCCCATGTTCGTGCTGATGTTTTCGTTGTTTTTCTTCTACCGGAAATCGTCGGCCCTGATTTTTGTTTTGATCTACCTCTCTACCGGTCTGTTGGTTTGGCTTGGCGGACGGGAGGCCTGGCACATAGGCGCAAGCGGACTTATTTACGGCCTGGCTGCCTTTCTCTTTCTAAGCGGGGTGTTGAGCTCCAATGTCAGGCTCCTGACTATATCTTTGGTGGTCGCCTTTTTCTATGGCGGCCTCTTCTGGGGTATCTTTCCGATAAAGCCTGAAATATCCTGGGAGTCGCATCTGTGGGGTGCCTTATCAGGATTTGCCCTGGCAGTTTTATTCCGTAAATCTGCCCCGTCCAAACCCGAAGAGCAGGAGGAGGAAGATGATGAAGAGGATGGAGAGTGGATGGAGGAGGAGGAAATTAAGTAAACCTGAAAGGTTATTTGATATTTAATGAGATACGCAGAAATTATTTTTTTGAGTGCTTCACTTTCAACCCGCACTAATGCTGGATAGAAGCACAAACTTCCAATTTTGTACTTCTCACGACATAGTGGCAAACACTTTTTGGTAATTGGTTTTTCTTTCAGCTCACAAATGGTCTGTTTATTATGTATTTAAGGCAACTGTGTCAGTTTTTATCAATTTATTATGCCAAAATTTCCGAAGATGCTTTGTGGCATTATTATTGATATTTTATTATAAACTTTAAAACCACCTCCTTTGGTGGTGGTAATGTTTAAAAGGCAATGCCTGAAAATTATTAATTTCGTGACATGAGCAATTTCAAGAAAATAAGCCATGTCATTTATCGATGTA
>Ga0265297_10009481_pt1 | contig 12535 bp, 9 predicted proteins | sample Munlanlwell13791_FD_192502 | JGI IMG/M metagenome (GOLD analysis project Ga0265297, IMG submission 192502) | Leachate microbial communities from a municipal landfill in Southern Ontario, Canada - Leachate well 137-91 | ecosystem: Engineered > Solid waste > Landfill > Unclassified | place...
GGGTGCTTCTTTCTTTCGATTGAAGCGTCTCTGTTCGCACCTCTTTCTCACGAATGACGGGGGTTGCCCGCTACTTTTTTAGACCCGATAAATCGGGAATGGAAGTTCGGACTTTCCTCCTAATTAAAGGCGACTGTCCGATTTGTTAAGGCAAGTTATTCTAAAACAATATTTGATTACGGTCAATAGTTTACCTAATCTTTGTTTTAAGCTATTATATATTTATAATATGTCTTTTAGAAAGATTTTAAATTCAACCCAAAATACTGTTACTGGAGCCGCAGTTATTTTAACGATAGCTGTTTTGTTGAGTCGAGTTTTAGGTTTGGTTAGAGATAGACTTTTGGCGGGATCATTTGGTGCTTCAATCGATTTGGATATATATTTTGCAGCCTTTAGAATACCTGATTTAGTTTATGGTATTTTATTTGCTGGAGGAGTAATAGTTTCTCTTTTGCCTTTGTTTTCTGAAATTCATTGTAAGGACAAAGAAAAAAGCTGGGATGTTATTAATAATATTTTGAATATATTTTTTGTTTCTTATATTATTTCCTCAATTCTTTTCTTTATTTACACTCCGCAAATTATTGCTTCAATGGTTTCTGGTTTCGATGCCTCTTCAATTCAAACAACAATTGATTTAACTAGGCTTATCTTTGTCAGTGTTTTCTTTTTTGGAGTGTCTTCTATCTTTTCGACTGTTTTGAATTATTTCAACCGATTCGTTGTTTATTCCTTAGCACCAATTTTGTATAATCTTGGAATTATCTTCGGAATCATTTTCCTTGCTCCATATTTCGGAGTATTTGGAGTGGCGATGGGAGTGATAATTGGATCGGTATTGCATTTTTTGGTTCAAATACCTTCCGCTATTAAATGTGGTTACAAATACAAATTTATTATTGATTTTAAGAATCCAGCAATCAGAGAGTTTTTTGGTTTATTAATTCCTCGAACCATTGCTTCTTCTTCTTCACAGATTAATTTTATCTTCATTACTTTTATCGCTTCTGGAATTGGAGCAGGAGCTATTTCGGTTTTTAATCTTTCAAACAATTTAAGATATCTACCAATTGGAATAATTGGAGTTTCTTTTGCGACGGCAATCTTTCCTTTGCTTTCTAAATTGTGGGCGGAAAGTAAAAAGGAGGAATACTTTAAAGAGTTTAGAAAGGTTTTCAATGAAGTAATGTATATATCTTTCCCGATTGGTATTCTAATCTTTATCTTAAGAGAACAAATTGTTGATATTGTTTTAAAGACTGGGAACTTTGATGTGTCAGCGGTTACCATCACGGCCGCTGCTTTGGGTCTTTACTTTATTAGCACAGCGATTCAATGTTTGGTCCCGTTATTGTTGCGAGGATTTTTTAGCCTTAAAGATACTATTACTCCAACAATCATTTCAATCCTTTCTGTTTTAGCTAGTATCTATATGTCCTTTTTGTTTGTGAGCATATACAATGGAGATAATTTCTTGGTTGATGCTACGAAAATGTTTTTAGGGGTAAATGGAGCGGTTAACTTCTCAGTTTTAGGTTTGGTGGTAGCTTTTAATTTGGGCATGATTTTAGAGTTTAGCTTGCTTTTCTACTTTTTCTACAAGACAATTGGAGATTTTGGAGTTAAGCAAATAGTATTTACTTTCTTGAAAATACTTTTTTCTTCAACAATTATGGGAATTGCTGCTTGGAATTTGTTGCCTTGCCTAAAAGGTTTTTTTGGAAGTTCCTTTACGGGCTCATTAATTGAATTTAGTCTCGTCTGTCTTGTATCTTTCTTGATTTACGGTATATTGACTATAATATTCAAAATGTCGGAAGTACGGGCGGTTAAAAAGTTAATAATAAAAAATGAAGATTAGAAATTTTGTTATCATTAGTCATATTGATCACGGTAAGTCAACTTTAGCTGACCGTCTTTTGGAAATAACGGGAACAGTAGAAAAGGGTAAAATGAGACCTCAATATTTAGATGCGATGGATTTAGAGCGAGAAAAGGGAATTACCATTAAGATGACTCCGGTGAAGATGTTTTATCACGATCGAAGCGGTGAAAAAGTGATGCTTAACTTAATTGATACTCCTGGGCATATTGATTTCAATTATGAAGTAAGTCGAAGTTTAGCGGCCGTGGAAGGAGCAATACTTTTAGTTGATGCTACGAAAGGGATACAGGCGCAAACAATTACTAATTTAGAGTTAGCTAAAAAAGAAGGATTAACAATTATTGCGGCGGTGAACAAGATTGATTCTCCTCAAGCGAGAACCGATGAAGTTAAAAAAGAAATTGCTGAGTTTTTAGAGGTTTCGGAAAATGAAATTATGTCTATCTCCGCCAAAACTGGAGAAAATGTAGAAGAATTATTGCAAACAGTAATCGATCAAGTGGAAAGTCCAGTGGTTCACGAAGAAAAGCCTTTCCGAGCTTTAATTTTTGATTCTCAATATGATACCTTCTTAGGGGTTGTTTCATATATTCGCGTAATTGATGGAAGTATTAAAGTAAATGACAAGATATTTCTTTTAAATACTAAAGCTGAGGGAGTGGCGAAAGAAATGGGCGTATTTAAGCCGGATATGACTCCGATTACCGAATTGAAGTCGGGAGAGATTGGCTTTATTGCAACTGGCATTAAAGATCCAGAAAAGATTAGAATTGGAGATACCGTTACTTTGAGCCGAGATAAGGAATTGAAATTAGAACCTTTAGCTGGATACAAAGATCCTGAGCCTAAGATTTTTGTTTCGATGTATCCGCAAGAGCAGGATGATTTTGAAACTCTAAAATTAGCTTTATCGAAATTAAAACTAAATGATTCAGCTCTTTTTTATCAACATCAGAATTTTCAGGCTTTTGGGAGAGGATTTCTTTGTGGGTTTTTAGGAACATTACATACCGAGATAACCATGGAAAGATTGAAGAGAGAATTCAATCTAGAATTAGTTATCGGTGCGCCTCAAGTTTGCTACAAAGCGATTGATGGAAAGGGAGTTGAAGTGATGATATATAATCCGAATAATTGGTCAGATAATTTCAAAGAACATTATGAACCTTGGACCGAGGTAACCTTAATTATTGGCGCATCATATTTAGGAAGAGTGTTTGAATTATTAGGCACGCTTGATGGAAAGCATGTTGATTCTCGTCCTTTTGGAAAAGATAGATATTTATTAGTATATGAATTACCACTAAGAGAGATTATCGGTGTTTTCTATGAGAATCTTTTAAATGTAACTCAGGGATATGCTTCAATGACTTACAAAGAAACTGGATATAGGAGGGCTGAACTAGTTAAGTTAGAGATTTTAATTGCGGGACAAGAAGAGGAGATCTTTTCTAGGATTTTGCCACAAACTAAGGTTATTGCTGAGGCTAAAAGAATTGTTGAAAAACTGAAAGAGGTTTTGCCCCCGCAAATGTTTGCCGTTGCTATTCAGGGAGCAGTCGGAGGTAAAATTGTGGCTAGGGAAACTATTAGTGCTCGTAGGAAGGATGTTTTAGCTCCTTTGTATGGGGGTGATTATACCAGAAAAAAGAAGCTATTAGAGAAGCAGAAAAAAGGAAAGAAAGGAATGAAAGAAAGAGGGAAGTTAAAAATTCCCTCGGAAGTATTCTTGAAAGTATTTGGTTCTTAATTATCTAGAAAATAGTGCTGGTCCAGCTAACGAAGCTATCATGGATAGGGTAATTAGTGAGACAAGGATAATCCAGATGATTCTGAACTTTTTAGAATTTTTATTAATCATATGTTCACATGTTAGCAAAAAAACATAAAAAAGTGAAGTGGGGGATCCATATTAACAAGAAAAAGGTTTCTATTGTTTTTTGGGCTATTTTTGGTTTTTGGTTTATCGTTTTTCTCTTGTATTCAAATGTTAAGATATTTCAAAAGAGAACAGAATTAGATAATAATTTAAAAGAGCTTGATTCTAATGTAAAATCCTTGACTAAAGATGAAGAACTTCTTCGTTTTAGATTGGGAGAAACAAATAGCGATGAATATTTAGAGCGGGTTGCTAGAGAAGATTTAGGAATGCAAAAACCAGGCGAACAAATTGTCATAATCAAAAAAGATGTGGCAGTAGAGAAAAACAATACTAACGATAATGGTGTATTGCAAATTATTTCAGGATTAGTAGAATGGATGAAGGGTTGGTTTAATAAGCCAGAGTAGCTTAACGGTAAAGCAATTCTTTCGTAAAGAAGAGACTGTGAGTTCAATTCTCGCCTCTGGCTCATGTTTTAGTTTAGAGTATTTTTAGAATTAGTAATAGTAAATTGACATAAGTATGTATTGGAATATAATGTACTTAATGAACAAAAAACACCAAATTAAATCTTCTCTCTCTCTCTGATATAATATCATTATTGGTTTTTGGTTTGCAAACAAAGAAGTTTAACGCTTCTTTTTTGTTTTTAAAAAATATATGAAACTAGAATTAAATAAAAAAGCTTTTACTTTAATTGAGCTATTAGTTGTAATAGCGATTGTTGGTATTTTATCTGGTCTGATTGTTGTTTCGATGAATGGTTCTATTAATTCAGCTAACGATACTAAAAGAAAAGCAAATATCGATACAATCAGAAAGGCCTTAATAATTTATGGAACTTTGAATGGAATGACTTATCCTTCTCAGTCATCTCCTTGTAATATTGGTCAAGTAGGAAGTTGCTCAACTGCTTTTACTAACGCTATTTCTGATTTGCTTCCCAATCTTCCAGTTGATCCGGTTTCTGGATATTATACATACACTTCTGATGGTACGAGTTTTACTATCGGTTCTTTTTCAGCTAATTATTATTACTCATCTTTAAGTGGATTTTTTAGTGGAGGGAATGGTACTACTAGCCAGTTAGCAGGAAGAACTTGTAAGACTATTTTAGATAGTGGCAATTCAACTGGCAGTAAAGCTTATTGGATTGATCCCGACGGAGCCAATAGCAATAGTCCTTTTCAAGTTTATTGTGATATGACAACAGATGGAGGGGGATGGACATTGGTTGCTGGAATTGACAGTGCAAATGCTAATCACACAAATACTATTGAAATAACACCAGCAAATCTTATTAGCAGCACTGGAAAAGGTAAGTTAGCTGATTCAGTTATTAATAGTATAAAAACAAATGGAACTGTGTCTTATAGGTTTACATGTAATGGAAAAACTGTTTATTATGGTCCAGGATGTGTTTTTGTAGGTGTTAGTACTAATCCTGGATCTGCCTGTGCATATGCTGGAAGAGGGACCTATCCTTCATTAACGTATTATCAATCAGAGTGGGGATGGACTGCGACTGGGGGATTTTCATCGTATCCAGGCTCTGGAGATCCACGCACTTTTTACCGCTTACCATCTTCGTGTCCCAATGGATGTTGCGATTTGGTTAGTGGATCTTGGACGGTAGGCAGTGGAACGGTATTTGTGAAATAGAAATAAAAATCCAATGAGTGTATTCATAACAGTTGGTATTGGTTATGAGGCACTAATAGTTTATTCAATAAGCGCTGTTTTAAAAAAAGATTTCTAATTTAGCATTGATAGAAAGTATAAAAATATTTGCCATATTTCACGCTTTAAGATAAAATTAGAATATGGAAATATTAAGTTTTGAAGAAACAAAAAATCTTCTATTAAAGTATAAGCTTCCTTTTTGTCGGACGGAGATTTTTAATTCAAAAGAGAAGGCATTAATATTTGCAAAGCAAATAGGCTTTCCAGTTGTTTTAAAGATTCACGCTCAAAAGATTTTTCATAAATCAGAAATTGGAGGTGTAAAAGTGAATATTAAAAATGAAGAAGAATTTTCTTCTTCCTGGGATGAAATTGAAAAAAACATTCAAGGAAAGAATATTGAAGGGATATTAGTTCAGGAAATGATATCAGGAAGTGAAATCGCTATTGGAATGAAGAGAGATCCTCAATTTGGTCCAGTCCTAATGTTTGGTTTGGGAGGCATCTTCATTGAAATAATTAAAGATGTTGCTTTTAGAATTATTCCAATTGATAAAGACGAGGCAATTAAGATGATAAAAGAAACAAAAGGATTCAAAATATTAGATGGAGCCAGAGGAAAGAAGAAGGTTGACCTAGAAAGGATTGCTGAAATGATGGTTAATCTTTCTAATTTATCAATCAAAGAAGAGCGCGTGCAATCAATTGATTGCAATCCCGTCATGGTGACTGATAAACAAGCTTTAATTGCTGATTTTAGAATAATCATATGAAAAGAATATTTAATCCTAAATCAATAGTTTTAATCGGGGCGAGTGATGAGTTAAAAACTGTTGGTTTAGGTTTGGCTAAAAACATTTTAAAAGGTAAAGATTTGCGAAAGATATATTTTGTTAATCTCAAAGACGATGAGATTTTAGGCGAGGATTGCTATGATAAGGTTTCAGATATTAAATCAAAGATTGATTTGGCAGTAATTGCTGTTCCTGGTCGAGTAGTTAAAGAGGTTGTCCTTGAATGTTGTGAAAAGAAAGTTGGGGGGATTATTATTATTTCTGCTGGGTTTAAAGAGGCTGGAAATGAAAAGGAGGAGATAGAAATTAGAGATATTGTGAGAAAATATAAGATTCCTTTAATCGGACCTAATTGTTTAGGAATTATTAATGCTTCAATTAATTTGAATGCATCTTTTGCTCCTATCAGTCCTAAAAAAGGAAATATCGCTTTTCTTTCTCAATCAGGGGCATTGCTGGATGCAGTAATTGATAAAAATGAATTAGGTTTTTCAAAGATTGTTTCTTATGGCAATGAAGCTGATTTAGATTTGGCTGATTTTGTAAACTATTTAAAGACTGATGAAGAAACAAAGGTGATTGCAATCTATTTTGAAGGTATAAAAGATGGTCGTAAGTTTATGCGTATTGCGAGTGAGGTTTCTAAGATTAAGCCGATTGTAGCAATTAAATCAGGAAGAAGTAATAAAGGAAAAGAAGCGGCGGCAACCCATACCGGAACATTGGCTGGTGATTACACTGTTTATCAAACTGCCATGAAACAATCAGGAGTTATTCTGGTTGATACCATGGAAGAATTATTCGATGTTTCTTTGGCTTTAAGTTCTTTGCCAAGATGTGAAAACGGAATTGGAATTATTACTAATGGAGGAGGATTGGGAGTTTTGACTGTTGACTATTGTTCAGAATTAGGAATTGAAATTCCTGATTTGAGCAAAACAACAATTTCTTACCTAGAAAAGAACAAAGCAATGGAAAGAGTATTAAGCAAAGGTAATCCCTTAGATTTATTAGGCGATGCTTTATCTGATCGGTATGCGGTAGCTATCGAAGCAATGCTTTTACAAAAAGATATTAATGGATTAATTATTATCTCTACTCCGCAATTAATGACAGAGCATGAAAAGAGTGCTAAAATAATTGTAGAATTAAGGAATAAATATCCTTTAAAGCCAATCGTTTGCTGTTTTTTAGGCGGGCAATCAGTCTCTCCAGCAATTGAATATTTAGAAACGAACAAAGTTCCTAATTATACCGATGTAAAGAGAGCCGTTAGAGGAATTAATGGGCTAATAAAAAGATGAACAAAGAAAAAGGAAATATTATAATTTTCATTTTAGATGTCATTTTTGTGATCTTGTTTTTAATAATCAGTATAATAAACCTTTTCGGAGGATTTTAAAAGAATGGTAAATACAATATTTTTTAAAGATTTAAGAAAGAAAGATGTAGCAATTGTTGGAGGAAAGAATGCATCTTTAGGAGAAATGTACTCTTTGTTAACACAAAAAGGAATTAGAATTCCTAATGGGTTTGCGACGACGGCCGATGCTTACCAAAACTTTTTGTCTTTTAATGGGATCGATAAGAAGTTAGAGAAAATATATGCTGGCCTTGATTTGAGTAAATTAGAAAACGTCCAAAAAGCCGGAAAACAATCAAGAGATTTAATTTTAAAAGGAAAGTTTCCTAAAGAATTAAAAGAAGAAATAGTAATCGGTTATCAAAAACTTTGTGAAGAATATGGACAAGATTGCGATGTTGCGGTGAGAAGTTCCGCCACCGCGGAAGACTTGCCCGATGCTTCTTTTGCTGGGCAACACGAATCATATTTAAATATTAAGGGTGAAAAAGATGTTATTGAAGCCGTAAAGTATTGCTATTCCTCTCTTTTTACTGATCGAGCGATTGCTTACAGACGTGATAAAGGTTTTCCTCAATTATCAGTTTATCTCTCGGCCGTAATTCAAAAAATGATTCGCAGTGATTTAGCTTCTTCAGGAATTATGTTTACGCTCGATACCGATACCGGTTTTGATAATGTTGTTTTAATTAATTCAATCTGGGGAATTGGAGAAATGATTGTAAAGGGAAGAATTACTCCTGATAAATTCTTTGTTTTTAAGCCAACCATGAAACAAGGATATAGAGCGATTATTAATAAAGAACTAGGAAGAAAAGATGGCAAGTATATTTATCGTGAGAGTGGTGGAATCAAAGAAGTAAAAACGAGCAAAGAAGAATTTGATAAATATTCAATTACTGATGAAGAGGTTTTAACTTTGGCGGAATGGGGATGCTTAATTGAAGAACATTATCAAGCTCCGCAAGATATTGAATGGGCGAAAGATGGAAAAGATGGAAAATTATACATTGTTCAATCTCGTCCCGAAACCGTTCATTCTTTAAAATCAAAAGGAGGAAATACTTATGAAGAATACCAAATTGATACGGAAATGAAGCCAATCTTAACTGGTATTAGTATTGGAAACAAGATTGGAAAGGGAATGGTTAGAGTCATTACCGATGTTAAGAAAATGAAAGAATTCAAAAGGGGAGAAGTCTTGGTAACTAAAATGACTGATCCCGACTGGAATGCGATTTTAACCATGTCTTCAGCCGTTATAACCGATGAGGGAGGCAAAACTTGTCACTCAGCTATTATTTCTCGAGAATTAGGAATTCCCTGTGTGGTCGGAACGAAAGAGGCAACGACTAAACTAAAAACAGGCATGATGGTAACGGTTGATTGCAGTTCTAGCGCGAAAGGAAGAATACTTGAGGGAGATGTTCCTTTTACAGTTAAGGAATATAATTTAGATGAGATTCCGGAATTAAAAACCAAGATAACCTTGAATATTGGAACGCCTGACATGGCTTTTAAATCATCTTTCTTGCCTAACAGTGGTGTTGGTTTAGCTCGTGAAGAGTTTATCATTGCGGACAAAGTTAAAATTCATCCTTTAGCTTTGTATAATTATGATAAGATTAAAAAAGGAGAGATTAAGATTCCCGAAGCAGAAATTAAGATTATCGAAGAACTAACCAGAGAGTATCCGGACAAGAGACAATATTTTGTTAATGAATTGTCAGAAGGAATTGCTCAGATTGCCGCTGCTTTTTATCCGAAGAAAATAATTGTTAGATTTTCTGACTTTAAAACTAATGAATACAAGAATTTAATTGGTGGTAATCCTTTTGAAGGAGAAGAGTCAAATCCCATGATTGGGTTTCGTGGAGCTTGTCGATATATTAATCCCAGCTTCCAGCCCGCTTTTAAAATGGAGTGTGAGGCCATAAAAAGGGTCAGGGAAGAGTTTGGATTAACTAATGTGACAGTAATGGTTCCTTTTTGTAGAACCGTGGAAGAAGGCAAGAAAGTGGTTGAATTAATTAGGGAGTTTGGATTGAAGAAAGAAGAGATGCCAGTATATGTTATGTGTGAAATACCTTCTAATGTAATTCTAATTGATCAATTCTTAGAAGTATTTGATGGAATGAGTATTGGTTCTAATGATTTAACTCAATTAACTCTAGGCTTAGATCGAGACAACGGAGGATTAGCATATATTGGGAACGAAAAGAATGAAGCCGTAGTAAAACTAATTAGAAAAGTAATTAGAACTTGCAAAGAGAAGGGAAAGTATTGTGGAATTTGTGGACAAGCTCCATCAGATTACCCTGAATTTGCTGAATTCTTAGTTAAAGAAGGGATTGAAAGTATTTCTCTAAATAGTGATACAGTTTTAAAAACAATAATAGCTTTAGGGAAATTAAAGACATGAAGAATTGGGTGAAAAAATATAGAAAGACGGCTTTTACCTTAATCGAGTTATTAGTTGTAATAGCGATCATTGGAATTCTTTCTGGTCTTATTGTTGTTTCGATGAGCGGTGTTACACAAAAAGCTAATATCGCTAAAGCGCAAGTGTTTTCTAATTCATTGAAGAATTCATTAATGTTAAATCTTATTTCTGAATGGAAGTTAGATGAAGTAATTATTACAACTAATCCATATTCTACTCCTGATTCATGGAGTGGAGGTAATATTGGAAATCTTTATGGTTCTGCTGGTAGTCAAAATCTTCCTCAAAAACAAACCTCTGGATGTGTATCTGGTAATTGTTTTTCTTTTGACGGAACAGATGATTATATTGATTTAGGAATGAATTTAACTTTTCCATCTTTGGATAGTGTTGGAAATAGTTTTTCTTTTAGTTTTTGGGTATATGATAATTCTTCCACATCTAAACGTGTATTTACAAAAGGAAAACATCACGATGGAGTAAGTCATGACCCTCAAATAATTATGGATGTTGGTACGTCGCCTTCTCTTATTTTTCGTGATAGTGTTAGTAGCAGTCCATACACTTTTAATACAGCTTTAAATGTATTACAATGGTATAATGTTACTTTAAGTATTACTAGGACGAGCAGTGACAACACAAATGTAAAGATTTATGTAAATGGTTCATTAGATAGGTCAGCAGACGGTGTATATCGTGATTATGATGTCAATCTTCCTCTTGAATTAGGAAGATATACTAGCTACACGATGTCTTCTGTTTATTTTAAAGGTTCTATAGACGATGTCCGCATATACAATGCAGCAATCTCAACCTCTCAAATTAAAGAACAATACTATGCCGGATTAAATAATTTATTAACCAATGGGGGAATAAACAAAGAAGAGTATTTATCAAAAATTAATAATATTGCAAAAGAATAATAACAGTATAAAAATATGTCTGATATAATTACATTCGGTTCAGCAACATGGGATATCTTTTTAAAGATAGATAAAGCTAACACTTTAAAAAGTGATAAATTTCCTTCGGGAATTGGAGTGATTTTTGATTTAGGAGCTAAAATTGATATTAATGATATGTATTTTAGTTTTGGTGGGGGAGGAATGAATACCGCTTTAACTTTTAAAAAACAAGGATTTAGCGTTGCATATTGTGGTTCAGTTGGGGCTGATATTCCGGGCAAAGAAATTATTGCGGAAATGGAGAAAAAAGGAATTAGTACGGAGTTTATTCAAAAGAATGAAAATCCAACTAATAATTCAGTGATTTTAAATACTTCAGAAGATGATCGAACAGTTTTGTCGTATCGTGGCGCTTCAGAGATGTTAAATAAAGAAGATATACTTTGGGGAGGCATGTCTCCATCTTGGTTTTATCTCGCTCCCTTATCTGGTAAATTAAGCTCATTAACTGAAGATATTGTTGATTTTGCCAAAAAGAACAAAATTAAAGTAGCTATTAACTTAGGTAATTCTCAAATTATTCTTGGAAAAGAAAAGCTTGAACCAATGCTTAAAAAAGTAGATGTTCTTTTGTTGAACTTAGATGAAGCTGCATTATTAACGGGAGTAGATGCTAAAGATGAGATGAACTTAATGAGAGAATTAAATAGTATTCATCCAGGAATTAATACTGTAACCAAGGGACCAGAGGGAGTCTTAGTGTCTCAAGAAGATGTTTTATTTGAAGCTTCATCTTGCAAAGTTAAGGTGGTTGACAAAACAGGAGCGGGAGATGCTTTCGGTTCAGCCTTTATTTGTGGATTAATTAAATCAAATATGGATATTGAATGGGCAATACGATTAGGAATTGCTAATTCAGTTTCTTGTATTAAGGTTAGAGGAGCTGGAAATGGCTTACTAGAAGAAGGGGCTGATTTTAAGAAGATTGAAGACAAGATTAAAGTAGAAAGAACTAAGATAATCTAATTGTTTTGATATGCTATTCTTAGGACACAGAGCAAAGATTAGAAAATTGTTCTGTTGTTTGCGAGCAAGATTAAGAATCTTTTTTTATCTTGTTGTATTCTAGGGAGGACGTTAGATGATTATGGGCTTGACAATCGGTGTAGTATTATATATTATTAATATATAAAAAGATATATAATTATAGATTATTAATATATATGAAGAGCCTTAAGCTTTTAGAAGATATAGTCTTAGACCAATTTGATAATTTTTCGGAAAAGAAAAGTGGTCTAGAGAGAGATATTAATTTCTTGGTTTCAAGTTTCTGTTGCAACTTGATTATTTATTTTACTAACTAATTCATTAAAGACTTCGAATGGTTTTCTGTAATCTAACGCCCTTCTCGGCCTGCCATTTAAAAGGTCTTGTACGTTTTTGATTTTCTTATTTGATATCTTATCAAATTCTGTTCCTTTTGGGAAGAACTGTCGGATTAATCCGTTAGTATTTTCATTAGTTCCTCTTTCCCAAGGAGATCCAGGATGAGCAAAATATACTATCATTTTTGTTTG